>OHTV01000849.1_pt1 | contig 11859 bp, 10 predicted proteins | sample 1579041 | NCBI WGS metagenome assembly OHTV01 (sample SAMEA3879583, study PRJEB24766) | human gut metagenome | biome: human-associated habitat; feature: feces | place: USA | collected 1985/1987
ATCGCCGAGATGTACAAGAAATACAAGAGAGTCATCAGTCCGATGGGATGCCGTGCTTTCCTTAGCCCGTGGTACGAGCGCGGAGGCATGGAGCCGGCAGATGAGAACGACAAACCGGTCTTTGTCGGACGTTTCAACATCGGAGCCGTTTCCCTTCATCTTCCGATGATCCTGGCAAAATCCCGTTCCGAGAACCGCGATTTCCACGAAGTGCTTGACTTCTACCTCGAGATGATCCGCGATCTGCACAAACGGACCTACGATTACCTCGGCGAGATGCGTGCATCCACGAACCCGCTGGCTTACTGCGAGGGAGGTTTCTACGGCGGCCACTTAAAACCGTCCGACAAGATCCGCCCGCTGTTAAAGCCGATGACCGCATCGTTCGGCATCACGGCGCTGAACGAGCTGCAGGAGCTGTACAACGGAAAATCTCTTGTTGAGGACGGACAGTTCGCACTCGATACGCTGAAATATATCAACGACAAGGTTGCCGAGTTTAAGAAAGAGGACGGCATCCTCTATGCGATCTACGGCACACCGGCAGAATCCCTGTGCGGCCTGCAGATAGAGCAGTTCCGCAAACAGTACGGCATCGTCCGCAACGTTTCGGACCGCCCGTATGTGAGCAACAGTTTCCACTGTCACGTAACCGAGGACATCACCCCGATCCAGAAACAGGATCTCGAGGGACGTTTCTGGGAGCTCTGCAACGGCGGAAAAATCCAGTACGTGCGCTATCCGGTCGGCTACAACAAAGGCGCGATCAAGACGCTGATCGAGCGTGCAATGGAGCTCGGCTACTACGAGGGCGTCAACCTGTCCCTGGCTTACTGCGATGACTGCGGCCACCAGGAACTCGACATGGATGTCTGCCCGGTCTGCGGTTCCAAGAACCTGACGAAGATTGACCGTATGAACGGCTATCTTTCCTACAGCCGTGTCCATGGCGACACACGTCTGAACGAAGCAAAGATGGCGGAAATTGCAGAGAGAAAATCCATGTAATCATCCAAGAAATAATCAATGGAACAATCAATGGAATAATCAAAAGCCTCTGAGAAAAGTCCGGTGTGAATGTGACTTTCCTCAGAGGCTTTTTGGGTATTGCATCCGGTGGAAGCTGCCGGCGGCAGGGACTGCAGATGATGTGAGAATTAATCTTCGACATCGCGGGTAATATTTCGAACCCAGATGTACTTTTTATAATGATGATAAACGGCAGGAAGCTTTACAATTTCATCGAGATTTACAATGCAGTAAACCACCATAACCGGAAGCTTCAGCCAGAATGCGGCAAGAAAGCCAAGCGGTACAGAAAAGCACCACATAGCGCCGATGTTTCCCTGCATATCAAATTTCGCATCGCCTCCGGCACAAAAGATACCGTCGAGAACGGTGGTGTTGACCGATTGTGCCATCAGGTTCAGACCGCAGAAGAGAAGCATGTACTGCAGGTACTCGGCTGCGGTATCGGAAAGTGGGGCAAAATGAACGATGGCCGGAGAAATGAGCATCAGCAGACCGCCGGTCACAATGCCGATGGCAATGGAAAGATGGCTTAAACGTCTTCCATACTCGCGGGCTTTTTCCAGCTCGTTCGCGCCGAGCAGATTTCCGATCAGAACCCCGGCACCACCGCTCACACCGCGGATCAGGCAGGAGAGAAGGCTCTTGGCAATCGAGGTGATGGAGTTTGCCGCAACGGCATCGCTTCCCATATGTCCCATGATAACGGAGTACAGAACGTAGGCAATTCCCCAGACGAGGGAGGCCGCAAGCACGGGAAGCGTGTAGCGCCAGAAGTCTTCTGAAAGTATTTTTCCTGCGGAAGAGAAGAGGCGGTTCCAGAGAATCCGTACACGCTCCGGTTTCTTTGTCTCGAGATAAGCCCAGATCAGTTCCACAACGCGGGCAGCTACCGTTGCATAAGCTGCTCCGCGGATCCCAAGTGCCGGAGCACCGCAAAGACCGTAGATGAGGATGGCATTTAAAATGATGTTCAGTACAACCGCAGTGGAACTGATGCGGGAGCTGACTGCTGCATGACCGGTGTTTTTCAGCAGGATCAGATAGACCTGCGAAATACCGCAGAGTACGTAGGAGAGTGCAACAGCGCGTAAATACTGGCTTCCGCTTGCAACCAGGGCCGCATCATTTGTAAAGATGCGCATCAGCATTTCGGGACAGAAACCGGCAAGGATGGTAAACAGGCCGGAGAACAGCAGGTTGGTGCGAAGTGCGATCGGAATCACTTTTTCGATCGAAGCGGCATCCTGTTTCCCCCAGTACTGCGCTGCCATAATACCGGCGCCCGCCGCGATGCCTGAGATAAAAAGGCTCAAAACAAACTGCACCTGCCCGGCCAGCGAAACAGCAGACAACGAAGTCTGATCAATCCAGCCCAGCATGATCGCATCCGTTGCGCTGACGAGAGCCAGCATAAAATTCTGGATCGCAATCGGAAGGACGAGGAGTTTTAGTTTCTGGTAAAATTCATCCTTAAAATTTATTCGTGTTTTCATAAAAATTCCCCCAAAGTATAAATAGTAGTTTCTGCTGTATTATAGCGGAAAGAAAATGGGAAAACAATGGCTAAAACAAGCTATTTTCTGGTCAATGTTGACATTCTCTGTATAATATAGAAGAAAAAGAACTTTTCCGGTGCCCGTGTCCGGTACGCCGGAAAGCGGAGAAGAAGTTTGATCAGAAAATCAGGTTTCCTTCAGCAGAAACTCCAGGATTTCTGCTATCAGAATAAATATGCCGGCAGCGGCTGTCTTTATAAAATCCAGAAATCCATGCAGGAGCTGGAGAAGCTTTTGAAAAAGAAAGACAAGAAACGGAAGTAGGTTCGGCTGCCATTGGAGCCGTCGTCGAAACAAACGGAAATATACGAAAAAATTGTGAAATTTAATAGAATTATAAGACCTGTTTTCGCTGTTTTTAACAAAAGTAAAGAAACAGTGAAAAAAAGGTTGCTTTTTTCGGCAGAATCCTTTATAATTTTATTTGTGTTCAGCGAGTGGATCATCCAATGAAACACAGAAAAACAAAAGTAAGCGCCTTTAGCTCAGTTGGTAGAGCAGTAGACTCTTAATCTATTTGTCCAGGGTTCGAGTCCCTGAAGGCGCATCAAAAGCACTGTTTTTGCAGACCTGAGAGCTGCGGGGACGGTGTTTTTCTTGTTTTACGGGCGGAATACCGAAAATCTACGTATCAACTTTTCCTATCATCATAGCATCTCCAAATGAGAAAAACCGGCAGCAGAGGGATCCTTTCTGACATGGATCTTTCCGCTGCCGGTTTTGTCTTTCAGAGCAAAAAATTTAGTAGTTCTTCAGCCCGTTCGCCGAATCAATAATGATCTGGCAGCCCGGCTGAACATTTTTCAGAATCGTGATCATCTGGTCTTCCGGGACAGAAATGCATCCGCCGGTCGGCCGGTTTGTGCTGCAGTGCAGGAAGATGGCAGAACCGACACCCGGAGTGCAGTTTGGATTGTAATCGAGGGACAGAACGTAATGATAGGCCGGATTGATCTCGATGATGTGCTCCGCGGAATTCCAGGCTTTCGGCGTTGTCTTCGTCGTGACGAACTGATTGTAGTATCTGGAATTTACATCATCGACCCAGTAATACGTATCATCCACCTGGGTATAGGAAAGTTCCGTTCCGGGATTCGGGAGAATGCCGAAGGCATACGTAAAGCTGAACTGTCCGCGCGGTGTTTTGCGGTTCCACTCTGTGGTTTCGCCCACGCCGCCGGAGCCGACATAGCCGCTTGTACAAAGATCCTCGTTCCAGGTGCCGTCCGCATCTTTCGTTACCATGGCCACTGTCACACTGGTGCCGCCAGAACTTTTCTTTTCATTTTCAAATCCCCCTTACATGCAGAAATGTTTTTTACAGAAACCGTGCCTCCATCTTACAGATCGGGTTTCCGATTGAGGAAAACTTCTCCTCATATTCCGTCATTACATTTCCTTCTGAGAGAACCACATCGTGGTGCAGATCGTATGTGAATGCAGTGAGTTCCCATCCCTCTGCATTTTTCATCTCCTCAAGAGAGAAGTCAAACAGATCTTTATTATCGGTTTTGAATTCCAGTGTTCCGTCCTTCTTTAAAATCTTCTCGTACCGTGCAAGAAACTCATGCGACGTCAGTCTCCGCTTCGCATGGCGGTCTTTCGGCCACGGATCGGAGAAGTTAAGGTAAATGCGGTCTACCTCGCCCTCAGCAAACACTTCCGGAAGCTGGCGCGCATCCATGCGGATGAAAAACAGGTTTTTAAGTTCTGTTTCTAATTTTTCACGTTTCTGTACCGCGCGGAGCAGTACGCTGTCGTACATCTCAATACCAATGTAGTTGATCTCCGGATGCAGAACCGCCATATCCATCAGGAAGCGTCCTTTTCCCATTCCAACCTCAATATGAATCGGATTTTCATTTCCAAAAACCTCAGCCCACCGTCCCCGGCAGCTCTCCGGTTCCTGCACAACGAACGGACAGGAAGCAATCACATCTTTTGATCCTCTGATATTTCTAAGGCGCATATGCGTAAAATTCCTTTCTTAAGTGATAAATATTAGAATAAAAGCCAATCATATCTAGTATATCATAGCTCCCGAAAAAGCAAAACAGAAAAATCCCGTTTTCAAATTTTCGAAGTTTTCAAAATACTGTATACAATATCAACCTGCACATAGCATTTCTTATCAGCAATATGACAATCGGATTGGATCCATATCGAAATCATATGAGGGGCCATCTTTTGGCTATTGATATTGGAAGAAAAAATATGACCCATTGTCTATTTTTAATCAAAAAGTCGATCGAAATCCCACTTTTTTTTACGATTTCAATATGTCAACTTTAGAAAAAAAGGTGTAGAATACTAACAGCAAAGATGCAGGAGTTTCTCCTGTACTTTTTGCCCTGTATATCAAAATTGGTCAGTGGACCAGATTTGATTGTTATGCAAATATCATAAGGAGGGAAAGCGATGCTATGGAATCTGTAATTAACAAACTTGCAGAGATCGAAACGGCTGCTACTAAGATTATGCAGGCTGCCGAGAATCAGAAGAAGCTCCAGGATGAGCAGCAGGAAGAGCGGATTGCAAAATTCGATGCAGATCTGGAAGCAGAAACGGCAAAGCGGATTGAAGAGATTACAACGAAACTTCATTCTACTACAGATGCGGATCAGAAAAAGCAGCGGGACTCTGCCGCCGAACTTCTATCTTCACTGGACGCTTATTACGAACAGAATCACGGAACACTGTCCACGCAGATTTACGAAAACATTATAAGGAAGTGAAACGATGAGCGGTCTATTATCCTACAGCGGCCTTACCACAAAGATAAGAGCCATGCAGAGCCATCTTTTAAACGACCAGAATTTTCGGGAAATCGTGGAACTGGAGAGTGTACCGCAGGCAGTTTCTTACCTCAAGCAGCATAAAGGCTATGAGGATCTGTTTGAGGGCTACAACGAAGCTGACCTTCACCGAGGTCAGATCGAGAAAATGCTGCGCCTGACGGTGTACCGGGATTTTTCCAAGCTGTACCGTTTTGCAAATGTAGAGCAGAGAAAGTTTCTTGCACTCTACTTCAAACGATACGAAGTGTCCGTTATCAAAGAATGCCTGAACACGGTATTTGATCACCGTGATGTGGTATTGAACCTGTCCATATTCGACGAGTTCTTTAACAAGCATTCCCAGCTGGACATCAATCTTCTGGCGTCCTCCAGGACGATCGAAGAACTGATTGCGAACCTGAAAGGGACAGAATATTATGCCCCGTTGTCGCAGCTCGCGGATATCGAGCGTCCGACCCTGTTCGACTATGAGATGACCCTGGATCTGTATTACTTTGCACAGATGTGGAAAGACAGATCAAAAGTAGTGACAAAGCGGGATCTGGAAGAGCTGACCGCTGCATGGGGAAGCAAGTTTGACATGCTGAACCTTCAGTGGATCTACCGTTCCAAACGCTATTATCACATGACCAGCGCACAAATCTACGCCCTGCTGATTCCGGTTCATCACCGGCTGAAAAAGGATGTGGTAAAGGCACTGGTAGAAGCCGAGAATATGAGTGCATTTTCCCAGCTGTTGGAACAAACCTATTATGCGAAACGGTATGATTCCTTCAAAGTCGATACGCTGGAATCCATGTATGCAGCCATTATGAAGCACATACTTTCCAGTGAATCCAGACAGGATCCTTATTCCGTTGCCACCATATACTCATACCTCTATCACAAAGAGCACGAGGTAAACCGGCTTATTATTGCACTCGAGTGCGTACGTTACCGTATCAGCGCTGACGAGGCAATGCAGCATATCGCAAAAACTTAATACACGGGGAGGTGTACTCATTGATTGTCAAGATGAAATTTTTGAGCATCACCGGGCCGAAAGCCGACATTGACCGTGTGGTCAACACTTATCTCTCAAAATATGAGATACATCTGGAAAACGCTCTGACGGAGCTGTCTACGATGCAGAATATCACACCGTATATCCAGATCAACCCATACAAAGAGACCTTAAAACAGGCGGAAGATTTTACAGCACTTCTGCCGGAAGACAAGCGTACCACCACGAAAAGACTTTCCCTGGAAGATGCCATCAACTGTGTCCATGGTTTGGATCACACCCTTGGCCAGTTGAACCAGGAGCGTACAGAACTGGAAGCAAAAAAGAAAGACTTGATGGAAAAAGCACAGAAAATCGAGCCGTTCCAGGATCTGCACTGCAATCTTTCCTCCATTCTGGATTTCCACTTTATCAAATTCAGATTCGGAAAGATCACAAAAGAGTATTACAACAAGTTTGAGAGCTACTGCTATGAGAACAGCGATACGGTATTCTACCGCTGCCATTCCGATGAGCAGTATGTATGGGGCATTTACTTCTGCCCAAGAGATCAGGTCACGAAAGTGGACGCCGTATTCTCATCCCTGCACTTCGAAAGAATCTACGTTCCGGACGAGTACAGCGGAACGCCGGAGGATGCTTACGCAGCACTTCAGGCAGAAATCAAAAAGACAGACGATGCACTCAGCGAGTGCTCACGGAAACTGGCAAAATGCCTTTCGGATTCCGCAGAGGATCTGGTTGCAGCAAAAGAGCAGTTAGAGCAGCTCTCCGGCAACTTTGATGTCCGTCGCCTGGCAGCCTGCACGAAATCCAAGAAGGAAACCTTCTATATTCTGTGCGGCTGGATGTCGGAAAAAGATGCCGATTCCTTCCAGAAGGACATCGAAAACGACACAAATCTCTTCTGCTTTATCGAGGATGATGCAAACAACGTTCTGCGTCAGCCGCCGACAAAGCTGAAAAATCCGAAAATCTTCCGTCCGTTTGAGATGTACGTGAAGATGTACGGACTGCCAAATTACAATGAAATTGACCCTACGATTATCGTAGGACTTACCTATGCATTTATTTTCGGAATCATGTTTGCCGATGTAGGGCAGGGACTGTGTCTGCTGATTGGCGGCGCACTGCTGTACCACTACAAGAAGATGGATCTGGCAGCGATCATGAGTACCTGCGCGGTATTCTCTGTGATCTTCGGATTCCTGTTCGGCAGCTTCTTCGGATTTGAGAATGTCATACCGGCCCTCTGGCTGCATCCGAAGGAAGCGATGACAACGCTTCCGTTCATCGGTTCGATGAACACCGTATTTGTCGCAGCGGTTGCATTTGGTATGTTCATGATTCTGACAGGAATGGTTCTGCATATGATCAATGCAGCAAGAAACCATAAGCTCGGCGAGCTTCTGTTCAGCCAGAACTCCCTGGCAGGCTTCATTTTCTACGGAGCCCTTGCCGTTACACTCGTTCTCCTGTTCAGCGGCCATAAAGCTCCGGCTGTCGGCGTGATGGTAGTCATGTTCGGTATTCCGCTTCTTGCGATCTTCTTAAAAGAGCCACTGGAGCGTATGGTAGAGAAGAAGGGCAATGCATTTCCGGAGACCGGAAAGGGAATGTTCTTTGTACAGGCATTCTTCGAACTCTTCGATGTGCTTTTGAGCTACTTCTCCAACACAATTTCCTTTGTCCGTGTCGGCGCATATGCAGTCAGCCATGCGGCTATGATGGAGGTTGTCCTGATGCTCGGCGGAGCAACAGGCGGCGGCAGCATCAGCTGGCCGGTTATTGTTCTCGGAAATGTCTTCGTTGCCTGCCTTGAGGCACTGCTGGTAGCGATCCAGGTACTGCGTCTGGAGTATTACGAGATGTTCAGCCGGTTCTATGAAGGAGACGGAAAACCGTTTGTTCCGTTTTTGAAAAAAGGCGAGAAATAAAAGAGGATTCAGAGCCATGCGAAATGGAAGCGAATATGGCGGGAAGCTGTATCGGGAAAAAGTGAAAATGGCTCCGGATCGCAGCAAAGAGTAAATTTAATGAATTAACTTCAGGAGGAAAACTATTATGAACTCAGCATTTGTACAGGTACTTACTGCAATCGCAATGGTATTAACCATCGTTGTTCCTATGACTTATTACTTCAAAGGTGAGCACAACAAAAATCGTTACAAAAAATCTCTGGCAGCCAATGTAAGCGGCTTCTTCGGCCTTCTGCTGATCGCAACCGTTGTTTCCTTCGCAGGCGCAACAACTGCATCTGCTGCAACAGAAGCAGGCGCTGGTCTTGCAACCGGTCTTGGTTACATCGGTGCAGCTCTTGTTACAGGTCTTTCCGGTATTGGTTCCGGTATCGCCGTTGCATCTTCCGCAAGCGCAGCTCTTGGAGCAATCAGCGAAGACGGCAGCATCTTTGGTAAATCCATGATCTTCGTAGCTATGGCCGAAGGTATCGCTCTGTATGGTCTGATCATCTCCTTCATGATTCTTGGTAAACTTTGATTCCAAAACCGGAAGGTATTGATCTTCACCTTAAGTTGGAGGAATCATAAATGAAAATGTTCTTGATCAGTGATAACGTAGACACTCAGACGGGCATGCGCCTGGCCGGAGTGGAAGGCGTTGTCGTTCATGAGCGCGAGGAGCTTTATGATACACTGCAGAAAACACTGGCAGACAAAGAGATCGGAATTATTCTCCTTACAGAAAAGTTCGGGAAGGAATTCCCGGACATTCTGGAGGATGTCCGCCTCAACCATAAGCTTCCGCTGCTCATTGAAATTCCGGACCGTCACGGTACCGGAAGAGCGCCGGACTTTATCACTTCCTTTGTAAATGAATCTATTGGATTAAAACTGTAAGAATGCCCTGGAGGTGACACACATTGACTACTGAGGAAAAACTTCAGAATTTTTATAATCATTCCCTGGACAGTGCAAACCGTGAAGCAGAACGTGTGATCGGCGATCACCAGAAAGCTCTGGATAAGATCTTCGAGGAGCATAAAGCAACCGCAAGACGTCAGGCAGAAGAAGAAGTTGCTGCCGAGACCGAGAAAGCAAAACGTGATGTCAATAAGACACTGTCTGCGGATCAGCTTCATATCAGACGGAAGCTGTCCCGTAAAAATCTGGAATTAAAAGAAAAACTGTTTAAAGAAGTTCGTGAAAAACTTACCGCTTATAAAAAGGATCCATCCTATGAGGAGTATCTGGAGCGCAAAATCCGCGAAGCCGTTACGTTTGCCGGAAATGACAAGCTGACCTTATATCTGGATCCGTCAGACGAAGCTCATAAGGCTTCCCTGGAGCAGAAACTCTCCGTAACCCTTACCATTTCGGCCATGCCGTTCCTTGGCGGCGTGCGCGCGGTCATTCCGGAGAAAAATATTCTGATCGATAATTCCTTCGAGACCCTTCTGAACGAAGAGCGGGAGAATTTCATCTTTCACGGAGGTGTAGAGCATGAATAAAACCGGAGTTATCTATGGAATCAACGGTCCGGTCGTATATCTGAAAGGAAACACCGGATTTAAAATGTCCGAGATGGTTTACGTTGGTAAAGAACGTCTGGTCGGCGAGGTTATTGCCCTGACAAAGGATACCACTACAGTACAGGTTTTCGAGGAAACCACAGGACTGAAACCAGGCGAAACAGTTACCGCATCCGGAGATGCCCTCTCTGTTACACTGGGACCTGGAATCCTGAACAACATTTTTGACGGTATTGAGCGTCCGCTGTCCGAGATTGCAAAGCAGTCCGGTAAATATATCAGCCGCGGTCTTACCGTAGATTCTCTGGATACAGAGAAAAAATGGGATGTCCATGTAACTGTTTCGGTGGTTCCGCCGGATGTCAACGGCACGGTTATCTGGGCTGCCAAAGACGGAAAGTACACCATCCTTGACCCGATTGTAAAACTGAAACTGGAAGACGGCACCGAAAAAGAGATCACACTGGCACAGAAATGGCCGATCCGTGTACCGCGTCCAACCCTGAAAAGATATCCGGCATCCGTTCCGCTGATCACAGGACAGCGTATCCTGGATACGATGTTCCCGATCGCAAAAGGCGGCACAGCAGCCATCCCTGGCGGATTCGGTACCGGAAAAACCATGACCCAGCACCAGATCGCAAAATGGTCTGATGCCGATATCATCATCTATATCGGATGTGGAGAGCGTGGAAACGAGATGACACAGGTTCTGGAGGAGTTCCAGGAACTGATCGACCCGAAGAGCGGCAACCCGCTAATGGACCGTACCACCCTGATCGCCAACACATCCAACATGCCTGTTGCAGCCCGTGAGGCATCTCTGTATTCAGGCCTGACACTGGCTGAGTATTACCGCGATATGGGCTATGATGTAGCAATCATGGCAGACTCCACATCCCGTTGGGCAGAGGCACTCCGTGAGCTGTCCGGCCGTCTGGAGGAAATGCCTGCCGAGGAAGGTTTCCCGGCATATCTGGCATCCCGTCTGTCCGCTTTCTATGAGCGTGCCGGCATGATGCAGACCCTTTGCGGCGCAGAGGGAAGCGTATCCATCATCGGAGCTGTATCTCCGCAGGGTGGTGACTTCTCCGAGCCTGTTACCATGAACACCAAACGTTTCGTCCGCTGCTTCTGGGGACTGGATAAATCTCTGGCTTACGCCCGTCATTTCCCGGCGATCCACTGGCTGACCAGTTACAGTGAATACCTGCAGGATCTGTCGCCGTGGTACAAAGATCACGTAAACAAAAACTTTGTAGATATGCGGAACCAGTTAATGGGAATCCTGAACTCCGAGAGCTCCCTGATGGAAATTGTAAAACTGATCGGTAGCGATGTTCTTCCGGATGACCAGAAGCTGACCCTGGAAATCGCCAGAGTTATTCGACTGGGCTTCCTGCAGCAGAACGCATTCCATCCGGATGACACCTGCGTATCTCTGGAAAAACAGTACAAGATGATGGAAGTTATTCTTTATCTGTACAAGAAATCCAAAGCGCTCGTGACGATGGGCATGCCAATGTCCGTACTGAAAGAGGACAAGATCTTCGACCGCGTCGTTTCTATTAAATACGATGTACCGAATGACCGTCTGGATCTGTTTGACACATACAAAAAAGATATCGACACCTTCTACGATAAGGTACTCGAGAAGAATGGTTAAGGAGGGAATTCATCATGGCAATTGAATATTTAGGCCTTAGTGAGGTCAATGGCCCTCTGGTTGTTCTGGAAGGTGTAAAAAATGCTTCCTACGAGGAAATCGTAGAATTTACCGTAGACGGCAATGAGAAAAAACTGGGACGTATCGTTGCTGTATACGAAGACAAAGCCGTTATTCAGGTATTTGAGGGAACTTCGAGCATGTCTCTTACCAATACCCATACCCGTCTGACCGGACATCCGATGGAGATCGGACTTTCCGAGGAAATTCTGGGACGTACCTTCGACGGTATCGGAAAACCGATCGACCGCATG
>OHTV01000857.1_pt1 | contig 11791 bp, 13 predicted proteins | sample 1579041 | NCBI WGS metagenome assembly OHTV01 (sample SAMEA3879583, study PRJEB24766) | human gut metagenome | biome: human-associated habitat; feature: feces | place: USA | collected 1985/1987
ACTGCTGCAATAGGTATAATAAAAAACCGTAAAGCCGTTTGAGGCTCTACGCGTAACCAAAAAGGACTGCGCTAAGACTGTAGCAGTCGGAAACGCAGTCCTTGCTTACTTAAATTATAGCAAAGATTTTGTGAAAAAGCTGTGATTTTATAAGTACAGCAAAATAGGTATGTAAGGATAAGACTATGGTGATTGTACTGTTGTTTTAGGCAAGCAGAGTTTGCAATATTTTGAGTAAATTTACTCAAGTACGATTTACTAAAGTATACTTGAGTAAATTCATAAGCGCATATGAGAAAGTGCGGATTAATTATGTACGTACTCTGTTAGCTTAGCAATGCTTTTACGCAAAAGAAAAACATACAGACTATGTTGAGCAGTAGTCTGTATGTTTGCTGTTGCTTTATAAGCTTTAGAATGTTCCCTGCACCAGCTGGGCAATGTTCTTGGAATGATCGGATACACGCTTCATATTAATCAGCAGCTCCATCATAACAAAGCCTGCAGTAGGATTGCAGATATGTTCGTTAAGGCGCGTGATATGATTCTTACGGATTTCCTTCTGGTATTGCTTAACCTCACGGCACAGACGCACAGCGTCCTCCGCAATAACCTTATCATTTTTCTCTAGGGCCTCCAATGAACGTCCGGAGGCACGCAGTACCATTTCGCTGAGCTGCAGCAGCTCGGCCTTAGCCTCATCAGAGAAAACCACGTCCTCCTCAACAAGCTTGCGTGCGCGTTTAGCCAATGTTTCACCATGGTCACCGATACGTTCGATATCCGTGCAGGCGTGCAAAAGACCTGTATGACGTGTCGTCAGGCTTTCGCTCATTTCAGAGGAGCTCATCTGCGTCAGATAGTCGGTAATATCCCGTTCCAGTGCATCGACAACAGGCTCGTGCTCCAAAACGTATTTTACCTTGTCGGCATCAAAGCTTTGAATAGCCTCCATGCCAAGACGCACGTCCTTGCGTGCCAGCTCGCCCATACGCACAACCTCTTTGACAGCAAGGCTGATAGCGATAGAGGGAGTGTTCAGCATGTTTTTGTCAAGATAAACAGGGCGCATGGAGATGATTTCTGCCTTGCCGGGCACAATCTTTTCTACCAGCTTGATGAAAGGGTTAACAAAGGGCATAAAGAGCAGCGTGTTCAAAATGTTGAACGCCGAGTGCGCATTCGCAATCTGACGCGCTATGTCGCCGTCAGGCGATACAAGCAGCACGAATTTAATGAAGAACGGCATAAAGACTACAAAAATTATACTGCCGATGACGTTGAACATTACGTGAGCTGCAGCTACACGCTTAGCCGTAAGGTTAGCACGCAGTGAAGCGAGGACGGCAGTAATACAGGTACCGATATTGTCGCCGAGCAGTACAGGAATCGCACCCTCCAGCGGAATAAGTCCCTGACCGGCCATGGCGATAAGAATACCGATGGTAGCACTGCTGGACTGAATCAGCACAGTCATAATCATACCGATACCGATGCCAAGCAACGGATTGCTGGAGAAAACCTCGATGAAATGCACGAAGCCGGGATAGTTACGCAGAGGCATAACAGATTTGCCCATCATATCCATGCCCAGCATCAGAATACCGAAGCCCAGCATAACCTGACCAAGATATTTTGTGCGGCTTTTTCTCGCCAGCAGCTGCATCAAAAAGCCGATGAAGATTAAAATCGTGATATAATCGGAAAGCTTGAAGGCGATGAGCTGTGCCGTCATAGTAGTACCGATATTGGCACCCATGATAATGCCGAAGCCCTGCTTCAGCGTGAGCAGGCCCGCATTTACCAGGCCTACGGTCATAACGGTGGTAGCACCGCTGGCCTGCAGCACAGCAGTAACAACTGCGCCCAACAGGATGCCCATAGCGAGCACGCCTGTCATGGCTTCCAGAATCTTTTGCAGCTTAGCGCCGGCAGCCTTTTGCAGACCGTCACCCATCAGCTGCATACCATACATAAATAAGGCGATACCGCCTAAAAATGCCAAGAAATAAGCAAGCATAAAAAATAAGTCCCCTTTTTTAGTTTGTATGCATCCGTAATTGCTGCGAAAACAGCATATACCTATACTTATTATACTCGAAATTTTATGATGTTAAAAGTGCGTAAGGAACTTTACATAAATTTAACATTAATCAAAATGTTTTCAAAGCAAAAAAATACACCGCACATTTCGCACGGTGCGGTGTATTTTAAGGAGAGGTGTATGATGAAAAGATATGTTTAGGAGAGTTGCTTTATAAGAGTCATGGCTTCATCTACCGAAAGCGTGCTGCCGACAGCAACTAACTTTTCGTCGATGACTAAAGCGGGGAAGACCATCACTCCATAGGCCACTACCTTTTGGAATTCGGAAACTTTTTCAAACTCAGCCTTAACCTTGAGCTTCTTTAACGCAATAGCAGTATTCTGCAGCAGCAGCTCTGCCTGCTTAGTCATGGGGCCAAGAATTTTAACGTGCATTGAAATCACCTTTCTTTGCTTGCCTTGTTCAATAGGTTCCTTTCATCCTCGAGTATTATTGTAACAAACATATATGACAAAGGTAGGTGTAATCTGTGAATTAATTTAGAAACCTTTCTCTGATTACTTTAAAATTACTTTTAAGAAGGATTTCAGACGTTCGTTTTTGGGGTTAACGAAAATTTCCTCCGGACTGCCCTGCTCCTGCACATGGCCGTCAGCCATGAAAACAACCTTGGTGGCAACCTCACGGGCAAAGCCCATTTCATGCGTTACGACTACCATGGTCATTTTTTCGTCTGCCAGCTCGCGCATGGTGCGCAAAACCTCACCGGTCAGCTCCGGGTCCAGAGAAGAGGTAGGCTCGTCAAAAAGCATAATGGCGGGCTTCATGGCTAAAGCACGGGCGATAGCTACACGCTGCTGCTGGCCGCCGCTGAGCTTGCGCGGATAAACATCACGCTTTTCGGAAAGGCCGACCTTTGCCAGCAGAACCTCTGCTTCCTTGATAACTTCTGCTTTATCGCGCTTTTGTACGTTGACAGGCGCTTCAATCAGATTTTCCAGAACAGTCATATGCGGAAAAAGGTTGAACTGCTGGAATACCATGCCCATTTTGCAGGCGATGCGGCGGACATCATTGTTCTTGACATATTCCGTACCACCGGAGGTTTCGCGGCACAGCTCTTCGCCGTCGATTGTGATACTGCCTTTATCGATTGTTTCCAGCTTGTTGAGGCAGCGCAGCAGGGTGCTCTTGCCACCACCGGAAGGGCCGATAACGGCAACAACTTCGCCCTCATTTACTTCCAGGTCAATGCCCTTTAGTACTTCCAGGTTATTGAATTTTTTCCAGATATTGGTTGCTTTGATTTTAGTAGTCATAGTGGTTACTCCTCCTATTGGTCATATCTGGAGAAGCGTTTTTCCAGACGTTCAAAAACAATGGTTAAAATCAGAGTTGCCAGCAGGTAGAAGACAGCTGCAACGATGAAGGGGGTAATAGAAAAGTCGCGCTGTACCAGATTACGTGCGGTACGCATCAGATCGTTCATCGCCAGAACGTATACCAAGGAGGTATCCTTTACCAGAGTAATGGTTTCGTTGCTGATAGGCGGCAGAATGATGCGGATAACCTGCGGCAGGATAATGCGGCGCATGGTCTGCACATAGTTCATGCCCAGAGTGTGCGCTGCTTCGTATTGGCCTGCAGGAATTGCCTGGATGCCGGCACGGAAGATTTCGCAGAAGTAGGCAGCGTAGTTTAATACAAAGGCTACGATGGCTGATTCAAAGTCCGGCAGGCGGATGCCGACGGACGGCAGTACGAAGTAAACAAAGAAAATCTGCAGCATCAGCGGGGAACCGCGCAAAATCCAAACGTAGCCGCCGATGAGGGCCTGCAGGGGTTTAATGCCGGAAACACGGCCGAGGCTGAGCAAAATGCCCAACGGAATGCTCAGTACGATGGTGATAATAAAAACTTGAAATGATACCAGGCAGCCATTCATCATCTGAGGGATGATATTTAAAACGTAATCCATAAATTATTTCTCTCCATATAATTATAATATGGGCTGCCGCTAAATGCGACAGCCCTCAAGTGATAACAAATTAATATTTTGTGATATCTGCGCCCATCCATTTTTCGGAAATCTTTTTGCAGGTACCGTCTTTTTTCATTTCATCCATAGCTTTGTCGATGCGGTCTTTGAAGTCTTTGTCGTCCTTACGGAAGGCAATTGCTACAACCTCATCGCCCATGTTCTGCTCAAGAATTCTGTAGGCACCGGGTTTCTTTTTGTCATAATAGCCGCGAGCAAGAACTGCGTCTACGATAGCAGCATCAACACGTTTGTTGTCTATTTCCATGTAAATAGCTGCGAAGTCGGGATATTTGCGAACTTCCTTCATGGAAGCTGCCAGCTCTTTGTGTGCAGGCTGCTCGAGCAGGTAGGAGCCTGTGCTGTCATCTTGTACCGCTACGATTTTACCCTTTAAATCTTCGAGGGTTTTAATCGGAGAATCCTTAGGAACAACAACCAGCTGGGAGTTGTTGATGTAAGGCTTGGACATGCCATATACCTTTTCACGCTCCGGGTTAACGGTGAAGCAGTTCCAGATAGCATCAATGCGTTTGGATTTGAGCTCTGCTTCCTTTGCACCCCAGTCGATAGGTTTGAATTCTACTTCCATGCCGGCACGTTTGCAGGCTTCGCGTGCAAGGTCAATATCCATGCCGACAATTTCATTCTTTTCATTGCGGTAACCCATAGGAGCGAAGTTATCGTCCAGGCCGATTACCATTTTTTTCGGGCCGTCGCTGCCGCAGCCGGCAACCATCATGAGCATCATCATCAGGCCCATTACTAAAGCAACTAATTTTTTCATTTTCCACACCTCATTTGTTAATTAGCATTTAACTATGTACCCATTATACTTTAGTATGCTAAATTTGTAAAGTACTAAACGCGAAATTTTTTTAGAAATTCTATTAGTGCAAGAAAAGCCCCCGCAGGAAGTCTGCGGGAGCTTCTAAATTATGCTTCAGCAAATCAGAATGCCGGAGTAATGGAGCCTTTGAAGTGATCCTCGATGAATTTTTTGTTTTCAGCGGAGGTGTAAATCTTCTTCAGCTGTTCAATGCGCGGATCTTTTTCGTTAGCCTTGGTGGTTACGAAGATGTTGACAAACGGGTTGTCAGCGCGTTCAACCAGCAGGCTGTCTTTAGACGGGTTCAGTTTGGCAACCAGTGCATAGTTGGCATTGATTACGGCAATATCAAGGTCACCCATTGCTTTAGGAATGGAAGCAGCGTCAAGCTCCTGAATCTTGTAGTTTTTCGGATTTTTGGTGATGCTTGCTACAGAGGTGGAAACATCGTTTTTATCCTTAACCTCGATGAAGCCCTTGTCAGCCAGAACCAGAAGTGCACGAGCACCGTTGGACGGATCGTTAGGAATGCCGATAGTTGCGCCTGCCGGGATATCCTCAACCTTTTTGTATTTGGTGGAGTAGATAGCCATGGGGAAGTTTACGGTTTTGAAAGCTTCAACCAGTTCGAATTTAGGCTCTTTTTTCAGAGTTGCTGCCAGATACGGAGCATGCTGCATGGAGTTGGCAAACAGCTCGCCCTGTGCCAGGGATACGTTCGGGGTTACATAGTCGGAGAATTCGACAACTTCGATTTTCAGGCCTTGTTTTTCAGCCAGCTTTTTAACGTTATCCATGATTTCAGCGTGCGGACCTGCGGTTACGCCGATTTTAACAGGTGCGTTCGGGTCAGCCTTTTTGTCGGCTGCCTTGTTGTCACCGCCGCAGCCTGCGGCGATGATGGTCAGTGCGCAGAGCGCAACGGTGAGTAAAAGTTTGGTAATTTTCTTCATAAGTTGTTCCTCCCTAAAATAATGGTGGTCTGCTGTCAGACAGCAGCGGCTTTTTTCGTTATTACGTCGATGAAACTCGCTTCATCGTTGTAAACCCTCATTTGGCCTGTAGATTACAGTTTGTTTTTGTTAAGCTTTTTGGATGCGTAGTCGCCTAAGGACTGCATTGCCTGTACCATGACGATGAGCACGACAACGGTGGCAATCATAACATCCATCTGGAAGCGCTGGTAGCCGTAGCGGATTGCCAGGTCACCAAGACCGCCGCCGCCTAAGGTGCCGGCCATTGCGGAATAGCCGATTAAGCTGATGATGGCAAGCGTTACGCCCAGTACGATGGAATGCATTGCTTCGGGAAGCAGTACCTTAGTGATAATCTGCATCGGGCTTGCACCCATAGCCTGAGCTGCTTCGAATAATTGCTACCATTAATATAATGAAAGGAGTGGAACGTGTTGCGTTGACAATCGCGCCCAGAATAGTGTTAAGCGGTTGGTTCGGCAGAATGTGGTCCTTGCGGGTTACGGTAAGGATTACACCCAGCGGAATGCCGATTAAAGTGGAAAGTGCGGTAGAAGCGAAAACCATGTAGCAGGTTTCCCAAAAGGATTTTATTAAAAGGTCAATCATATCAGGACTCATAGCCAATTACCTCCGTTTTCAGATGCTGCTGATGCAGATATTCCAATGCATTTTTAATGCGCTCGCGGTTACCGGAAATCTCAATCAGCAGGGTGCCGAAGAGGACATCCTTCAGCTGGTCGGTATTACCGGAAATAATGCTTACGTCAACATCAAAATGTTTTACCATGCCGGAAATAATAGGCTCGCTGGCACTGTCACCGATGAAGGAGATACGCACCAGCAGCTTGCTGCCTTCGGTATAGGTGTCGCTTAATTTCATCTGTTTAACGATATCAGGCAGCTCGGCGTTTATAACGCTCTTGGTAAATTCCTTGGTAGTGGGGTGCTGCGGATTGGTGAAAACGTCAATCATCGGGCCTTCCTCAATGATGTCGCCGCTTTCGATAACAGCAACGCGGTCACAGATAGTTTTTACAACCTCCATCTGGTGTGTAATCAGCACGATGGTCAGATTCATCTTTTTGTTGATGTCCTGCAGCAGATGCAGAATAGATTTGGTAGTCTGCGGGTCGAGGGCGCTGGTTGCTTCGTCGCACAGCAGTACCTTAGGATTGCTTGCCAGGGCGCGGGCAATGCCTACACGCTGTTTCTGGCCGCCGGATAACTGGCTGGGATAGTAGTTGGCACGGCTTTCCAGCTGTACCAGCTCCAGCAGCGGACGTACGCGCTTGTCGATTTCGCTCTTGCTCAGGCCTTGGATTTCCAGCGGAAAAGCGATGTTATCATAAACAGTACGGCTTGCCAGCAGGTTGAAGTGCTGGAAAATCATGCCGATGCTTTGACGTGCTTTACGCAGCTGTGCTTCGCTCATGGCGGTCAGCTCCTGACCGTCAACGAATACCTGGCCTGCAGTCGGTTTTTCCAGCATGTTGATGCAGCGCACCAATGTGGATTTGCCGGCACCGGAAAGACCGATGATACCAAAAATTTCGCCAGCCTTGATGCTCAGGCTTGTTTTGTGCAGAGCATGGATGTCGCCGGCCTTGCTGTAGTAGGTTTTTTCTACATTAACTAGTTCTATCATTCTTGTGTTCCTTTCTAATGTGACCGCAAGTTTCAGCAGTCCTTATTTGAGTGTGAGAGATTATTTTCCAATAGAAGTCAGCGGATGCTGCTTGAGGGTCGCATTCTCCGGTGCACGTCTGCTGTCGGAATCGACGGCTGGCGTAAAAAAAATCCTTCACCGGCACGGCGAAGGATACTTTGCATCTGTAATCTTCATCTGCCGGAATTATCCGTTGGAATTGGCACCGTTCACTGATGTGTGGTTGCCGTAGCTTCATAGGGCCAGTCCCTCGGCTACTCTTGATGAAATCTCTGTTAAGTTTGAATGAAATAATCATACATCTATTTTAGGATATTGTCAACAGTTTTGCGTAAAATTTACTGAAAAACTGTAAAGCTGTAAAGCTGCGTCCAATGGATTTCAGAAATTGCTCAAATTATATCAAAATACTAGGTAATTGTAAAGGGAAATGCGAAATTTTTTACAAAACCTGCGGAAAAAAGATTTTTTGTAAATTTTTCTTGACTTTCACGAGATAAAGTATTAAAGTGTTTTTACGAGTTAGTGAGTTAAAGTACTATCGTTATATGCACGTAACGCACAGGAGGAAACTAAAAAATGGCAGCAAATATTCATGATCATTTAACAGACCAGTTATTCAAAGCTATTCTCAGCTTAAAGGATGAGGAGCAATGCTATAAATTTTTTGAGGATATCTGTACTATCAGCGAGCTTAAGGCAATGGCACAGCGCCTGGAGGTGGCGCGCATGCTGGATGAGGGCTGTATTTACGAAACTATCGTAGAGAAAACCGGTGCCAGCACCGCAACCATTTCACGTGTTAAGCGTTGTCTTGTTTACGGCGCTGATGGTTATAATTCTGTTATGCAAGTTATAAAAGAGGGGAAGAAAGAAGATGACTAATAAGGTATATCAGGTTCCCTACGGAACCAAGGATATTCTGCCGGGAGAGATGAAGACACGCCGCGGAATCGAAAATGCGATTATCAATGTTTTTGACAAATGGGGCTATGATGAGGTAAAAACACCCAATTTTGAATATGTTGATACCTTCGGCGCTGCCGGTGCCAAAGGGGACTTCCGTTTTTTTGACCGCAGCAATAATCTGCTGGCACTGCGCAATGATATGACGGCACCGATTGCCCGCCTGACAGCGACACGTCTGCAGGGCGGCGAAAAGATCAAACGTCTTTGCTATCTGGCAAATCTTTACCGTTATGAAGAAATTCAGGCAGGACGGCAATGCGAATTTGAGCAGGCCGGTGTAGAAATGCTGGGTGCCAGCGGCGCTGCTGCCGATGCCGAGGTTATCGTGCTGGCAGCCGAAGCATTGCAGGCTGCAGGCTTGCAGAAGTTCGCTATCAGCCTGGGCCACGTTGATTTTATCAACGGCCTGGCGGAGGAAGCAGGCTTTGATGCTGCTCAGCTGCAGCAGCTGAAGGATTGCCTGCGCCGTCATGATGCTGTGGGTATGCAGCAGATGGCAGATGCGATGGAAAATATCCGTCCGGAAATCAAGCAGCTTTTTGCCGATTTCCTCTTCCTGCAGGGTGGAATAGAGCTTTTGGACAAGGTTGCTGCAATAGTAACTAACACTAAGTGCCAAGGCGCTCTGAATGATTTGCGCAAAATCTACAAGCTGGTGGATGCTTACGGTGCAGCAGGTTATTTGAGCTTTGATCTTGGCTTATATCGTTCGCTTGACTATTACACGGGCATGCTTTTTGAAGTGTACCTGCCGGAAATGGGTTATCCGGTGGCAGGCGGCGGACGCTACGACAAGATGATGCAGCGCTTCGGGCTGGAATGCCCGGCAACAGGTTTTGCCGTCGGCGTGGACCGCGTACTGCTGGCTTTGGAACGCAACGGCGTTGTTACCAATAAACGCACCTGGGACGTGCTGGTAGCCTGGAGCGAAGGCAAACTGCCGGAGGCGATTGCCAAAGCGACAGCATTGCGCCGTGAAGGCCGCAGCGTTAAGCTGCTGACCGAGGCTGCGGACCTGCAAGGAGCAGCGCTTGCCGTAAAGGAATATGGCTGTAAATCGTTAGTATATGTAGAATAAGCTTAAAGGAAAAAATTAGACGCATTAAGCTTATGGCTGGAAAATATAGAGGGGTATTTTTATGGACGAATACATTACTATAGCATTGCCAAAGGGCAAGCTGTTCGATAAGTCTGTACGCCTGCTGGCTAAGGTAGGCTACAGCGCCGAAAACGTTACCGAGGATTCGCGCAAGCTGGTAATCAGCAATGAGGAAACCAAGGTGCGCTTCATTATTGCCAAGACTGTTGATGTGCCGACATATGTTGAATACGGTGCGGCAGACATCGGCATCATCGGCAAGGATGTGCTGCTGGAGCAGGATAAGGACGTAGTGGAGCTTTTGGATTTGGGCTTTGGCTGCTGCCGCCTGATGATGGCAGTGCCGGAGGCTAAGCGACGCGCCAAGCTGACGGATTACGCTCACCTGCGGGTAGCAACAAAGTATCCTAATTGCGCCAAGGCTTATTTCAATAAGCTGGGCATTCAGACAGAAATTGTGAAGCTCAACGGCTCGATTGAGCTTGGACCTATCGTGGGCCTGAGCGAAATGATTGTAGATATAGTAGAAACAGGGCGAACCCTGAAAGAAAATAAACTGGCGGAGGTTGATTCTATTTTCACCGCTACTGCCAGACTGATTGCCAACCGCGCCAGCTTCAAGCTGAAATTTGCGCGCTTGCACAAGCTGGTTGAGGATTTACGTATTGTTTTAAATGAGGAGGATAAATAAAATGCAGGTTACAGACGCAAGAAAGATGAGCGCAGCAGAGATTGCTGCTTTAATGAAGAAGAAGGCTTTTGACGAGGTGGAATTATCTCCGCGCATTCAGGCAGGCACGGATGCTATGTTCGGCAGACACATGACGGCAGCACAGGTTGTTGACCAGATTGTTGCTGATGTGCGCAAAAACGGTGATGAAAGCCTTTTTTACTATACTAAGCTGATTGACCGCGTAGAGCTGACACCGGAAAATATCCGTGTAACCGAGGAAGAATTTGCGGAAGCGGAAGCTATTGTCAAACCGGAAGTGAAGGCTGCTTTGGAGCGTGCCATCGCCAATGTTATGAAGTTCCATGAGGAGCAGATGCCGAAAACCTGGCTTACGAACCGTCCTTACGGTTCACTGCTGGGCCAAAAGGTTACCCCGGTTGATTCCGTCGGTATTTATGTTCCCGGCGGCACTGCTGCTTATCCTTCGTCTGTAATGATGAATGCCTGCCCGGCCAAGGTAGCAGGCGTTCCCCGCATTGTGATGGCTGTACCGCCCGGAAAGGACGGCAAGGTTAATCCGAACGTACTGGTAACGGCAAAATTAATCGGCGTTACCGAAATTTATAAAATGGGCGGCGCACAGGCGATTGCTGCGCTGGCCTTTGGCACCGCAACCGTACCGAAGGTAGAAAAAATTACCGGCCCCGGCAATATCTTCGTAACTTTGGCTAAAAAAGCCGTTATCGGTCACGTTGATATTGATATGCTTGCCGGCCCGAGCGAAATCTTGATTGTAGCAGATGACAGCGCTAACCCGACCTATCTGGCAGCAGACCTTCTGAGCCAGGCAGAGCATGATCCGCTGGCCTGCGCTATCCTGATTACCGACAGCGAGCGTGTAGCTAATGCTGTGGGCGAGGAAATCGAAGTACAGCTGGCACAGCTGCCGCGTAAGGAAATTGCCGGCACATCGCTGCAGCAGGCTGGCAAGATTATTCTTGCCAAGGATATGCCTACCGTTATCGAAATGGCTAACCTTTCCGCACCGGAGCATTTGGAAATCATGACTAAGGCACCGTTTGAAATTATGCCGTATATCCGTAATGCCGGTGCTATGTTCCTGGGTGCTTATTCACCGGAACCGCTGGGCGATTACTATGCAGGACCGAACCACGTTCTGCCGACAGGCGGTACGGCGAAGTTCTATTCCGTACTGAATGTAGAAACCTTTATGAAGAAAACAAGCATTATTGCCTACACCGCTCCGGCACTTATGGCCGCTGCCGACGATATTATTACCTTGGCTGAGGCAGAGGGCCTGCAGGCTCACGCTAACGCTATCCGTAAACGTGTGGGTAAATAAGGAGGCAGAAGATGAGTAGCTTTACTGTTCGCCAAAGTATTGAGGCGATGGAGGAATATGCCGTAGAAAGCGTGGCTGCGGATATTATTGTTAATGCCAACGAAAGTAATTATCCGCTGCCGCAGGAGAT
>OHTV01000858.1_pt1 | contig 11773 bp, 11 predicted proteins | sample 1579041 | NCBI WGS metagenome assembly OHTV01 (sample SAMEA3879583, study PRJEB24766) | human gut metagenome | biome: human-associated habitat; feature: feces | place: USA | collected 1985/1987
CGGGTTCAAAATTCATAAAAGGAGCGTCGAGCTCACCCCAGATGTGCGTGCCGTAAATCGCATCGACATCATCCAGAAAACCATGCTCAATATAGTATTGGGCACCATGACAGGATTCTTCAGCGGCCTGAAAGATGATTTTTACACTGCCCTTCAGATCTTCACGGCGGGACATCAGCATGCGTATGCCGCCAAGAAGCATGGCTATGTGGCAGTCATGTCCGCAGGCATGCATAACCCCAGGTGTCTGACTGCAGAAAGAAAGTCCTGTGTGTTCTTCGACAGGAAGCGCGTCAATATCTGCACGGAGAGCGACGGTTTTAGTGCCGGTGGAAGCCTTGCCGCCCTCGATCATTGCCCAAAGACCATTATAATCCGGATAATAATGAGGGGTGAGTCCCATTTCCTCCAGAAGCTTCCCGATTTGCTGTGTCGTGTTTTTTTCTGCAAAAGAAAGCTCCGGATGTGCGTGGAAATATCGGCGCTGTTCAATGATCCAGGATTCGTTTTCTTCTGCCATAGCTTTAAAGTTCATAAGTCAGATCCTTTCTGAAAATCAGTTTGCCAGTTGGTTTTATACTAGCGGAAAAGACAGTGGATGTCAAATAAAGTCGGACTGTTGTGAACGGAGTGAACAGTAACCAGTAACTGAGAATAAAACCTGCAAACGCATTGAAAATTCTGTCGAAACTTCGTATAATATGGCATAGATAGCTATATAAAAATACCCAAAATGATAAACAGGGAAGGGAGAAAAATCCCATGGGAAAGACAACAACGATTTGTTTTACTAATAACAAAGGAGGAAGCGGAAAGTCCACGACCTGCTCAAACCTGGGAGCTGCCATGGCACGTGACGGTAAAAAAGTTCTTCTGGTTGACGGTGACATGCAGCTGAATCTGTCGCTGTCCGTATTTCCGGAGGACTGGGTCCTGGAACACGCAAAAAGCGAGAAAAATCTTTATTATGCGATTGGCAGGCAGGAAGATCTGACAGATTATATTGTACATACACCGTATGAGAATCTTGATCTGATCCCGTCGTCCACCTTGATGAGCTCTATCGAGTACGAGCCGTTTCTGAAGAAATGCCTTCAGAAGATCAAGGATTCAGAGGTATATGACTATATTCTGATCGATGCGCCTCCGACACTCGGAGGATGGGTCATGAATATCCTGTGTGCATCGGATTACGTTCTGGTTCCAGTGGAGGCCAGCCCGTGGGGCATGTTTGGGCTTGCAAATATGTTTGATTTTCTGAATGAGGTCCGTGAGATCGCTCCGGCGCTTCAGGTTCTGGGAATCGTGGTGACCAAGGCAGATGCCAGAAAGAATTATTTCAAACAGACCATGGAGACTTTGAAAGAGATGGAAGGAATCTATCTTTTCGAATCCTTTATCCGTGTGGACAGCTCTATCGAATGGTCACAGGACAGCAGCGAGCCGGTTGTGGAATTCAAAAAAAGCAGCCGCAGCGCAAAAGAATACATAGCATTGGCAGAGGAGGTAATGGATCGTGTCAGTAGGTAAAGCAAGCATCGCAAGAGCAGTAAATGCAGAGAAAACAGCAAAGACAGAAGAGAAAGTTACAGAGGTAAAAGTGACAGAAAAGCCGACAGAAGTAAAGACAGAAACAGGAGAGAAAGCTGCTGAAAAAACAGTCGAAAAGAAAACCACAGCGAAGGCTCCGGCAAAGAAGACCACAGCAAGGAAAGCAGCCACAACAAAAACAACAGCAAAGAAAACCACCACCAGAAAGACAACAACACGAAAAACTGCAGCTAAGAAAACAGCCGCCGCAGAAACCACAACAGGAACCGTAGCTCAGAATGTGATCAGTGGAGGAAACGCTGATGAACTTCAGGCCAAGTTCCTCACCCCAAAGAAAGACGAGCTGGACAACAACCAGCCGGTAGGAATCAAGGATGAGCTTCCGGTTTATCTGCTGTAATATTTACTGAATTTTTTGGAAAATAAGTAACAAACAAAAAAGACTGCCATATATCCACATCATTTGTGATATACAGCGGTCTTTTATTTTTATCCCATAATAATCCCAGTGGGACAGCGAAGCGCCTCCCACGTCCGTACGTCACAGTCATCATTCAACCCATTCTGTCTTGATGAATCTGGCGTGCCCAAGAGGGTGGGAGCTTTAGCGCTGGGACGAAAAATCATTCCAACAAGATGCACGCCCCAAACTGCGGAAAATCTGTCCCGAATTCAGTTGGCGTAGCCCGCTACGCCGCCCTCATCCGAAACAGATTTTCCACAGTTTGTGACGCACATCTTGCCGAAAGCATTTTTCGTCCCAACGCTAGGAGGGTCTTCGGGCTTCGCAACTCTGAGATGACCCTTCCTCGTATATTTACATATTGTAATATGCAGCATACAGTCCATTCTGGCTGAGCAGCTCAGCATGTGTACCGCGTTCAGCGATACCATCCTCTGTGATCACAATGATCTCATCCGCATCACGGATCGTAGAAAGCCGGTGCGCGATCGTAATGGTAGTACGATTTTTTGAAAGCTCCTCCAGACTCTTCTGGATCCAACGTTCGCTTTCGTTATCCAGAGCGCTGGTGGCCTCATCCAGGATCAGGATCGGAGGATTCTTAAGGAATACACGTGCAATGGAGATCCGCTGCTTCTGTCCGCCGGAAAGGCGTGTGCCACGTTCTCCGACATAAGTGTCGTATTTATCCGGAAGCTCCATGATAAAGTCATGGATACTCGCACATTTGGCGGCTTTGATGATTTCTTCATCGGAAGCTCCGGGCTTTCCGTAGGCAATATTATCCTTGATGGTTCCATCAAAAAGATAGACATCCTGCTGTACCATACCGATCTGGCTTCGAAGGCTCTTAAGAGTCAGCCCGCGGATATCCTTTCCGTCTACAGTAATGGAACCGCCGGTCACATCATAAAATCTGGGCAGGAGAGAGCAGATCGTGGTTTTTCCGCTTCCGGAAGGTCCCACCAGGGCAATGGATTTTCCTGCCGGGATATCAATAGAGATATCGGAAAGCACAGGAGTTTCATCATCGCTGTAATGAAAAGAAACATGGTCGTAACGCACATGTCCTTTTACGTCCGTAAGCTCCGCAGCGTTGTCTGCATTCCTGATCTCGGATTCTGTTTCCATCACATCCAGGAAACGGCGGAAACCGGAAAGACCCTTCTGCATCATTTCCACAAGTTCCACCAGGATCTGGATGGGGCTGATAAAGATTCCGATATACAGGGCATACATGGCAAGATCTGCAGTCTGCATTTCACCCTGAGCGATCAGATAGCCGCCGTAAACAAGAGTTACCAGGTACATCATACCCTGGAAGAAAAGATTGGAACTCATGAAGCTTCCCATGCAGTGATAATTATCTCTTTTGGAAACAAGGAACGCTTCATTGCTTTTCTTAAATTTGGCACGTTCGATGTCCTCGTTTGCGAAGGACTGCACCACGCGGATTCCGGAAAGCGTATCCTGAAGACTGGCATTTACATCTCCGATCTTACGACGGTTTTCCATGAAGGTTTCCTGCATTTTTGCATTCTGGCGGAAGGAAAACACAAACATCACGATCACCAGGAGGATCAGCGGCAGTGCAAGCTTCTTGTTGATAAAGAACAGGAAGATAAAAGCACCGACGATCTTTACCAGAGAGATAAAAAGATTCTCAGGACCATGATGTGCAAACTCGGAAATGTCAAAAAGGTCACTGACCAGCTTGCTCATCATCTGACCGGAATTATTCCTGCTGTAATAGGAAAAAGACAGCTCCTGGTAATGGTCAAAAAGCTCCCGGCGCATATCACGTTCCATCTTTGCACCCATCATATGTCCCTGACAGGTTACATAATATTTGCAGAGACTCTGCACAATGTACATAACAAAAAGAGAAACTGCAATCACAGGGAGGGCATGAAGAATCATATCCTTATCCTGTGTAAAGAGAGTTTTTGTCATAGTACGAAGAATCTGGGGATAAGCAAGATCTACCAGACTGATAACGGCTGCACAGATCAGGTCAATAAAAAAGACCGCTTTGTACGGGCCGTAGTAGTGGATGAATTTCTTGATGGTATTCATCGGAAAAGTACCTCCGTTTTTATGAAATGTATAGTGTGGTCTGGGCAAAAAACATTGTTGCCGGACATTCTATGTTCATCTTATCATAAGTAAGAATAAAGTCAAGATAAGTGAATTTCCAGTCTGTTTCGTTTCTGCATACTTTCTGAGAATAGAAGCTATATGGCTGCTGTTCGCAGGTAATATTCCGCGAGGGATTGCTGGCAACGGAGCGGATCGTGATATGAGGAGATATCTTTTTGGGAAAAAATCAAATTACTCCTTGACACAGAAGAACAAAACCCGTATAGTGTATTTCAGATTTGGTGTGTAACTGATAAGCAGGCATTAACCAGTCATAAATGTTATTATTTGACGTTTATGGGGGTTGGTGTCTTTTTTTGTTGCCCACTTAAAAGACTCCCGCTCCAAAACGTCGAAAGAAAAGGAGAGAAAATATGAAAGACAAGATTTTCGGAGTTTTGCAGCGAGTGGGACGTTCCTTTATGCTTCCCATAGCAATCCTTCCTGTGGCAGGCCTGCTTCTTGGATTCGGCAGTTCCTTCACAAATGAAACAACCATTGCAACCTACGGACTTCAGAAGATTCTGGGAGACGGAACAATTTTGCATGCACTCCTGATCATTATGAACAAAGTCGGAAGCGCGGTATTTGATAACCTACCGCTGATCTTTGCAGTAGGTGTGGCCATCGGTATGGCAAAAAAAGAGAAAGAGGTAGCAGCTCTTTCTGCACTGATCGCTTACTTCGTTATGAATGTAGCCATCAATGGTATGCTGGTAGTAAATGGTAAGATCACAGCAGACGGACAGATCGCAAAAAGCGTTCTGGAAGGTACTGTAACCTCTGTCTGCGGCATTCAGTCCTTACAGATGGGTGTGTTTGGCGGTATCATCGTCGGCCTTGGTGTTGCAGCTTTGCACAACCGTTTTCATAAGATCGTGCTTCCAAACGCACTTTCCTTCTTCGGTGGTTCCAGATTTGTGCCCATCATTTCCACCATTGTATATATGTTTGTAGGAATCCTGATGTATTTCGTATGGCCGGCAGTCCAGAACGGTATTTATGCTCTGGGGGGGCTTGTAACAGGCAGCGGCTATATCGGAACTCTGATCTTCGGTATTATCAAACGTGCGCTGATCCCCTTCGGACTTCATCACGTATTTTATATGCCATTCTGGCAGACAGCCGTTGGCGGGACTATGGAGGTTGCAGGCCAGATGGTACAGGGCGGACAGAACATCTTTTTCGCCCAGCTTGCAGATTCCGCAAATGTAGCGCATTTCAGCGCAGATGCAACAAGATATTTTTCCGGAGAGTTCATTTTCATGATCTTCGGTCTTCCGGGAGCAGCTCTTGCCATGTACCGCTGTGCAAAGCCTGAGAAGAAAAAAGCAGCAGGCGGACTTCTTCTTTCCGCAGCCCTTGCATGTATGCTTACAGGAATCACAGAGCCACTGGAGTTCTCTTTCCTGTTTGTAGCTCCTGCATTGTTTGCGGTACAGGTTGTTCTTGCAGGCGCGGCTTATATGATCGCACATATGCTGAACATTGCAGTAGGACTTACCTTTTCCGGCGGTTTCCTTGATCTGTTCCTGTTCGGGATCCTTCAGGGAAATGCAAAGACAAGCTGGCTCAGGATTATCCCGGTAGGTATCATTTACTTTATTCTCTATTATGTGATCTTCACCTTCCTGATCAAAAAGTTCAACTTCAAGACTCCGGGACGTGAGGATGACGACACAGAAACAAAGCTTTATACAAAAGCAGATGTAAACGCGAGAAAAGAAGCCGGAAAAGCCGGTGAAGCAGCAGGAAGCACATCCGCAGATCCGGTAAGTGAAGCCATCACAGCCGGTCTTGGCGGAAAGAAAAACATCAGTGATGTGGACTGCTGTGCAACAAGACTCCGTATCACCGTCCATGATGCAGCAAGAGTCAACGACGACATTCTGAAAACAACAGGCTCCAGAGGAATCGTGAAAAAAGGCCAGGGCGTGCAGATCATCTACGGTCCGCAGGTAACTGTGATCAAATCCAAGCTGGAGGATTATCTGGAGATAGCACCGAATGAATATTTTGAAGGTGCAAATGAGAAAGAAACAGACAATGCGGAAAATCAGGCTCAGTCTGATACAGAGCGTACAGCAGAAAGTACAGGTGAGGCTGCTCAGAACACAGCTCCGACATCCGAAGCCAACACGCAGCCGGAGAAAAAGATTCTCAGAACAGCGATTGTCTACAGCCCGGTAACCGGTATCGCTGCAGACCTTTCCACAGCGCCGGATGAAGGCTTTGCGGAAGGAATGATGGGAGAGGGTGCTGTAGTCACACCGAAGGACCCGGTGATCTGTGCTCCGGAAGACGGCGAGGTAGAGTTTATTTTTGACACAAAGCATGCCATCGGATTCCAGACAGATACAGATCTTCCTATACTCCTCCATATCGGCATTGACACTGTAAAGCTGGAAGGAAAAGGCTTCGAGATCCTGGTAGAGCAGGGACAGCATGTAAAAAAAGGCGAGCCGTTGATGAAGATTGACATCCCGTATCTTACAGAAAACGCTCCGTCCTTATGTTCTCCGATTCTTTGCACAGAGATCGAGGATAATCAGAGAGTACGCCTTCTTGCCAATGGAGAGATCAAGGCAGGAGAGCCGCTGTTCGCAGTAGAGACTGTGGAAGAATAGGGAATTTTTCAGTAATAATATAGAGGATTGGTTTTGTGAAAAGCGCGCCTAATGCCCGGGCGCGCTTTTCCTGTGGCAAAGAAAATAACTGTCTGTCAGAAGGACTTTACACAAAAGAAAGATTCTGTTACGATAAAGAAAATCAACAGCTGCAGACAAAAATGTCGACTGAAAATCCGGGGCAGACAGTGGTGGAATGTGGAAAAGCGGCAGGATATATAAAAATGGTGGGGAAAAAGATGTACAGAGTGAGCAAGGTATTGAACAATAACGGCATCATTGCCATAAATATGGAAGAAAACCAGGAATATGTACTTCTGGGAAAAGGTGTGGGATTTGGAAAGAAGGTCAGCCAGCGTTTTGAGGCTCCGGCAGACTGTACCATTTACAGGCTGGCTCAGGAGACAGAACGTGGCTCAGCAAAAGAACTGGCAAAGAGCGTAGCACCGGAATTTCTGGAGATCGCAGATGAGATATTGAGAGAAGCTGAGAAGACCTTTGGGGATACCATAGACAGAAGGATCCTGTTTCCCCTTGCTGATCATATTTCCTTTGCAGTGGGACGTATCCGGAATCATGAGCAGATCAGCAATCCTCTGACTGATGATATCAAGGTGCTTTTTTACAGCGAATTCAAGGTGGCGGAGGTATTGAAGAAGATCCTAAAGGAGCGGATGGATATTGAAATCGACGAGCATGAGGTGGGATATGTGGCACTTCATATTCACTCAGCACTTGGAGATGAAAAGGTGTCTGTTGCCATGCAGACAGCAAGAACGGTACGGGAATGCATTGCCATGATCGAGATGGCCACAGGAAGAAAGATCGATGTGATCTCTCTATCCTACAACCGTATGATGAACCATATCAAATATATGGTAGCCCGTGTCTCCACAGGGGAGACACTGAAGCTGGATATGAATGAATATATAGAAGAAAAATATCCGGAATCCTACAGGATCGCAGAGGATGTCTGCGAGAGTCTGGGCAAAAGCCTTGGGAAAAAGCTGGACCCTATCGAGATTGGTTATCTTGCCATGCATATTGAGCGGACAGTGGAACAATAAATGTAAATGGCTGATCCGCCTCAGGGATTTACACAATAAATTCAATAGCTTTTTTGACAGCAGTACTCATGGCAGTACTGCTGTTTGTGACTAAGCAGACCTCTCTCTGAGGGAGCGGCTCCTTAAGCTGAAGGGCAAAAATCTTCCCGTCATTGATCACTTCCCGGGCAAGGGGCTCGGGGTAAAAGCCGATTCCCAGATTGTGGACGATCATGGGAAGGACCTGGTCTGTAGTTGCTGCCTCGATGTCAGGATGAAAAGAAACACGGTTTTCCATAAAGTAATTCATATACATTTCTCTGGTGCTGGTCCCTTCCGCAAGACCTACAAAGGGCAGATCCTGAAGCTCATGGATGCTGATAGGGGCAGTGGTCAGATCCTTATATTTGCTTCCGCATACAAGGATCTCCCGGTAACGCAGGAGACTTTTTTTCTGTAAGGGCTTGCGGATGGAGATCGGAGTGGTGACAATAGCGAAATCCACCGCATAATTTTTCAGTGCCTGTACTGCCTGAGGAGTAGAATGGTTAAAGAGGCGCAGGCGAACATGGGGATATTGCTCGCGGAACAGCTCCAGCTTTTCGAGAAGGATCAGACGCAGGGCATTTTCGCTGGCGCCGATGGAAACCAGACCATGCTCCAGCTCTCCGTTCTGGCGGATTTCCTCCTCGCCGATGGACAGCTGCTCAAAAGCCAGGGCAACGTGTTCATAAAGCTGGCGGCCTTCCGGTGTAAGTGCGATTCCTTTGTTGGAGCGGAGAAAGAGCGTACATTTCAGCTCCTGCTCCAGGTTGTTCATACAGCGGGTGATATTTGGCTGGTTGTTGTGAAGAGCTCTTGCCGCCTTGGTAAAGCTCTTATACTGGGCTACATAATAAAAGATCCGGTAGTAGTCGTAAGTGATCATGTATTGTCTCCATCCTGTGATATGATTTTAATATGTTTACGATATTAATAATACTTTTTACATTTGCTTCTGAGCAAACTATAATACACCCGAGGAAAAAAATCAATGACAGGAGTGATTTAGAGTGGTTTCAGGAGGCAGAAAGCTGCAGAGCGCAGACCGGCAGATGTCAGAAGCTTTTATCACAAGTGTATTTCTGGCAATGTCCGGCGGATTTCAGGATGCCTACACATACTTTACAAGAGATGAGGTGTTTTCCAACGCCCAGACAGGCAACGTGGTTCTGATGAGCCAAAATTTTATGACAGGACAGTGGGGAGACGGTTTAAGGTATCTGTTTCCTGTTTTAGCCTTTGCCATTGGTGTTGTAGCGGCGGAGCGGATCCAGAGTACCTTTAAATATGCAAAAAAACTTCACTGGAGGCAGATGATCCTGCTGATCGAGATCCTGATCCTTTTTGTGGTGGGATTTATGCCGGGAGAATTGGATATGCTGGCAACCGTACTGGTATCCTTTTCCTGCGCCATGCAGGTACAGACCTTCCGGAAGGTGGGCGGTTATTCCTATGCAAGCACTATGTGCATCGGAAATTTACGAAGCGGCACGGCGGCGTTGTCCGTGTATTGTCGTGAAAAACGTCCGGAACAGCTGAAGCAGGCTCTTTATTATTTCGGAATAATTTTCTTTTTTGCCATTGGAGCCGGTGGCGGAGGAAATCTGTCCATGAGGCTGGGGATCCCGGCAATCTGGGTATCGGATGTTTTGCTTCTGATCAGCTTTATTCTGATGTTTTCCAGTAAACATAGAGATTAGAAAGGGTGAGGAATTGTGGAAAACAGCACATTATTCCCAAGAGAGGAAAAGGCGGAGCTTTTATTTGAAAAGATCCTGAAGGATCCGGAGGCGTGCAGACGGCTGACGGAGACCTTCTATGAATCCATGGATGCGGATACAGACATAGAATGCGGATATCTTCCTCCGGAAAAATTCGCCTATGCATTGCTGGACGCATATAAAAACCGTGATCTGACAGCTCTCCTTATGGCAATCTGCCAGAACAGTATGTTTGATCTTCTGCGAAATTCTTTTCTGGCACCGTTCAGGTTCAATGCAGATGGACAGGAGAATCCGGTGTTTCTCACAGATGAAAAAGGAAATTTTCTGCGGGAAAAGGGAATTCATGTAAGTGACAGGGATTACGACCGGTTCCGCAGGATATACAGGGAGAAGCAGGGTGTAAAGATGTATTTGGCGTATGGCTACCGGAAGCGACATGCCTATGATGAAGCTACCATGGAAGTAGAAGAGTACAAAATGGGCGAACATATCGGTGTGCTGCTGGTGTATGAGCTTCCGGACAGCGTAAGGGAAAAGGAAACGGAGGCACAGGCCTATGCGGCTGTATGGGATATCATGATGGCAATTCAGAAGAAGCTTCCAAGAGCTTTTGTGTATTATGGGCAGGATTCTGTGGAGGATGGTGGAAAACGTTATGACGGACTGGGCGTTTTTCTCCCCATCCATAAATTTGCGGACCGCCTGGAAAAAATGATCGGGATCGCTGATGAGATCGTAATGAAATAGAATGTACAAAAAAGGACTGCTTTTGTATTGCTCCGGTTATCAGAAGGATAGCTGATGACCGGAAGCTACAGAAAGCAGTCCTTTTTGTATGCCAATTAGGTGCAGTAGCGGAACATTTTGTCCGTAAGGATCCTGGCGAAAATAAGGCCCAGGGGAAGAGCAACGATGATCAGAATCGCAGCTGCAAACCAGGAGGCGGAAACATTCAGGGACATGATTCCCAGATTGTAGATTGCCCGGTAGAGATAAAGTCCGGGAACCATGATCACAATGGATGGTACGGTAATGGAAATCCTGGGATATCCCACTTTGGTTTTGATGAGGGAGGCCAGAAGTCCGGCTGTCAGTGCTCCGAAAAAAGCCGCGGCAGCAGGTGGGAAACCGGCAAGATCAACAAGCTCCAGACGTAAAGTGTTGGACAGTGCGCCGATGAATGCGGCAGCTGCGGCTAGACGGACAGAAGCTTGCCAGAAGCCGGAACAGGATCCTCTGAGCTGCCGAAAGCTCCAGAGGCAGGAAATCCACAGGCTTCAGATGAAGAAGCAGTGCCATCAGCCAGGCAGAGACAGCAGCCACCATTACAACAATAATGGCGTAGGCCAGTCGTTCCAGACCGGAACGCATATCCAGCTTGGCAAGGTCGATCCCGCTTGTGATAAACGGAAAGCCCGGAATGATAAACAGCATGGAACAGATGTACCCGGCCTCATGCTGGACGGAAATGTGGAACAGAAGCTCTGCCAGCTTCAGGAAGCCTGCATATACAAGACAGGCGGAGGAAACAGAAACTGCAATGCACATAAACAGAGTAAAATGATGCTTGCCAAGCTTGCAGCGGATGGCGTTTCCGATGCCTGCGCCTGCAAAAGCCAGGATCATTTCCAGCGGGCCACCGCCCAGAAGAAAAGTAAATGCACCACAGGCCAGTGCAGAAGCCAGTCCCAGGGCGGCAGGGGAATAAAGCCCGTGGATCCGCTCGATCTCATCTAACTGACTGTGCAGTGCTTCACCGCTCATATGGATACCCTCCGCAGGAAAATCACTGACAAAATGTTCCAGCCTGTTCAGCCTGGAAGTATTTACGCCGGTGGTAGTCAGACTAAGTGCATGGGAAAAACTGCTCTCACCGTCAAAGCAGGTGTAGCTTATGGACATCAGTCCGATATCTGCGGAGCAGGTGATACCAAGTGCTTCTGACAATGTATTCATGGAACTCCGTACCCGCCAGGCACCGGTCCCACAGGAGAGAAGCATCATGCCTGTACGGCCGATCAGGGAAGCTTTTTCGGAAAGAGAAGCTTCGGTAATGGGCTGGCTGTTCCTGGTACTTACGTAGTTGTGCCAAGGGATTTCCATATGATTACGTTTGATCAGAATATCTGACATAGAAATCACTTCTTTCTATATATTAAAATCATATAGTTGCTATTATAA
>OHTV01000879.1_pt1 | contig 11506 bp, 10 predicted proteins | sample 1579041 | NCBI WGS metagenome assembly OHTV01 (sample SAMEA3879583, study PRJEB24766) | human gut metagenome | biome: human-associated habitat; feature: feces | place: USA | collected 1985/1987
ATGCGACAATCGCCCCTCGGTTGGCTTGAGTCCCAAGTCGTGAAGCTCGCATAGCCCATCATTGAAGAAGGTACAATAGCCGTTATCTTCTTGCTTTGCTTGTATCATCAGTACTGGATAACCAATCTTCCCGAGAGCCATACCCACACACCAATGTGTTGGAGCCAGCCTGTCCTTATACCCAGCTTTGATAAGTCGTAGTATATCTTCAGGTGTTCCTAGACAAGGTGTCTTACACTGCTGCTTGCACTTCTGGCACTTGCACTCTATGGGCCTGCGCCCCGTCTTGCGCATTATGCGCTGCAATGATGTCTCCATTATGCAAATTCAGGGTGTTTCTTGTTCCACAACTCGATGATTGACTCACGACCGATGTGCGTCCAACGCTTCACACTGCCAAAGGTGAACATCTTACCTTGGGCATTCTCCCAGGTGTATGGCACATCGCACTGCCACGAGCGGTATGCCGGCAGCACCACCCATTGTTTCTTCTGGTACTTACATATACCTTCCTCCATCAGGAACTTGTCCTGGTTCTCCGCCCTCACTTTCGCATCCAGGCCGGCGTGGTAAGGCACGGCACGGATACCATTGATCACAAGCACCTGGGCCAGTTCCTCCACCTTCTTGCGGCTCAGACAATATATGATGCCCGACTTTCCTGGATGCTGCTTGATATACTTGATGATGTCCTTGTCCTGATCTATCTTGTCTCGTACTTCATAGTAGAGATTCGGCCTGTTGAACGAGGACTTGAACACATGCGCGTCCATAATCCCCAGGTTCTTCAGGATGTCGTTCTGAACCTTCGGAGTGGCTGTCGCCGTCAATGCAATGATCGGGGCCCTGCCGATCTCGTCCACGATAGGACGGATCTTCCTGTATTCAGGTCTGAAGTCATGCCCCCAGTCGGAAATGCAGTGCGCCTCGTCCACGGCGAAGAAAGATATGCGGATCTGTCTCAGGATCGCGATGTTCTCCTCCTTCGTAAGACTCTCCGGCGCCACATACAGCAGTTTGGTCACTCCGGAAGTAAGATCCTCCGTAACCTCCGCAATCTGGGCTTTTGTCAATGAAGAGTTGAGGAAATGTGCAATGCCTTCGTTTCCCGCCACGAAACCGCGGATGGCGTCCACCTGATTCTTCATCAATGCGATCAGCGGGGAAATCACGATGGCCGTGCCTTCCATCAGAAGAGCAGGCAGCTGGTAGCACAATGACTTTCCTCCACCTGTCGGCATAATCACAAATGAATCATTGCCTTGCAGCAGGTTGGATATAATCTGTTCCTGTTCCCCTTTGAATGAAGAGAACCCGAAAAACTCTTTCAGTTTAGCGTGGATGAGCTCTGAGTCAATTCCCATAGGCAAAAAATCATTTAACCAAATTTAGCATTAAATTTCTGACTTTCAAATAAAATTACGATATTTGCGGCTGCTGAAGAAGCGGAAAAAGATATTTAAAAAGATATTTAATATTATACTAAAATGAAAACATTAAAATTCATCGCAGCATCACTCATCGTAGCGCTTGCAGTATCTTGCACATCAAACGGCGGCAACAAAGCAGCCATTGACGGTGCCGACTCCACCAAAACAGTTAAACCGGTAGATCCTAAGTCCCTGAAGCCAAGCAGGTCAGAGGTTGACTCTGTCAGCTACCTCATGGGTATCAACTTCGGTTACTTCATCAAAGGTTACAACTTCGGTGACGAGCTCAACTACAAGCTCATGAGAAAAGGTATCGAGGATTTCATCAATGCAAAGGGCGAGCCTCGTGACTCTGCTTACGCAAAGCAGTTCAAGATCGATCCTGAACTGTTAAACGACGTGTTCAATGAGTTCCTCTCCAAGAGACGCGCTTATGTAGCAGCTACCAACAAGCAGAAAGAGACAGAGTTCCTCGCAAAGAACGCCAAGGCAGAAGGCGTACAGGTTACCGAGAGCGGTCTCCAGTACATCATCACAGAGCCTGGTAACGACGTTAAGCCTGCTGCTGCAGACACAGTATTCGTACACTACAAGGGTACTCTTACTGACGGTACAGTATTCGACGAGTCTCCTAAGAACGACGAGGGCGTGAGAATGCTTCTCAACCGTGTCATCAAGGGATGGACAGAGGGTCTCCAGCTCATCGGCGAAGGCGGCAAGATCAAACTCTTCGTACCTTCAGAACTCGGATATGGCGAGAACGGCCAGAGCAGAATCGAGCCTAACAGCACATTGATCTTCGATATTGAGCTTGTAAAGGTAAACAAAGTCGCTGCTACTGAAGAAGAAGAGGCAAAATAATGGAACTTGAAGGAACACTTATTACCAAGCTTGCGGTTCAGTCCGGCAAATCCGCCAGAGGCGACTGGGCGAAACAGGAATTCGTAATCGAGTATCAGGACGGCAATTTCCCTAACAAGGTCTGCTTCAATGTATGGGGCGCTGACAAAGTAAAGGAACTCGGCTCGTTCCGTCTCGGAGAGAAGATCCATGTAAGTTTCAATATCTCAAGCAGAGAGTATAACGGAAAGTGGTACACTGACTTGCGCGCGTGGAGAATCACATCTTCAGCCGCAGCAGGCGGACAGGCTTACGGCCCTGCTCAGGCACCATCCGAACCGCTGCCTTCACCGGCTCCGGAACTCACCGCAGACGATATGCCAGGCGACGACTTGCCATTCTGATTCAAGATTGACGCAATAAAAAACAGGACGATGTTTCCACATCGCCCTGTTTTTTATTGCTTTGCCTTAAGCGGCATCAGTCCAGTTTATGGATAGCCAGTCCTGAACGGAGCTTAGGCTCGAACCATGTGGTCTTAGGAGGCATGATGTTGCCGCTGTCCGCAATGTCGGTAAGCTGTTTCATGGAAACAGGATAGAGCGCGAAGGCAACCTTCATCTCACCGCTGTCCACACGACGCGAGAGTTCTCCGAGTCCACGGATACCGCCCACGAAATCGATTCTCTTGTCGGTCCTCAGATCCTTGATGCCCAATATCTTGTCGAGGACAAGGTTTGAAAGTATGGTAACATCGAGGACACCTATAGGGTCATTGTCATCATAACGGCCCGGCTTGGTCTCCATGGAATACCACTTGCCGCCGAGATACATCGAGAAATTGTGCAGATGTGACGGATGGCACTCCCCTTCTCCTTCATATGGCGTGACAGTGAAATCCTCCTCCAGCGCTGACAGGAACTGCTCCTGAGTCAGACCGTTCAAGTCCTTCACGACTCTGTTGTAGTCAATGATCTTCAGCTGAGTCTCAGGGAAGCATACAGCCATGAAATAGTTGTATTCCTCGTCGCCTGTATGGGCGGCATTGCCGGAACGCTTCTCTGCGCCGACTCTGGCAGCGGCAGCTGTACGGTGATGACCGTCAGCCACATAGAAAGCATTGACCTTGTTCGTGAAGATATCGGTAATCTTCTCTATCGTAGCGTCGTCGTCGATCACCCAGAACGAATGACCGAAGCCGTTCTCGTCGGTAAACGAATACTCAGGAGCAGCGGCCACTGTCCTGGAGACGATCTCATTCAGCTGAGAGTTATCCTTATAGGCGAAAAATACCGGTTCGATGTTGGCATTCTGGATTTTCACGTGGACCATACGGTCATCTTCCTTGTCCTTGCGGGTAAGCTCGTGCTTCTTGATCTTGCCCTCAGCATAGTCGTCGGTATGGGCGCAGAGCACCAGTCCGTACTGGGTGCGTCCTTCCATAGTCTGGGCATAGACATAGTAGCAAGGCTTCTTGTCCTGCACCAGCCATCCGTTCTTCTGCCACTGGGCGAAATTCTTCACTGCCCTGTCATAGACCTTGTCGTCATGATCCGGCAGAATCGGGTCGAAATCTATCTCCGGCTTGGTGATGTGGAGCAATGACTTCTCACCGGCCATCTTCTTGGCCTCCACAGAGTTGAGCACATCATAAGGAGGTGCAGCCACCTCTGTCACAATATCTTTTGGCGGCCTTATCGCCGCAAACGGTTTCACTCTTACCATAATCGCATACTATTTGTTTACCTGGAAGCGGGTGCATCCTTCAGCAAAATAAGCTCCAATCTGTCGTGCGGCAGCAAGGCCTGCATTCATATTGGCCTCAGCGGTCTGCGCTCCCATCTTCTTAGGTGTGGCAAATACTCTGAGCCCGAATTTCTCCTTGAGGACAGCGAGATTGTCCGGAGCCACGTCAGTCACATATTTAAGGTCCGGCCTGTCTTCCAGCGCCTTCTCGAGACCTGCTTCGTCTATCACTTCCTTGCGGGCTGTATTGACCAGGACAGCGCCTTTCGGCATCGATGTGATCAAATCATATCCGATGGAGCCGATGGTCTCAGGGGTAGCAGGGATATGTACGGAAACGAAATCGGATTCAGCATAAAGTTCCTTGACCGTAGCGACCGGTTTCGCGCCGGCCTCGGCGATTTTCTCAGCTGGCACGAACGGGTCCGTAGCCAATACCGTCATACCCAATGCCTCAGCTTTCTTGCCGACCAGACGGCCGACATTGCCGAATGCCTGGATACCGAGCATCTTGCTTGAAAGCTCTGAACCTGCCGTCGGGGTAAACTGGTTACGACTCATGTAAATCATCATGGCGATCGCCAGTTCAGCCACCGCATTCGAGTTCTGACCGGGAGTATTCTCGACGATGACGCCGCGTGCCTTGGACTCCGCAAGGTCAATGTTGTCGAATCCGGCTCCTGCACGGACCACGATTTTCAGATTTCCTGCAGCCGCAAGAACTTTAGGAGTAACCTTGTCAGAACGTACGATCATGGCATCAACATCAGAAACAGCTGCAATCAGTTCACCTTCATCAGCATATTTCTCCAAAACCGTTACCGTATGACCGGCTTTAACGAGGATTTCCTCAATGCCTTTCACTGCCGCCGGAGCAAAAGGCTTCTGTGTAGCAACAAGTACTTTCATTGTATCAGGACGTTATTTTTTCATTAACTCGAATTCTTTCATGCAGGCTGTGAGTGCGAGCACATCTTCCTTCGTGCAGGCATTGTATATGGATGCCCTGAAGCCGCCTACTGAACGATGGCCCTTGAGACCGACCATTCCCTGGCCTTTCGCGAATGAAAGGAACTCGTCCTGGAGCGCCTCATATCCCGGAGCCATGACGAAGCATACGTTCATGATGGAACGGTCCTCGACAGCCGCTGTTCCGGTAAAGAGAGTGTTTCTGTCAATCTCCTTGTACAGGATGTCCGCTTTCTCGACGTCCAGCTTGTGAATGGCTTCCACGCCGCCCATGTCCTTGACCCACTTGAGAGTCTCGTTCATCACGAAAATCGAGAACACAGGAGGTGTATTGAACATTGACTCTTTGTCGATATGGGTGCGGTAGTCGAGCATTGTCGGGATATATCTGCTGACTTTTCCGAGCGCGTCCTTGCGGATGATGGCGAACACTACGCCTGCAGGGCCGACGTTCTTCTGCGCACCGCCATAGATCATCGCATATTTGCTCACGTCCACCGGACGGCTCATGATGTCTGACGACATGTCCGCAATGAGAGGTACAGGACAGTCAATGTCCTCCTTTATCTCGGTACCGTAGATGGTATTGTTCGTGGTGATATGGAAATAGTCGATGTCCTCCGGTATCACATAACCTTTAGGAATATAGGAGTAGTTCTTGTCTGAAGAGCAGGCCAATGCATAAGCATTTCCTAGGCCCTGCGCCTGCTGCAATGCCTTGTGGGCCCAGACGCCAGTGTCCAGGTAGGCCGCCTTGTTCTCAAGGAAGTTCATGGCCACATACAGGAACTGGAGGCTCGCGCCGCCGCCGAGGAACACTACCTCGTGGGTATCGGGGATGTGGAGAAGTTCTTTCCAGTTCGCGCGGACTTCATCCATCACCTCTCCCCACTCCTTGGATCTGTGAGAGACTGACAATACTGAAATACCGGTATTCTTGAAATTCTTCAGGGCTTCTATTGAATTGTCAATAGCCTGCTGGGGGAGGAGGCAGGGGCCTGCATTGAAAACGTGTACGTCTGACATAGTTTTGCGTGTTTTTTTAAAATATAACAACGATTCATATTTGAAATATAAATCGTTGTAAAGGTAATGATTATTTATTATTTTCCAATAAAATACTTCATTTTCTTAAGAATTCTACCTGTAACCGAGAAGATATGAAATTACAGCCATTCTGACATACATACCGTTTCTCGCCTGCTGGAAATAATATGCATAAGGCGTATCATCCACATCGGTAGCGATTTCCGTGATTCTCGGAAGCGGATGGAGAATCTTCATGTTCGGTTTCACGCCGGAAAGCATGGAAGCGTGAAGTTCATAGACGTCCTTCACCTTGTCATAATCTTCCTTGCTCGGGAAGCGCTCCTGCTGCACCCTGGTCATATAGAGAATGTCGCAGTCATTCAGGTGTTCTTCCAATGAAGCGGTCTCCTCGTAAGGTATATGCTTGCTGTCCAGGTATTTCAGATATTTGGATGGCATCTTGAGATCATCCGGGGCGGTGAACACATACTTCGGAGAGAAATCAGACATGGCCTCTGAGAGCGAATGGACGGTACGGCCGTATTTCAGGTCACCTACCATATTTATAGTAAGACCGTCGAGCCTGCCCTGAGTCTGCATTATCGAATACATGTCCAGAAGCGTCTGGGTAGGATGCTGGTTGGAACCGTCACCCGCATTGACAACAGGCACCGGCGACACGTTGGCAGCGATTTCGGCGGCTCCCTCCATCGGATGACGCATCACGATCATATCCACATAATTGGAGACGATCCTGATGGTGTCTTCGAGAGTTTCACCTTTGGAAACGCTGGTATTTCTGGAATCAGGAAAACCTATGACTCTGGCTCCCAGGCGGTTAACCGCTGCTTCAAATGAGAGCCTCGTTCTTGTGGACGGTTCGAAGAACAGACAGGCGATGACTTTTCCCGCGAGGAAGTTCTGCTCTCTGTTCTTTTCAAATTCCTTGGCGACGTCCAGGATGTGGAGAATCTCATCCTTGGAAAAATCGCCGATTGAAATCAGACTTTTAGGCATAATGCACAATCATTTCAGACGGCCGCACCAGAAAAGCCGCATTATTAAGTTCTTATATGAAGAGTGTCTGGTCACTCCAAAATTTCCAGCCTGCAGCCCTCCACGTTCCCTACTCGCTTCTCGAAATCATCCACCGCGGAAAGACGCACTTTCAGGTCAATGCCGCATTCATTGCCGAAAGCCTGGCCGCTCTGCTCAAGCCCCATATCCTTCACTATCTTCATCACTCCGTTCATCTCCATATAGCCGAACGAAAGCCTGTAATGCCTTGTCGCTGTTTTGGTTATGATTTCGGCATGGGCCAATGCGTCTGCAGATGAGCTCTTGTACGCGCGTATCAGTCCCGGTATGCCGAGCTTGATGCCGCCGAAATACCGCACCACCACTATCAATATGTCGCTCAAACAATTGGAATCGATCTGCCCGAGAATCGGACGTCCCGCTGAAGACGAAGGCTCGCCGTCATCATTGGCCCGGAACACATCTCCCTTATAGCCAAGACGATAGGCATAGCAATGATGCCGCGCATCGTGATACTCCTTTTTCAAAGAACTGACAATTTCCCTTATCTGCTCGACCGTCTCGACAGGATAGGCCAATGCGATGAACCTGCTGCCGTTGTCCTTGAAGAGTCCTTCGGCAGGAGCCGCAATGCTCTTGTAAGTGTCGCAGATAGGGTCAATGTTCTTTTCCATAGGCTCAAATTTAGTTAAAAGCGGATTATTATGCAACGGAACGGAAATATTTTGTAACTTTGGGGCGGTTGAAGCAATTTTTATTAGACTAGCATTTATGATTCTCAGGTATCGTGTATCCCTTCCGGGGATTAAAGGGTTCGCCCGCGTTTACGAATTGAAGTCAACGACGACTTTATATGATTTTCACAAAAGGATGAGAGATGATATGGATTTCTCTCACGACCAGCTTATACAGTTCAAGGGCCTCGATGAAAACGGAAATCTGGTGGCCCGCTACGGAATGTTCGACCTGGGCGCAGGCGCTGTGGACGAGGTCACGGTAGAGGAAACAGTGAACAGGGGCATTGCCAGATTCACCTATTTCTATGATGTCACTGACAGGAAGAGCGTGATTGTCACATTCGAAGGTGAGGTGGAAGAGGAGCCGGGGAGGACTTATCCTGCACTGGTTGAGAGCAAAGGTCCTAATCCTGTGGAGTTCGAGAACGGATATGTGGCTTACGAGGATCTTCCGGATGAGCAGAGACATCTGCCTGGCGAATCGCTTATGGCGAAAGAGGACAAGGCAGAGAAGGATGCAGATGACGCAGATGACATTGACGATATTGACGATATCGATGATGATGACGACGAGGAAGATGAGGAGGACGATCTCAAGTCATCCATCGCAGAGGACAGCGATGAGGTTTATGACGGATCAGAGGAACTCCTGTTCTAAGCGTTCATTGATCTTTCAATGGGCAGGAAGCTTGTCATAATTACCGGACCCACGGCCGTAGGTAAAACCGTCTTCTGCATCGAAGCCGCCCTCAAATACGGTTCTCCGGTGATTTCCTGCGATTCGAGACAGATATATAAGGAAATGACCATTGGGACTGCTGTCCCTGATGCTTCGCAGTTAGCCGCTGTGAAGCATTATTTTATCCATAGCATCCACGTTACCGAGCCATATTCCTCCGGCCAATATGAAATAGATGCCCTGGCTCTCATTGACAGACTTTTCGGCGAGGGGCGCGAGACACTTGTAATGTGCGGAGGTTCAGGCTTTTATATCGACGCGGTATGCAATGGCCTGGACTGCCTGCCTGTTCCGCCTCCCGAGCTGAGGGAAGAGCTTACGCAGAGGGTCAAGACTGAGGGTGTCGGTGCATTGGCAGAGGAACTGCGCAGACTGGACCCGAAGGCGTGGGAAGCCATAGACATCCACAACGGACAGAGGGTGGTCAGAGCGCTGGAGACCATCATGATATCGGGGCGCTCGTTCACCGAGTTCAAGCTCCGTGAGCCGAAAAAGCGGGATTTCGAGATAGAGAAAATCTGTCTCACGCGACCGAGAGAAGTTCTTTACAGCCGTATCAATGAGCGTGTTACGTCTATGGTCAATGCAGGGCTCGAGGATGAGGTACGAGGTCTGCTGCCATATCGGGATCTGCCGGCTCTGCAGACTGTGGGGTACAAGGAAATGTTCGATTACATCGACAGAAAAACATCATTGGACGAGGCAGTAAGGCTGATTCAGCGGAACACCAGGCATTATGCCAAGAAGCAGCTTACCTGGTGGAAAAGATATTCTGACGTAAAATGGATTGAGTTATGAAAGTGGGCAATATGCTTTTGTGCGCATCCGTCTGCCTGGTTCTGGGCAGTTTGGCCAATGCCACAGGTACTGATGACAGATTGTTCTACCGGCGTCCTGCCAAGATTTGGGAGGAGACTCTGCCGCTCGGTAACGGCCGGCTGGGACTGATGACCGACAGCGGGACCCGCCATGAGCACATTACGCTCAATGAGATTTCCATGTGGAGCGGCTGCGAGGCCGACTACCGTAATCCGGAGGCGGCTTCCTGCCTGCCTGAGATAAGGAGTCTGCTGTTCAAGGGGAAAAACGCTGAGGCCCAGGCGCTTATGTACGAGCGGTTTCTGCCGCGGAAAGAGGTTTCAGATGCCAGGTACGGGACATATCAGACTCTCGGCGCGCTGGACATTGACTATGACTTTCCTGTCAATGACGGTTGCGGGCCGGATTTACAACCTGTGGAATATATCCGCGAACTGATTATGGATGAGGGAGTTGCGAGAAGTTCTTTTATCGTGGACGGCATCCGTTACAGCAAGGAGTTCTTCGCATCGAGGGTTGATGACGTGATGGTGCTGCGGCTTACTTCTTCCGAAAAGGGAGCATTGTCATTCAAGGCGGTGCTGAGCCGGCAGGAAAATGCTGCTGCAGTGGTTGAGCACAAGAAATGCGGACGCAGGAAGCGGCACGCTGCCACGCTTGAGGGCAGTCTTGAGAGCGGTATTCCCGGCAAGAAAGGTATAAGCTATAAAGTGTCCATGACGGTCGCCTCTTCTGACGGCAAGGCCGTGTACAGCGACGGGGCCATAACATTGACAGGAGCTAGCGAAGCTACATTGATCATTTCGGCCGCGACTTCGTATTCTGCGGAGGGGACCATATTTCCCGGCGAGAGGTATGTGAGTTTCTGCGACAGCCTGCTTGACGCGGCGGCTCATATAGAATATAACAAACTGAGAAACAGGCATATAGCATCACATGGCGAGCTTTATGGAAGGGCAGGGATTTATCTCGAGGAGTGCGATGATGATGCGCTGGCGACTGATGAACGGCTCCGGAAAGCTGCCTCTTCGGACAGCTGGAGTCTGGCTCCGGGACTTGCGGTATTGTACTGGAACTATGGGCGTTACCTTTTCATAAGCAGTACGAGGCCGGGGTCGCTTCCTCCGAATCTTCAGGGGCTGTGGGCGGACGGTACGATCACGCCGTGGAACGGTGATTACCATACCAACATAAATATCCAGATGAACTACTGGCCGATGGAGCAGGTCGGTCTGAGTGAGTTTGTCCAGCCGCTGATGTCCATGATGGAGAGGCTGGTTCCGTCCGGGCAGGAGAGCGCCAAGTGTTTCTACGGAAGTGAGGCAGAGGGCTGGGTGCTGCATATGATGACCAATGTATGGAATTATACTGCTCCGGGCGAGCATCCGTCGTGGGGTGCGACCAATACCGGCGGGGCCTGGCTTTGCGCCCATCTCTGGGACCATTACCGTTACACTCTAGACAAGGATTTCCTGAAAAGGGCATATCCGATAATGAGGGGCGCCGCGAGATTTTTCTTGTCAACGCTGGTGGAAGAGCCTGTGCATCAATGGCTTGTCACAGCGCCAAGTTCTTCTCCGGAGAACGCTTTCTGGTGCGGGAAAGACTCTATTGCGACGAGTATCTGTATGGGGCCGACAATGGATGTCCAGCTGCTCGGGGAGCTGTTTTCATCGACGTCTGCCGCAGCCGGGATTCTCGGCATTGACAAGGATTTTTCTGACAGTCTCGCAGCTGCGACGAAGCGGTTTCCGCCTATGAGGGTGGATTCCCGGGGACGGCTGATGGAGTGGCTGGAGGAGTATGCTGAAGTGGAGCCTCAGCACAGGCATGTCTCTCATCTGTACGGGCTGCATCCCGGCAATTCCATCAGCACTCTACGGTCTCCGGCGCTCGCCGAGGCATGCCGTAACACTCTGAAGGTCAGGGGCGACGGCGGCACGGGATGGAGCAGGGCTTGGAAGATCAATTTCTATGCGAGGCTCGGTGACGGTGACCACGCCCTGAAGCTGTTGAAGGCGCTTTTAGCTCCGGCCGTGAGGTACAGTGAGATAGATACGTTATCTGTTCCTTATTATAATGGCAATCTGCATCTGGCTCAGTTCAGTGGCACTTTCCCTAACTTGTTCTGCTCGCATCCGCCGTTCCAGATAGACGGC
>OHTV01000880.1_pt1 | contig 11496 bp, 7 predicted proteins | sample 1579041 | NCBI WGS metagenome assembly OHTV01 (sample SAMEA3879583, study PRJEB24766) | human gut metagenome | biome: human-associated habitat; feature: feces | place: USA | collected 1985/1987
AGGATAAAACCGGCGATCGCCCCCGCCGAAGCCAGCGCCCGGCGCAGCAACACGACCTCCTCGACTTCGAGGAAACTGCCTTCGATCTTCAGTTTGGAAAGGATATAATCGACATCGACGAACTCGTCGTCCGGAAAGTCCCGTTCCATCTCCAGCAGACGGCGCATCTCGTCCGCCAGCGCCAGCCGCCGCTCGACATCGGCCTGCGAAGTGCTGAATTGTTCGGCGCACAACCTTTCCCGGCCGCCGCGAATCGTACACAGCGCCGCGACCTGCTCACGCAGCCGGTCGAAACCGACTTTCTGTTCAAAGTTCGCCGGATAGATCATCGCACAGAGAAAACATTCGAAACTATCGGGCCGCTTTCAGGGCCTTGAGCGAATCGCGCCGGGCATGTTTCGCCTCTTTTTTCTGCTGCTTGCGGTCGGCCTTTTCGGGATCGCGGCCGAACAGCGAGAAATGGACGTAACGAGCAGGATGGGCCTGCAAGTTGGCCAGCAGCGACGCCAAGTTCGCAGTCGCCTCGTTGAGCGATTCGTACAGACGGGGATCGCTGACGAGCTGCCCGACAGTCCCCTCCCCGGCATTGACACGGGCCAAGATCGCATTGAGGTTCATCAGAGTCGAATCGAGCGCCCCGGCCAGATTCTCACGCTGTATTTGGTCGGTAAAATTGCTTAAATTCAGGATAATACTGTCCATACGCGGAGAGTTCTCGCCGAGCATCTCCGAAAAACGGGTCAAATTCGCTACGGCGCTCTCCAGATTCGCACGCTGCGACAGCAACATACCGTTTACGCTGCCCGTAATCGAATTCAGGTGCGACATCGTACCTTCGATATTCGCGGCGTTCTGCTCCATAATCAGATTCAGGTTATCCATCGTGCGGCTCAAATCCCCCACGACCTGCGACATCTTCTGCTTGAAAAATTCGAGTTCCGAACCCGCCATATCCATCAGGCCCTTGCTACGGCTCGAACAGAGGGTGTCCCCGGATTGCAGGTAGGTCCCGGCATCGCCCAGAGCGATTTCGATCGCTTTGGCGCCCATGATGCTGTTGCTGTAGATCCGGGCTTCGGAATTGGACGGAATCCGGTATTTCCGCTGGATCGTCAGTTGAAGTACGACCTCGTTACCGATCGAAGGATCGAACGAAATATCCGTCACGGCTCCCACCTTCACGCCCCGGATCAGAATCGGCGAAGCGTTCTGCACGCCATCGACCTGGTCGTAAGCGGCATAATAGACCGCGTTGCGACTGAAGATGTCGAACCCCTTCAGAAAGCGGATACCCGCCCAGAGGGCGCCGATCATCAGCACGGCGAAAATGCCGATCTTAACTTCTCTTCTCATATACCTGTTTTTTTCGTTTTATTTACTGTACGATCCGGTCGCCCCGACAACTCACCACGAACGCATCGCGGAACTCCCTGCGCACCTCGGCCAACTTGGCTTCGGCCTGCTTGCGGGTATCGAAACGCCCCACACAATACTTATACCTGAACCGGCCGCCGGTAACGAACTCCGTGACTTTTCCCCGGTAACTTTTGAACTGCCGGTCCTTGGGCGGCACGCGCTTGGCGCTGGCGATCAACTGCACGGCATAAAACGTCTTCTCCTGTTCGGCTTTCCCGGTTTTGACACTACCCTTATCCGCTTTGTCCGAAGCGGCAGCCGAAGCCGGCTCTGCGACATCGGCATCGGCCTGTTCGTAAATGGCATCGTCATCGACAAGCAGCGCACCCCGAACGAAAGCGACGTAATCCTTCACCGCATCGCACAGCGCACGTGCGATTTGAGCCTGCCCCTTCGCCGAATTCATATAAGCGTACTCCTCCGAATTGGAAAGGAAACCTATCTCGGTCAGGATACCGGGCATATCGGTAGCGTAGAGCACTTTGAGCGGCTGCCGCTTCACACCGCGATTGTGCCGCCCGGACTTGACGTAATGTTTCTGCACCAGACGGGCCATCGCTTCGCTGTATTCACCATAGGTGAACTGCAGGTTCTGGATATAAGCCCGAACGATCGCCGCCGTCTTCTCGTTCGACATATCGAGCAGCTCCTCCTGGTTGTTATAATAGAGGGCCCGCTCGTTGGCGTTCTTCTCCAGCGGACTCTCACCCATAATCAGGGTCTCGACTCCCCGTGCCGACGCCGATGCCGCAGCATTGGTATGGATCGAAATGAACAGGTCGCCGCCCGCCTTGTTGGCGATATCGGCCCGAGCCTGCAAATCCTGGGTCAGACTTTCGGAAAACTGCTTGTCCGTCTTACGCGTGTAAACCACTTTCAACTGGGGGATCTCCTTCTCGATCAAGGCCCCGAGCTTCAGAGCGATCTGAAGGTTGAGATCTTTCTCATAAACTCCTCTGTAATGAGCTCCCGGAAACTTCGGCCCCCCGTGCCCGGCATCGATTACGACGACCCGCACGCCCTGTGCAATATTCTGCGCAGCAACTCCGTTGAAAGAGAGTGTCGCAATCAAAAACAGGGCAACAAGAAAAAGCGATTTCCGCATAGCAAAAGTGGCTGAAAATTTAACGGTTCTGAATTTTTTACCTATATTTGCCGGATGTTAAAACCCCCGCACTGAGGCTTTCGGAGCCATTTTCGGGCGGTTTTGCCGACTTGTCGGCAAAGGTATGATTTTTTTTGGAATTTTGGACAGGCTAAAGGCAAAATATATCTTCTCGGGAGCACTCCTGCTGCTCTTCCTGCTTCCGGTGCTCGGCATGGCGCTGCCGGGCGGAGTGCAGCATCCCGCGACACCCGAACGCCAAACACCGCCCGACAGCACTCCGACGCAAGCCGTACAAAAATCCCGCCGCGAAACCCGCCGGGAGATTCGGCGCCTTCAACGGGAAGCCGACCGCCCCCCGACCGCCGAAACACGTACGGAAGAGGAGCAGGATTCGCTTTTCGACACCAAGATCGACTCGATCTTCGGAGCGCCTCCCCTCTCGCCGATCGCCCCCGCCGACAGTACGGCTCCCACCGGCAACGACTCGCTGCTGCGCGATTCGTTGCGTCAGGACACGACCCAGCGCGATACGACCCGGAAAAAATCTTTCCTGGACGACATCATCAGCGGCAAAAACCAGGACTCGCTCTACTACGACGTACGCAACCGCACGGTCTATATCTACAACCAGGGTGATATCAACTACCAGAACATGAATCTCAAGGGAGATTTCATGCGGGTCAATATGGACGAAAAGATCATCTACGCCCACGGCAAGCGCGACACGATAGACGGCAAACCGACAGTTACCAACCCCACTTTCACCGAAGGAGCCGCCAATCCCTACACGATGGACACGATCACCTACAACATCGGCAGCAAAAAGGCGAAAATCAAAGGCGTGGCGACTCAGGAGGGCGACGGCTGGCTGATCGGCAACAACGTCAAAAAGATGGACGACAACACCATCCACATCCAGGACGGCAAATACACCACCTGCGACCAGACGGACCACCCCCACTTCTACCTGGCGATGACCAAGGCGAAGGTGATTCCCGGCAAGAAAGTGGTCACGGGTCCCGCCTACCTGGTCCTGGAAGACGTTCCCATCTACTTTCCGCTGCTGCCCGAGGGTTTCTTCCCGCTCAGTTCCGGCCCCAAGTCGGGTCTGCTGATGCCGACTTTCGGCGAGGAATCGACCAAGGGATTCTACATCCGTGACCTGGGCTACTACTTCACGCTCGGAGAGCACATGGACCTGGCCATCCGGGGCGGTATCTACACCCTCGGATCGTGGGAGGCATCCGCGATGTCGCGCTATATGAAGCGTTACAAGTACAACGGCACCCTGAATTTCAACTACTCGAACGTCCGTGTCGGCGACAAGGGCGAACCCGACTTCCTCCAGCAGAACAACTTCCAGCTCTACTGGCAGCATACGCAAGACCCCAAAGCCAATCCGGGATCGACCTTCTCCGCATCGGTCGATTTCCGTACCAGCGGCTACAACCGCTATTCGGCTACCAGCCTGAACGAAGCGCTCCAGACGCAGACAAGTTCGACGATCTCCTATTCGAAAAGCTGGCTCGGCACCCCGTTCTCCCTTTCGGCCAACATGTCCGTTTCGCAGAACTCGCAGAGCGGAACGCTCTCGATCGCCCTGCCGAACGTCGTCTTCAACGTTTCGACCTTCTACCCCTTCAAACGCAAGGAGGCGATGGGCAAGCAGCGGTGGTACGAAAAGATTTCGCTCCGCTACACCGGCAAGTTCAACAACAAGGCCAACGCCAAAGAGTCCGAAATCTTCACCAAGGAAACACTCCAGAACATGCAGTACGGCTTCGAGCATAGCATTCCCATCTCGGCGACGTACAACATCTTCAACTATATCAACTTCGGACCTACGATCAACTACACCGAAAAGTGGTATTTCAAAAAACAGGAGCAGGTTTGGAACCCGGTGCTGAACCGCATCGACAAACTCGACCCGGAGTACGGGTTCTACCGTCTGTACAACTACAACTTCAGCCTGCAGGCCTCGACGATCATCTATGGCCGCTACGAGGCCAAGAAGAAAACGCGCAAGATACAGGCGATCCGCCACACGATCACCCCGACGGTGAGCTTCTCCTACGCCCCCGACTTCTCCAAGCAGAAATACGGCTACGTAAAGACCGTGCAGAGCGATACGCTGGGTAATTTCAAGACCTACTCGCCTTTCGAAGGGAGCATCTTCGGCGTGCCCAGCTCCGGTCAGTCCATGGCCATCAACGCCTCGCTCTCGCAGACGCTCGAAATGAAGGTGCTCAGCAAACGCGATACCTCGGGTATGAAGAAGATCAAACTGATCGACGAACTCCGCATCGGACAGGTATCCTATAACTTCCTGGCCGACTCCATGGGACTTTCGAACATCCCCATTTCGCTGCGCACGACCGTTTTCCAGAATTTCGGCATCAATATCAACGCTACGCTCGACCCTTACCGGGTCACCCCGCAGGGCCAGCGTATCAACAAACTCTTTTTCCCGGGCCGTGTGGTATCGGCCAGCACTTCGTTCGGCTATACGTTCCAATCCCGCCAGGACAACTCCACCCCGGCGATCAACGACATCAACAGCGCCCCGGTCGATCCGGCCTACGCCAATCCTTTCTACGACCCTTACGGGCAAATGAACCCGGCCCTGCGACGGCAATACATGACCCAGGCCTACTACGACTTCTCGCTACCCTGGAACCTGGGATTCAACTATACGATCAGCTACTCCGCATCACCGACCAACAACGGCACGACGGGCTACCAGAAAAACATCACCCAAACGCTCGGCATCAACGGCAGCGTTACGATTCTGCCAAAAATGGGTGTAACAATCCAGGGCGGTTACGACTTCCAGGCCAAAGAGCTGACTCCGGCCTCCATCACCATTACACGCGACCTGCATTGCTGGCAAATGTCGTTCGCGTGGGTCCCCTTCGGCCACTATCAGAGCTGGAGTTTCAACATCGGCGTCAAAGCGGCTTCCCTCGCCGACCTGAAATACGACAAAAGCCAGAGCATGTTCGACAACCTGTATTGATTTTCCGCGTCGTTCCCTTCTACCCCCGGAATATAAAGATTCTGTGAAATTTAGTTTTTTCCTACTCTTTTACATAAATATTCCCTACATTTGTGCGTAAACATTTTAGGGCGAGAAAAAACTCTCAAACATAATACCTCTATGATTATGAAAAAACACTACGAATCTACGGTTAAGGGGGGGGGAACTTCGTACTCCGCTCCTTCGGTTGAGATCCTCAGCATCTCGATCGAGAAAGGTTTTGCCAACAGCACTGTCCTGGACTATGGCGGAGCCGGCGAAGCAGGCGGCAGCGTTAATGACACCGATTACGGAGAATACTAACAAACACATCCTACGACTATGAAAACTTTTTTCAAATCCATTTTGGCTGTCGCAGTGTGTGCATCTCTGTTCGCAGCCTGTTCCAAAGACGACACGGTTTCCGACCCGTCGAACGGTCGTAAAGTAACGATGACGGTCACCGCATCGTCTGAACTCGAATCGGCATCCGGTTCCCGTACGACGTATGATCCCCTGACGGGGAAAATCTCGTGGAACGAAACCGGCGAATACCTTCAGGTGTTCGAAACGGCCGCCTCCAAAACCACATACGCCAACTCGCAGGAAGGTACGGTAAGCGACGACACGGCGAAATTCGCCGTATCGTTCCCGGAGAATACGAACACTCCGCTCGTTTATAACGCGGTTTATCCCGCCTCGGCATGGATTACGTCCAACAATACGGATATTACCAACATGAAAGTCGTCACACGCACATCTCAACAGCCGACCGCTACGAGCTTCGATTCGAACGCGGACCTGCTGATCGCCAAATCGATCTCGCTGGAGAGTCAGCCGACCGAACTGCAAATGAGTTTCGGCCGTGCCGTCGCCATCGGTAAGATGACGGTCAAGAACCTCGCATCTGCGGAAAGTGTCCTCGGCGTCAAATTTACGGCTCCCGACAAAAAAGTCACGGGCCGCAGCTATGTCGATATGACGGCAGGCACCGTCAAGGAGTACGGTTATCCCGGTAATTTCTCGGACAACGTGACGCTGAGCTACTCTTCGGAGATGAACCTTACGGCCAACGGCGCAACGGGCATGACCGCCTATTTCACCTGCTTCCCGTTCGAGGTGGCAGCCGGTGAAACATTCACCGTTACCGTGACCACCGCATCGAAGATCTTCACCAAGACGGTAACCGTTCAGGAGGGCCGGCCCCTGGCTTTCGCAGCGGGCGACAGTTCGACTTTCGCGGTCGATATGACCGACGCTGCGGAAGAGGCGACCGAAACATTGAGCGGCGACTACGTCATCACGGCGACCCAATCCGAAATAACCTATGCAATGAGTTCTCTGGCTGACGGTTCTCGTTTGGCCCCCGTAGTAATTACACCGTCAAATCCCTACAAAACGGGTGATGAAACCCTCATTTGGACAATCACCAAATCGGGCGACAACTACACGATCAGTCAAGGCGAGAACTATCTCTCCTGGGAGAGCGACAACAGCGCTACGACCTCTACGACTCCTTATGAACTGGTAATTACCAAGAACAAGTCCGAAGGCACTTACCAAATCGCATCGGCAGCGACCCCTTCCCGTATTTTGGCGAAAAACACGCAGGCAACTTACGGTTTTGGATTCTATACCGGTTCCCAGACAAAAGATCTGACTCTGATCCCTGCCGAATACGTCAAGTTGCCTGAAATCACGTTGGATCAGACGACCCTGACACTGTCTTATAACGATACGGAAACTCACTATATCCCCGTTACGTTGAAGAACGCCGAAACGCAAGACGTTTCCGTCGCTATTTACGACGGCACTGAAGGAACCGAACAGCCGGACTGGATCACCACAGGTGATTACAACGGCAGCGAAAATCGCCTCGAAGTCGCAGCCACAGAAAATACGGTCGCAACACCTCGTACAGCACGCATCGTTCTTACCGCCACTACTTCACTGGGTACAGCCAACGCAACATTGCTCATTACCCAGAACAGCAAACCGGAAGGCGGTGTCGGAGAAACTTGGACCTACACCTTCAAAAGCGCGGATAAAGACAAGATCGCTGCCGGCTTAACGGTGAACGGACTGACATGGACTGCAAGCAAAGCGCCCACTGCATTTGATCAAAGCAATCGTGGTCTTTCCTGGTCGAAACCCAGCGGTGTCACCATAAAAACGTCCGATTATACCGGAGGAATCAAAAAAATCACGTTGGTTATGTCGGCAAATACGGCAAACTTAAGTACCGTGAATGCAACCGTCGGTGGACAAGCACTCGGCGAAACGATCTCCTTGGCAAAAATGAATAACCAGGAGTATGTCGTCGAATCGGAAACTCCGCTGTCCGGCGAGATCGTCCTTACGTTAAACACCGAATCGGGCGGCAAGTCGTTGATGATTAAAACCATCACGATCAACTGAAACTCGGGAGAAGGGGGAGGCGATAATCCTACCCCAGACCCTACCCCGGGAATTGCCACACCGAGCGTAAGCGACATAACTTCGAGTACAGCGAAGGTTTCCAGTAGTCTGACCGACGCCGCTTACGCAACCGAGGTGCAGTTCTTCTATTCCGCAACGAACGGCAGCGACACGGGAAGTGTCGTTGCCGCTGTTGTCGGAAACGAAGCGACCGCCAACCTCTCCGATCTTCTGCCCGCAACGACGTACACGGTTTACGGCGTCGTAACGGCGACCAACGGCTCCACGCCGCAGAGTTCTTCGACAACCTTTACCACCGAAGGAGCACGGACGGATCATGCCGCCTGGTACGAGCTTCCGGCCCGCACGACAGCCGACGCGACGATCACGCAGACGGTTTATCCCGCCTCCGGATCGCAGCGCAACTACACGATGTACTACGACAAATCGACCTACACGGCTTACTGGGTAGCCTATCCGCTCGCAAAAGGACACATGGGAAACGGACGTTCCGACAAATGGCAGCGCAATCCCGGACTGGCCGAATCCGAACAGATCAACGTCTGGTCGAGCAGCTACGGGGTCAATCTCGGAGCTACCACATCGGACGGATATGACAATTCGAAAGAGTTCTACGCCCGGGGGCACCAGATACCCAACGCCGACCGCAACGGTTCGGACGAATTGGTCGTACAGACCTATTACGCAACCAATTCCACGCCGCAGATTCAGAACAAATTCAACGGCGGTATTTGGCAGCAGCTCGAAAGCGGCGTCCGAAATATCACTGCGACTACGGACACGGTATATGTGGTGACGGGCGCTATTCTCCAGACCGCAGGCAACCACGAAGCGATCACCTGGATCACACCGAAGTCGGACAGCAAACGATGCCCCGTACCGAACTATTACTACAAAGCGTTGTTGAAAGTCCGGCGCGACGCGTCGAATAAAGTGACGTCGGCCATGACGATCGGTTTCTGGATGGAACACAGGGAGTACTCGAACGATAGCTACACGAACTATGCGACTTCCGTCGCCGAGATCGAACGGCTCACCGGCTTCGATTTCTTCGCCAACCTGCCTGCCGACATCCAGGCCGCAGCGGAGCAAAATTCGAACTGGAGTACATTCGCATCGTTCTAAACGGGCGAAAAAACCTCCGATACGACAAAACGACACGCATCATTCCATTCGATGCGTGTCGTTTTGTATTATCCATACATCCGAACGGCTCATTCTTCCGAAAAAACAGTTATCTTTACGAATCGGAAAACCGCCGAATCCGAAAACCGACACTCGAAGCGGATGCAACGAAGAGGCGGGAATATTCTGTCGCATCCGAAGGAGGCAAACCGCAAATATCCGATCGACGAGGCCCGTGATTGTCCACGAGGTCCCGCCGAACGCAGAAAACGAAAAAAACACAAAGTCAAAGCCCGGTTCTCCGTCCATTTCCCGCGATCCGGCTCCGTTATGCTACGACTCAAGTCCGAAAACCTCCGGTCGAAACTCCGGCGCATGCCCATGCTCCGCGCATTGCCGCCGCTCGCGGCCGGCATCCTGCTGGCCGACCACTACGTACTGCCGCTGTGGTTGTTAGTAGGCGGATTCCTCGTCTGCGGTATCCTGGCATTGCTCGCCGACGACCGGGGCGCAAACCTCGCCACCCTGGGAGCCATTCTGCTTTTCGGCATGACCGTCACCGAACTGAGACACACTCCCGCTCCGCCGACCGGCACTCCGGGCGAATACGAAATCGTCGTCCGGGAACGCCTCTCCGAACGGGAAGGCAAAACGGCCTCCGGCACAACGATCCGCGCCCGGCGGAACTCCGCAACCGGAGAATGGCTCCCCGCCGCCGGAAACCTCGTGGTGCGATGCGACTCTTCGACCGCACTGAATCCCGGCGACCGAGCCGTCGTACGCGGCAAAATCTACCCTTTCACCGCCCGTCACGGCGGCTACGGACGGCTGATGACCCGCCGGGGATACGTCGGCACCCTCTACCTGAACCGCTCAAGCCTGCTGCTGAGCGACACCCTGCACCGGGAGCTTTCCCCGAAGCACCTCTCCCTGTTCCTGCACGAACGGGCCGTCGCACGGCTCGACCGTCTGGCCCTGGCACCCGACGAACAGGCCCTCTGCAACGCTATGACGGCCGGGGATCGACGCTCGCTCTCCCCTGCACTCCGTGCGGCCTACTCGCGCAGCGGGACCTCGCACCTGCTCGCCGTCTCGGGATTGCACGTGGGCATCGTCTTTCTGCTCGCCAACCTGCTGCTCTGGTGGCTGCCGCTCTTCCGACACGGACACATCCTGCGCAATATCGCGGTCATCCTGCTCATCTGGCTCTATGCCGCCACGACGGGATTCCCGCCCAGCGTCGTCCGGGCCGCGCTGATGTTCTCCGTCCTGCAATTCGCCCTGGCCTCGTCGTCGGAATACGTCGGGATGAACACACTCGCCGGCGTAGCCTTCGTCATGCTGCTCTTCCATCCCGATTACCTGTTCGACATCAGCTTCCAACTCTCGTTCATCGCCGTCGCCGGCATCATCGCCTGGGGACTCCCCCTCTGCCGCCTCCTGCGAACACGCCGCAAAAGCATCGATATGCTGACCGCAACCCTCGCCATCGGATTTTCAGCGTCCGCTGCGACTGCACCTCTTATCTCCCATACCTTCGGCCAGATCTCGGTCGTCGGACTGGCACTCAACCCCGTCGTCATCCTGCTCTCCTACGTCGTGGTCGGGAGCTGCACGCTCTGGCTCGTGATCCCGGGAACGGCGCTCGCACCGCTCTTCTCGGACGTCGCAGGATTCGCAGCCCGGGCACAGAACGAACTGATCCGAGCTGCAGCGGCACTTCCGGCAGCCGCCCTCGACATCCGGCTCACGACGACCCAATGCTGGATCGTTTACGGACTTTTCATCTTCGCAACCCTGCTCCTATGGAGCGCCGAACGGAAAAAATCGGTATCTTCGCTCCCGGAATGATGACTCCGGAACAATACCGACTGCTGCTGACTCCCGAAGTGCGGCGTACCGTCGAAGAGCAAATCGGCCGCGACCCTGCGGCGATCGCCCTCGACAAGCGTATTCCGCATGCGGCACTCATCGCCACGCAGGTCAAATACCTCGCACGGGCACGGACAAAACTCCCCTCCTACTACGAAGCCCGCTGCATCCTCCCGCCGCTGGCTTTCGAACAGGCCTCGAGCGAGGCATGCGCGGCCCGCAAAAGTTGCAGCGGAAACACGGTGCTCGACCTTACCTGCGGACTGGGCGTCGATGCCCTCTACCTCTCGAAACGCTTCCGCGAAGTCATCACCCTCGAACGGGATGCGACGCTGGCGGCCGTCGCCGGAGAGAATTTCCGGCGGCTGGGCGCAACGAACATACGGGTTATCAACTCCTCCGCCGAGGCGTTCCTCGCCTCGACCCGGGACCACTTCGACTGGATCTACGCCGACCCCGACCGACGCAGCGCCGAAGGGCGCAAGCTGGTGCGGCTGGAGGATTGTTCTCCCGACATACC
>OHTV01000882.1_pt1 | contig 11464 bp, 10 predicted proteins | sample 1579041 | NCBI WGS metagenome assembly OHTV01 (sample SAMEA3879583, study PRJEB24766) | human gut metagenome | biome: human-associated habitat; feature: feces | place: USA | collected 1985/1987
AATTTGATTTTTTGGCTCAGCAATTTCCAACTTACATATAAACGAATTAACATTAGGGAGGTTATTACAAAAAATGGCAAGATTATTTGGTACTGATGGTGTTCGCGGTGTGGCGAACGTAGAGCTTACTCCGGAGCTGGCCTTTAAGCTGGGCTATGCTGCCGCAAAATACTTTGGCCGCGAGGTTTCCTGCCCGAAAATTATTATCGGCAGAGATACACGCCGCAGCGGACAAATGTTGGAAAGTGCTTTGGCAGCAGGTATCTGCAGCGCTGGCGGCAATGCACATCTTCTGGGCGTTATGCCTACTCCGGCAGTTTCTTTTCTGACCAGTGAGGTTAAGGCTAATGCTGGCGTAGTAATTTCTGCTTCTCACAATCCGTTTGAAGACAACGGCATCAAATTTTTCTCTCAGACAGGCCACAAGCTGCCTGACGCAGTAGAGGACGAAATTGCAGCTATCGTTGCTGCACCGATTGATTACACTCAGGCAGTAAGCGGCAGCAGCGTAGGCCAAATTATTTACGAAAAGGATTTGTCTGCACTGTACATTAAGCATATTCTGAGCACCGCTTATGCTAAGCTGAACGGCCTGAAGATTGTTATGGACTGCTCCAACGGTGCCAACAGCGAAATCGCACCGGTTATCCTGCGCAGCCTCGGTGCTGAGGTTGTAGCAATTTTCAACGAGCCTAACGGTATCAACATCAACAACGGCTGCGGCTCCACTCATCTGGAGGCTTTGCAGAAGAAGGTTGTCGAGGTTGGCGCTCATGTAGGTATCGCCAATGACGGCGACGCCGACCGCTGCCTGGTAGTTGACGAAAACGGCGAGGCTATGGACGGCGACCAGATTATGCTGATTTGCGCTCTGGAGCTGATGAAGCGCAACAAGCTGCATGACAATATGCTGGTAACCACTGTTATGAGTAACGTCGGCCTGCATCAGGCTATGAAGGCTCATGGCGGCAAGACTGTCAAAACCGCTGTAGGTGACCGCTATGTACTGGAGGAAATGCTCAAGCACAATTATTCTATCGGCGGCGAGCAATCCGGTCATATCATTTTCTCCGAATTCGCTAAAACCGGCGACGGCATTCTGACTGCTGTACAGCTGTTGTGCGCAATGGTTCGCAACAACAAGCCTTTGTCCGAGATGGGCGCCGTAATGACTAAATTCCCGCAGATTCTGCTGAATGTACGCGTGAAGAATAAAAATGGCTGGGAAGAAAAGGCTGCCATTCAGGAAGTAATCAAAAAATATCAGGAGGAGCTGGGCGAAAACGGCCAGATTCTGGTACGTGCTTCCGGCACCGAGCCTTTAATCCGTATTATGGCTGAAGGACCGAAGCAGGAGCGTCTGGAGCAGATTGCCAACGCTATTGCCGATGTTGTAACCAAGGAGCTGGCATAAGCAGGCCTTCTTGCTGAATAAAGATTAAAAGCAGACCTTTACATCATTTTTGGATGCAATGGTCTGCTTTTGTATATTTTCTTGAAAAACGCAAAAAATAACCGCCCAGCTCCTACACTAGCGGTTATTTTTAACAGTTAATTTTGAAGGGCAACATGGAAAGTTTAGGTAAATCTTCTACTCATCAAAACTCTTGATTACGGAATAAATTATACAGCCGACAACAATCAGCCCGATACCTGCTAATGCGAGGAATGGTGCTGCAGGGAGCAAGAAGGCCATACCGCCAATCATGATTAAAATTTTGTTGTCTGGCATAAGAAGCCACCTCGTTTAATTGTCATCTATTATTTTCTTCAACCTATCAGCGTTAATTTGTTTCAAGTGTAATATTGCTAAAAATATAATAGTATTAGTTGTTATTTTTAATTTTACAATCGCTTTTGCTACTGCATCTGTTAGCACGAAAGTAAGAAACCATAACGGGTTAACACTTAACAGCCACTTAGTATAACTACTAATTGTTTTAATTTTATCTTCAATATTATTTTTAGTAGAAATGTTGTTCAAATCAAGGATTTCCATAACTACAAGTATGAATATCAAAGTAGATATTTTGCTGGCCATTAAATTGCTATCAAAATTATTTTGAAACTCATTTATTTCTGCTATTTCTTTTTCTGTGAACGCTAGGTCATACGATAGCTTTTTTAAATTTCTAAAAGCAAGAGATTCTTTTTCATTCCAAAAACTATAACCTTGTTCTTGGATACATGCATTTTTTACCTTTTTTATGTATTCCCCTAATATTAGCCTTTCGATTATCTCAATATCTTCACCATTACATAAATTCTTAGGTAGAGGCTTGATTTCTAGAATTTTTGCAGCCCTCACCAATAGTTGATCATAATATACTTCCTTCTCAGAAAAATCACTAGTATTAAAATTCGCTGTTATTTGTTTCTTTATAGCTTTTATTTTTCCTGCTTGTGTCAATTCGTCAAGAGTAAATTCTCCATTATACTCACAAAGGCTAGCAAGTATCTCCCAATCATCATTATTTGTGATATTCTGTAAAATACGATTTAACATAAAATTTTCTCCTTTGTTATATTAATTACTCATAAACACATCTAATTCTTGCTTATTATGGATAACCATATCTTCATTAATATTTAGAAATCTACATAAATCAACGCTGCCATAAAACGCAACTGCCGCTTCTTTACTTAAAGCTGCTTCGATTAAACCTCCTAATTTAGCGAAATAAGCATCTATTTCAGCGATTACTTTTTTAGCCTCCTCATTCAATGTGTTGATTAAAGTATCATATTCTTGCTGCATTTTTCGTATGAGTTGCTTCTCTTTGCTGCCAAAATACCGCTTGCTAATTTCCAATAATACTTTTGCAGTTGCGGAACCAATAATCGCCCCTAATACAGGAATTGGTATGACTGTTTGGCCAATAGCTGCGCCTATAGAGGCCAGTCCAGCTTCTACACTTAAAGCACAGGCACTATCAGTAAATTCTGCATAGCTCATTTCTCCCTTTTTGTAGCTATAAGCTAAAGACGCTATGCCCACCATAGTACTTGCCGTAGCACCAGCAAATGGTGCTGAAAGATGTCCTATTTTTGTAAGGCCATAAATAGTCAGACCTGAAATTCCGCCTTTTGCTCCATTCTTAGCAAAATCGTAACCGACATCTTTCCAATCTTCTAAAGTAAACTCTGTTATCTTTTGCCCATTTTTAAGTTTAGAGTAAACTTTTAATCCACCCGCTACACCTCCTGCTATAGCTGCCGATATAGCACTATACTTAACAGCTTCACCTAAAGAAGCATCTGTAATATGCTGAGCACTTTCTTTTTTGATATCAGCATCTTGCCTTATTGTTTTAGTTTCCAGAGCATTAATATCTTTAATCTCTTGCTCACGTGTTTGTAATGTCTCATCAAGATTGCCTAGCTGAACTTCTTTATAAGTAGATTCGCCTGGATATACAACTTCAAAAAAATCTTTTCCTGTCGTTGTTTCCACTTCTTCAATTAATTTTTTTATTTTAGAAATTGCTCTGTAACTTAATTCTACACTACTATCTCCATCATATACTTTACGAATCAACTCAAACTGATCTTTTGGTATATGATAATATCCGGAGTCAGCAAAATCTTTATACTTACTTATGTGCTTCAATACATGTGACAAAGTATGATCCGCCCCATTTATAAACTTAGATTGTACGGAAACGCCATTTATTAAGTAATCTTCTGGTGCAGTACGCCCAACTCCATCAAAAGTAGCATTAGGCGTTAAGTGATTAATAATATCACGTGCATTTCTAATTTCTACTTCTATATGTTCAGCAATTTCTCCATGCTTAGTAGCCATAGAACCTAAAATATGTTCTGGAGAAGAAGCAAAATCTCTGACATTTTCGATATGTTGAAGTGCTCCATTCAAAGCAGTATAAGCAGATTGCATTTTATCAAATGTTTCTTGTTGAATTTCTGCCAAACATTTTGCCTTCAGTGCTTTCTGTTCATTAATGACTCCTTGAATAATGCCAGCAAGTAATTGGTCTATATAAATGTTTGCTGTACGGCTAGATGATTCTTTCATTGATCAGTTCTCCCAAAGCACGCGTATTATTAATCAAGGCTGCTAATTTTAACTTTTGTTCTTCTGAAAAATCCAGATAATTTTTAGGATATGTATTAACCATCAATGTTAAATCTAATGCACTGCGTAATTTTTCTGTTTCAATGTATAACATAGTTAACTTTTTATACTTTAACTGCAAATCACTCTCTTTGCAAATTAATTCATTAGCTATTTTGTCTGCTTTTTCGGCAATCTCTTTATTTTTTATAGAAGCGAATATGCCACCGCCAATTACCATTGTTGTAGCAATTCCCCACCCAACTGGTCCTGCTAAAGCAAGAAAGGCGTTGCCAGCAGCCATACCACCGCCACCAGCAGCTAGTGCTCCGCCACCCAACCAAGCCAACGCAGCATTAGTAGCAGCAGCACCAGACAAAGAGGCGATAGCCGTACCAGTAGAAGCTGTACCAAACGTAGTCGCTATTGCCATTGCAACGGTCGGACCCATTGCAGCTATACCGCCGCCTACTAAAACACCTCCTCCTGCAGTACTTGTTGCCTTAATATTATCACCATTACTTTCTTTTTCAAATTTTACAGCCATTCTAAAAGCTTGTATGTTTAATTTAGTATCTGCAATAGTTTTTTTGAATTCTTTTGGTGAATTAGCTAAGAAGTTAATATAACGTTCTACTCTATCAATAGCATTAGAAGCTGCTTTTCGGGAATTATATAATTCAATAATTTTATCATTCGCTTTAGTACCTAACTTATTATACGCTTCTTCAATTTTTTTCAATTTATCTAGCGATTGGTTCTTTGCATCATTATAAAACATAATCACAACACACTCCTTGCTTCTTAATATTGAATGACAATAGCTTTATTTTAACTATTATTATCTTCATTATACCCTTCTGTACCCACCCCGTCCATCAAAGATACTTTTCACAACTACTTTCTTTGCGTTTTCCTTATTAATCTGTCACTTTCTTTACAACTATTCCTTTACTCATTACTTCTTCTCACTTTATCTTTCCTTGCTTATATGTTACACTATAAGCAGCACTTTTCGGTTTCTTTGCAAGAAACTTTTTGGAGGTCCGCACTATGACGAACGACAAACGCGTAATAGAGAATTTAAGAGAAAACTATCAGGAAATAATGTCCAACTATGTCATTATAGCCTATGCTACGTCTCGTCATGGTTCAGTCAGCGTCGGCAAGGTATGCACGCCGCCCCTGTCGTCATTAAGCAATATCAAAAACATCGTCAAAAGTTTTCCTAACACTTCCTGCGACATTTATCCTTCCATCATCAAATACTGCGAAGAAAAAGATATCGCAGAAAACGAACTCTATAAAAAAGCGCACGTCTCTAAAACTGTTTTTTCCAAAATCCGCAGCATGAAGGACACCGGCTACAAGCCTAGCAAAAGTACGATTCTCTGCTTATGCCTGGCTTTGGAGCTGAATAACATCAAAACAGAAGCAATGCTCAACATCGCAGGCTACTCTTTATCTGACGACATCATTGCCGATAAAATTGTCAGCTATTGCATAAGTAAGCGATATTACGACGTTTATGACATCGAAAACCTTATTCTGGAAAAAACAGGTGGAGCATATTTGTACTCCTGATAAAGCAAATACACAACAACAGCTATACCAAAAAAGAACGCCCAACTACTACCAAACAGTAATAGTTGAGCGTTTGTACGCTATGTACTCTGTTTTTTTGAGCAGAGAAACCTTCACAACTTGTTCGTTGTATGTGTTCGCTTTTTGTGCTAAAATATTTTTATGGTGCTTCCATAACGGTAGGCGGTTGTCCCTCTGGCAGCAAGATTTTGTATTACTGCAAATCTAATGGCAAGAGGGGGTGAGACCAATGATGACTTTAGATAATCTTATCTCTGTTCTCGGCTTATGTCTGACTTCAGTAGCTCTAGGATTCGCTCTAGGTTATGCGCTAGGTCAAATTCACGCAAAAAAATAACCGCCCAGTCTGCAAAACAAGCGGTTATTTTTTATAACTAAATGTTCAAGGACAACCGTCTATCGGCGGCACCTTTTCTATTTCTATGATAGCACAAAGTAAAGCGTTTGACAACCGTTCTGATTAAATTCACAAATCCCTCACGTCTTATACTATTACTCAAACTTTCCACATAAAAAAGCTGTTTTTAGCTGCTCAAACCCTTATCACATCTAGGACTTACGAATATAAAAACAAAATTCAATTATCTAAGATGGGATTATACTATATGAAGCGCCTGCAGGCAAGCATCAGGTCTTAAAAGTTCAAGGAATGTTTTCTTGACCTGCCAGTCATCATATTGTAAAATTAAATTAGTCTGAGGATGTGCCGCGTGGGACTGCCTGCCTGCGCGGCTCATTGTCTGTTTGCTCATAAATCAGCAGAGCCTTGTTTTTGCTGCCAAATGCAGACAGGGAAGGATGTAAGCGCATGTACCGCTTAGGCGGTGGACGAGGAATGAGGTTATCGATCAGTCAGCGGATGCCTCACGGCCGGCTGCAGGCCGCAAACCATGTACAAAGCCCTCCGGTAACGGGGGAGAGAAAAACACGGTGGCAGAAAGGGCAAAGAATATAATACAGGCTCGCAAGGGAGAAGGTATCAGATACGAGAAAACTTAACGAAGCAGATGATGCCTTACACCTTGCAGCGTAGAGGAGGATTACTACTTATGTGCGGAATTGTAGGTTATATCGGTAATCACGAAGCAGCCCCCTTTTTGCTTGACGGTATGAGCAAGCTGGAGTATCGCGGTTATGATTCTGCCGGTATTGCTGTTTATGAAAACAACAGCATTCGTGTAGAAAAATGTGTAGGCCGTCTGGATGCACTGCGTCAGAAATTGGCAGGCAATATGCCTGTGGGCAATGTAGGTATCGGTCACACACGCTGGGCAACACATGGCCGTCCGTCGGATCGCAACGCGCATCCCCATACGGACAGCAGCGGTAAGTTTGTCGTTGTCCATAACGGTATTATTGAAAATTATCTTGGCTTGAAGGAAGAACTGATTGCCAAGGGACATGAATTCCTGTCTGAAACGGACAGCGAGGTTGTAGCTCATCTGATGGCGGACCAATATGACGGAGATTTCGAAGAAACCGTCAAAAAGGTGCTGAAGCTTATCAAGGGGTCCTACAGCCTGGTATTTATGTGCGAATACGAGCCCGATAAAATCATCTGCACCAAAAAGGATAATCCGCTGATTATCGGTCTGGGTGAGGGTGAAAACTTTATCGCCTCTGATATTCCGGCGATTATCAACCATACGCGCCGTACCTTTATCATGAGCGACGGCGAAATCGCTACGGTAACGGCAGATGGTGTATGGGTGCAGGATATCAACGGCACTCCCATCAGCAAGAAGGTGTTTGAGGTCAACTGGAACGCGGAAGCAGCGGAAAAGGGCGGCTTTGAGCATTTCATGCTGAAGGAAATTTATGAACAGCCCAAGGCTCTGCGCGATACCATGACCAGCCGTTTGGATGCGGAAGCAAAAACAATCGGCTTCCCCGAGCTGAACTGGACAGCCGAGGAACTGCGCGAAATCAATAAAATCTTTATTGTGGCCTGCGGTACCGCTTATCATGCAGGCATTGTTGGCAAATATTATCTGGAGCAGCTGGCGCGTGTGCCGGTTGAGGTGGATATTGCCAGCGAGTTCCGTTACCGCAACCCGCTTGTTGACGGCAACAGCCTGACTATTGTTATCAGCCAGAGCGGTGAAACCAGCGATACACTGGCAGCGCTGCGCGAGGCTAAGCGTCTTGGCTCCCGCACTCTGGCGGTTACAAATGTTGTCGGCAGCTCTATTGCGCGTGAGGCAGACCAGGTTGTTTATACCTATGCCGGTCCGGAAATTGCCGTGGCATCTACCAAGGCTTACACTACACAGCTTCTGGCAATGCTGATGCTGGCGATTTATGTCGGCCGTCTGCGCGGCAGCATGAGTGCCGAGCGTGAGCAGGAGCTGGTGCAGGGTCTGACCTTTGTACCCGAGCAGATTCATAAAATGCTGGAAAACGTGGACCAGATTAAGGTGTTTGCGCGTGAATACGGCAGCAGTGAGGATGCCTTCTTCCTGGGACGCAGCCTTGATTATGCTGTAGCGCTGGAGGGTGCGCTGAAGCTGAAGGAAATTTCCTACATTCATGCGGAGGCTTATGCGGCAGGCGAGCTGAAGCACGGCACCTTGGCGCTGATTGTTTCCGGTGTACCGGTAATTGTACTGGCAACGCAGATGGATGTATATGATAAAACAGTCAGCAACCTGCAGGAGGTTAAGGCGCGTGAGGCTGTGGTTATTGCCATAGGCTTTGAGGGCGATACCTCTTTGGAAAAATATGCGGACCATGTTATTTACATCCCGCGTACAGACAAATATCTGGCACCGCTGATGGCAGTGCTGCCCTTGCAGCTGCTGGCCTACTATGCGGCGCTGACTCGTGGCTGTGATGTTGATAAACCGCGTAATCTCGCAAAGAGCGTAACAGTTGAATAAAAAATAAATTAACGGCGTAACGGATGTAAAAATCTGCTGCGCCGTTTTTGTTTGGAAAAGATAACGGAGCGCTTGGATGAAAAGCATTACAGGCTGCAGCTGATGTATAACAAAAGTGATGAAACGGAAATGGTTATCCGTATTTTATCCTTTGGACCGTTGCTGCGGGTGCAGGAGCCGGCAGGCTTTATTGAACTGCTGCGCCACAGGCTGCGTAAGCAGCTGGCGCTGCGGGCGAAGGAGTAAGAGCAAAAATATAATCTGCGGAAGCTCATTTGATGCCGAAGCCTTATTATAAGCCACCGGACCTGTGGAATTTCTGCAGGTTCGGTGTATTTTTTTGCCTGCTTAACAGTAATTTGCTTTTACGCAATCAACAAATGTGTTATAATTAACGATACATGTCATTTTTGTGAAGAAGTTGAAATTTTTATGTGTAGGTGATGAAATGGAAATGTTTTTAGTGGCTGTGGGCTTCTATGGCATCGGCGTATTAACCATGCTGCTTCCCCACGGCATGCAGCGTGCTGCACACTGGCTTGCTAACAGCGCTGCCTTTTTTGGCAGCGCTGTCTGCGCTTATGCGGCAGGCCTGCTGCTTTTCGGCGGCGTGAGCCCCGCACCCCTGACCTGGGGCTCGTATTCTTTAGGCTGCGATGGCTGGAGCGCAGTCTTTCTGCTTTTGACCGGTATCGCCGGTGTTGTTACCAGCCTGTACGCGCTTGGTTATGCGCGTGGCTATGAGGGCAGCCGTCTGCGCCTTTTGGGCGGTATGTGGTGCCTGTTTATCATGTCTATGGTACTGGTGCTGCTGGCCGGCGATGCCTTCAGCTTCCTGCTTTTCTGGGAGATTATGGCCGTAGCCTCCTTTATGCTGGTTAACCATGAATCCGAAAAGCGTGCTACCTGGAATGCTGCCTATCAGTATCTGGTTATGACCAGCGTAGGCACGGCGGCGATTATGATTGCCTTTTTGCTGACAGGCTCTGCCAGCGAGGGCTTCAGCTTTGCTGCTATGGCCAAGAATACGTTGGAAGGCAGCTGGCAGCATCTTGTTTTTGTCTGTGCCTTTGCCGGTTTTGCCTTAAAGGCCGGTCTGGTGCCGCTGCATGTGTGGCTGCCTAAGGCGCATCCGGCAGCACCCAGTCACGTTTCCGCGCTGATGAGCGGTGTTATGCTGAAGATTGCGCTTTATGGCTTCGGTCGTTTTATGTTCAGCTTTTTGCCTGCCTGGAATTACTGGTGGTGCGTTGTTGTGCTGCTGGCAGGCGTAGTATCCGCATTTTTGGGAGTACTCTATGCTCAGATGGAAACGGATATTAAGCGTGTGCTTGCTTACTCCTCTGTGGAAAATATGGGCGTAATCTTTGCTGCCTTCGGCTGTGGTATGCTGATGAAGGCTTCCGGCAGCAGCTTTTATATGCTTGGCTTTGTTGCAGCGTTGGTGCATGCCTTTAACCACAGCATTATGAAGGTGCTGATGTTTATGTGTGCCGGCAGTATTATGCACGGCACCGGCAGCAAGAACCTGGAGCTGTTCGGCGGCCTCGCACGCAAAATGCCGTATACCGCTGTCTTTGCTTTCGTCGGCTCGCTGGCGCTTGCCGCTATTCCGCTGACGAACGGCTTTACCGGTGAATGGCTGGTGCTGCAGAGCTTTATCAGTCTGGGTACAAGCTGCGCCGGTCAGGATATCCGCCTGTGGACTGCGGTATCCTTTATTCTGCTGGGCTTTACCGGAGCACTGGCTCTCGGCTGCTTTGTACGCTTCTTCGGCATCACCTTCCTGGGCCGTGCTCGCAGTGAAATTGTGGAGCATGCGCACGAATCCGATAAATTTATGCTCGCTGCTATGGGCGTAGCATCTGTTTTAGTTGTTGCTTGCGGTCTTTATCCGCTGCCGGTAGTACGCGCCGCTCTGTTGGCGCTGGGCATGCCTGTGGCTCTTGATGCCTTCGGCATGAATCTGGCGTGGGCCGGCGTTGGTACTGCTATCTGCTACAAGCCCTTGCTGCTGCTTGCCTTGTTGCTGGTGCTGGGAGCAGTGCTGTGGCTGGCTGTTAAGGACTGCTTTGTTGTGGAGGATGTTACCTGGAACTGCGGTACCTATCCGACGCAGCGTCAGCAGTATTCCGCTACCGGCTTCAGTAAGCCGGTGCGCCGTGCGTTTGATTATCTGCTGAAGCCAAAACGTCAGGTAACCTACATGCGCAAGGAGCATGCTTACTTCGGCCGTCAGCTTTCCTACAAGCTGGAAATTCCCGATATGATTACAGAAAAGCTTTATCAGCCGCTGCAGAAGCATTTTGTAAGTGTTTCTAATTTCCTGCGCCGTTTGCAGCAGGGCAGTGTGCGTTTATATGTTGCCTATGTTATGGTGGCAATGATGTTGGTACTGGTATGGGGGGCGCTTTATAAATGATTTTAGAGAATGAATTATTACAGCTGGCCCTCGGTATGGCGCAGGCAGTTTTGCTGCTTTTGTGCGCTCCGCTGGTAACCGGCATTGTTAAAAAGGTAAAGGCCTGGATGCAGAACCGTATCGGCAGCAGCATCTGGCAGGAATATTACGATATCCGCAAATGGTGGGGCAAGCCAACTATGCTTACTCCTTATACCAGTATCACCTTCCGCCTGGCACCTTGCGTATATTTTCTGACGACCTTTGCGGCAGCTTGCATGCTGCCGGGCTTCTTAGGCGGTCAGGCCGGCTTTGGCGACATTTTTGTATTTGTATATCATTTTCTATTCCGAAAGAACGTACTGGATAGATTGAGGCTGCTTTTTGGAGTTTTTTCGTGAGTATTCTGACTATTTTTATATGTTTTTTCCTGTGGAGCATTCTTGCAATAAATCTGGACATAAGTTTAGAATTATCCTTCTTATAATAGGATAAAATATGTAC
>OHTV01000891.1_pt1 | contig 11379 bp, 10 predicted proteins | sample 1579041 | NCBI WGS metagenome assembly OHTV01 (sample SAMEA3879583, study PRJEB24766) | human gut metagenome | biome: human-associated habitat; feature: feces | place: USA | collected 1985/1987
ACGACCACAAGATAATAATCTCCCGGATTTACCATTCCAACAGCTGCCCTCTGATATCGGGCAGTCTGGTGAAACTGTCCTGAAATTTCACAGGCCTTGCCATTTTCTACAAGAGTCGGTCCAAAGCAATAGGTATCCTGCACACCACGATTCAGAAGATCTTTTGTTGTCATTCCTGCTGCCGCGGTAAACATCCCTCCATCTTCTGTGACACAGAAAATGTTTCCATTTGAGCTGACATCATTGTAGACACGACCGTCTTTGATCATCGTCTTGCCTGGTGCCGGCTCCCCTGAGCCATAGGAAAACGCGCTTCCGTTAATACCAATGATTCCATCGTGGGCTGCAAGTTCTTCTGAAGTTGTCTTTCGCGGATTTCCATAGGTTCCTCCGCATAAGGCAGATTTCAATTGCTTTGTACTAAATGTCTGCACATGAGCGATCCAGTATTTCGTATATCCTGTATCTTTCTGTTCTATATTTACTTTCAGGGTATCGGTTTCATAATTCAGGTCGTCCTCTGCATTCTCCTGCTGTTCTGCCGCCAGGATCTCCCCTGTCGGATGGCAGATACTGCCACCCAGAAGCAGAGCCGAGAATACAACCGCTGCCATATATTTATATCTCATAATCTCCAATTCACTTCTTATTCCCAACTATTAAGTCAAAACCTGCGCCGTCACTGTATATCCGGCAGTTTGTCAGACTGCCGGATGTCAGAAAATTTTCAGGATGTCATTGTACATGACCACAACCATCAACGCCATCAGAAGCATCAACCCCGCAAAATGGACCATTCCTTCTACTTCCCGGTTGATTGGTTTTCTTCGAATTGCTTCGATGACCAGAAAGACCAGTCTTCCTCCGTCCAGTGCCGGAAGAGGCAGAAGGTTCATAACCCCAAGGTTTGCTGACAGAAATACTGCCATATTCAACAGGTTCATCCAGAGCATCAGTGTACCCTCGCTCTTACTCTCTTCGTAAGTCGTTCCGATCGCATCAACAACTCCCACCGGTCCGCTCAAATCTTTAAATCCAAGGCTTCCGGTAACCAGCTGCTTCAGACTCAGAAGTGTCGTACGAATCATATACTTCACTTCCAGAACACCATATTTCAGCACGCCCAGTCCACTGGTTTTCTCGTAACCAAGATTGTAAGAAAAGCCCAGCTGTGGTGTACGGTATTCCTGCGGTGTGATCGTCGCCGTATAATCCAGTCCATCACGCACATAGGTAATCTCCACCGGCTCATCAGAGAGTGGATGCTCTTTGAGATAGGCATCGTATGCTTCTCCATCTGCGATCTCCGTTCCGTTGATTGCCGTGATCGTATCTCCCGGCTGCAGACCGGCCATTTCAAGAGGCATTCCCGCGATCAGAGATTCTACTGTCATGGAAGAAGCATCCGAGCGGTTAAATCCAAGGAGATATCTCACAGATACATCTGGTGTATACTGGATTTCCTTTGTCTCGCCGTCACGGCGCACTTTCAGTATGACAGTGTCCCCCTCTTTCAGTTCATTCAGATAGCTGTAAACATACAGATCCTTCGCCAGGTCCACATGATATCCATTATACTCTGTAATAACATCTCCGGTTTCAAGCCCTGCCGTCTCTGCTGCCGAGTCCTTCTGGACATCCATGATCTCTGCCGGATCATAACCGACAAATCCTACAATGATCACGGACAGAATAAATGCAAGAATAAAATTAAATACCGGTCCTGCTGCCACAACAGAGATTCTCGCCCAGACCGGGGCTACATTAAAAGATCCCGGAAGCTCTTCCTCCGCGGTATCCTCACCGACCATCGCACAGGAACCGCCCAGAGGCAGCAGTTTCACGGAATAACGTGTTTCTCCCTTCTGGATGCTGAACAGCCTTGGTCCCATGCCAAGTGAAAACTCTGTTACACTGATTCCATTTATTTTGGCCAGAAGGAAATGTCCCAGCTCATGTATCAAAATGATTGCACTGAACATGATGATCGCAATCAGAATCTTCAATTTACCACCTGCTTTCAATCCACTGATAAGTCTCGTTTTCTACTGCAAGAATATCCTCTAACTTTGGATATTCGATTTTTTTATGTCTTTCCATAGCCTGCCCGATGATATCATAAATATCCAGGAATCTGATCTCTCGATGCAGGAATTTCTTTACTGCAAGCTCATTGGCTGCATTAAAGACAGTCGGCATACTTCCGCCCTCCCGGGATGCCTGGATTGCCATAGGAAGTCCCCGGAATGTCTCCATATCCGGAACCTCAAATGTGATCTCATGAAGCTTCGTGAAATCAAGGCGGTCTCCATCCAGATATCGTCTGTGCGGATAGTACAGAGCGTACTGGATCGGAAGTCTCATATCCGGAGTTCCAAGCTGTGCCATGATCGCACCATCCTTAAACTCCACCATGGAATGGATGATACTCTGCGGCTGCACCACCACCTGAATATGATCCAGATCCATGTCAAACAGCCATTTGGCTTCCATAACTTCCAGCCCTTTGTTTACCAGGGTTGCGGAATCTACGGTGATCTTTCGTCCCATTACCCAGTTTGGATGCTTCAGAGTATCTGCAACAGTGACCCTTCGCAGCTCTTCTGTGGTACGTCCGCGGAAGGGACCACCGGATGCCGTGATCAGAAGCTTGTGGATCTCTTTGTTTTCTTCTCCGTGGATAGCCTGGAAAATAGCGCTGTGTTCACTGTCTACCGGAAGGATAGATACGCCATATTTCTTTGCCATGGGCATGATCAGATGACCGGCTGTGACAAGGGTTTCCTTATTTGCCAGGGCAATGTCCTTTCCGGCACGGATTCCCTCCATAGTAGGACGGATCCCGATCATTCCCACGATCGCAGTGACAAGAATTTCTGATTCCGGCATGGACGCAAGTTCCAGAAGTCCCTCCATTCCGCTGACTACCTTTGTATCTGTGTCCGCAATACGCGTTTTCAGATCCCGGGCTGCTTCTTCATCCCAGACTGCTGCCAGAAGCGGATGAAACTCACGGATCTGCTCTTCCAGCTTCTCCACACTTTTGCCTGCACTGACTGCAACAACCCGAAGGTCTTCGTTTTTTCTTGCCACATCCAGTGTCTGGGTCCCGATGGAGCCGGTAGAACCTAAGATTGCAATATTCTTCATTTTAATGTCTCCTAAATTCCAAGAATCATTTTTGCAAGATAGTAAATAACAGGGGCTGTGATGATCACACTGTCAAAACGGTCCAGGATTCCTCCATGGCCCGGGATCAGCTTTCCATAGTCCTTGATGTTCTGGTTTCTTTTGATCGCAGATGCAGCCAGATCACCCACCATGGAGATCAGAGCTCCAACTGCGCAGATCAAGGCATACTCAGCCATTTTTCCCTGTGTTGCTGCTGCATAGATCACTCCAAGAAGCGCCGCTCCCGCAACGCCTCCTACAGCTCCCTCGATGGATTTCTTCGGGCTTAAAACCGGCGCCATTTTATGCTTTCCGATAAGCATTCCCACACAGTAAGCACAGGTGTCACATCCCCAGGAGCACAGGAATATCAGCCATACCAGGAATTTTCCGTCCGGAAGGCTTCTGGTAAGATAGATAAAGGAAAGCATCACAGCAACATATACAACTCCAAAAAATGCTGCCATCACCTGTTCTGCATGGTATTTCGGATAACCGAATACATAAACAAACAGGATCAGGATCATACTGATGATGATCGCCATTGTTCCGTAATTTCCAAAATCAGCTTTCATGGCAATATAATAAAGCACTGCTCCAAGATATCCTACAAGTTCCAGCACAGTAACATGCTCATCGCTTACCTTCATTACCTTGTAAAGCTCTCTCATTCCGATCAGTGAAACAGCCAGAAGTGTAAAAAATAAGATCCAGCTTCCGGAAATGATAGTTGCCAGGGCAATAATGACAAGGACGATACCACTTATCAGTCTTGTCTTAAACATGATCTACTCCTCCTTGACGCCACCGTAGCGTCTGTCTCTCTGATTGTATTTCTCGATGGCTTTGATCAGCTCTTCTTTATTGAAATCCGGCCATGCAACCGGTGTAAAATAAAACTCGGAATAGGCAAGCTGCCAAAGCAGGAAATTGGAAAGCCGCTGCTCACCGCTTGTGCGGATCAAAAGATCCGGATCCGGTACACCTGCAGTATCCAGATAGCTCTCAATCGTATCTTCTGTAATGCCATCCGGCTCAACCTTTCCGTCTTTTACATCCTGTGCCATCTTCTGCATTCCACGGCGGATCTCATCACGGCTTCCGTAATTTAATGCCAGCTGAAAATAAATACCGTCAAAATCTTTGGAATATTCCTCCAGTTCCCGGACACTCTGCTGGATATCCGGTGCAAAGGCAGTAACATCTCCGATGACTTTCATCTTCATATTATTTTTCTTGGAAATCTTGATACATTTCTTAAGATAACCGCGGAACAGTTTCATCAGTGCTTCCACTTCTTCTCTGGAGCGTTTCCAGTTTTCTGTGGAAAAAGCGTAAACCGTAAGATATTTCACCCCAAGGTCTTTGATATCATAACAAATGTTTTCAAGATTGGCGCATCCCTTTACATGTCCGTAGGTTCTCGGCATTCCTCGTTCCTTTGCCCAACGTCCGTTTCCGTCCAGAATGATCGCGATATGATTTGGTACGTTCATAAATCTCCTCCATACAGAAAGAGAGCTTCTTCAAAGAAGCCCTCTCTATCCTCGTATTTCTTACAATTATACAGTCAGAATCTCTTTAGACTTGTTCTCGATCGCCTTGTCAACTTCCTTGATGTACTTATCTGTAAGTTTCTGGATCTGATCCTCAAGCTCTTTGATCTCATCCTCAGAAACATCCTGTTTTGCAAGTTTCTTAAATGCATCGTTGGCATCACGACGGATATTTCTTACTGCAACCTTGGCACCCTCGCCTTTTTTCTTAACGTCCTTCACCAGCTCTTTACGACGCTCCTCGGTAAGCTCCGGGAAAACAAGACGGATCATTTTTCCATCGTTGCTCGGGTTTAATCCCAGATCAGAGCAAAGGATCGCTTTCTCGATCGCTTTGATCATGCTGGATTCCCACGGCTGGATCTGGATCATACGTGCCTCCGGTACAGAAATGTTTGCAACCTGCTGGAGCGGAGTCGGTGCTCCATAATAATCTACGGTAAGTTTGTCAAGAATATGCGGGTTTGCACGGCCGGCTCTGATGGTTGTCAGTTCACTCTCCAAAGCATTCAGTGTTTTTCCCATTTTTGTTTCGTATACCTGAATTCTCTCATCCATTTCACATATCTCCCTGTATGGTTTTTTTTATTATTCCCTTTTGATCACACGGTTACCTTTGTTCCGGAGAACTTGCCATGTACGGTATTGACGATGCTGTCCTTTTCATCAAGACCGAATACCAGCATCGGCATCTTCTGCTCCATACACATGATGGAAGCGGTAAGATCCATAGCTGCCAGCTTCTTTGCAACTACTTCATCGATGGAAATCTCATCATACTTCTTGGCATCCGGATTTACCTTCGGATCACTGTCATAGATTCCGTCAACAGCCTTGGCAAGAAGAATGGCATCTGCACCGATCTCAACAGCACGAAGTACAGTAGCTGTATCTGTAGAGAAATACGGATGGCCGGTACCACCTGCAAAGAATACAACCTTTCCTTCTGCGAAGCTCTCTTCTACAGCATCCTTGGAATAAAGTGTGGTAAATGCACCACATACAAACGGGGTAAACACCTCTGTCTTAAGTCCCACATATCTGCAGATGTCAGACACATAAATACAGTTCATGATAGTAGCAAGCATGCCGATCTGATCCGCCTTGCTTCTGTCCATGGCTCCGCTGGTACGTCCTCTCCAGAAGTTTCCACCTCCGATCACGATACCAACCTGAAGTCCTTCATCCACGATCGTCTTGATCTGTTTGGCAACCTCTGTAACAGTTGCTTCATCAAAGCCTCTCTTCTGCTCTCCTGCAAGAGCCTCTCCGCTTAATTTCAGTAACACTCTTTTCATATGTTTATTCTCCTTTACCATACGCCGGATACAACTTCATTGCCGTCATTGTCAAAAGTTGTGGATACCGTAAACGTATCATAATAATAATAACCTGTCTTACCGGACTCCGGCTCGTCCTCATAATCACTGCCATTTGGGCTGCCGCATGCATTCTCAAGCTCAGACATGGACTGACCGATATATCTTGCTGCTACAGATGCCGGATCATCCTCGCCGGATGGTGCTTCCGTAGGATCCGGTGCATCGGAAGAATCAGAGGAAACTGGTGCAGATGTTGGATCCGGTGTGGATGTGGAGTCCGAACTGCCGGACGAACTGCTGTCTGTACTGTCTCCATTATCATCAGAACTCTCCGGAGTCGGAGTCACAGCCGTACTGTCTGAAGAATCTGTACTGTCACTGTCACTTTCACTGTCATCCTCAATGCCAAGCCTTGCCTTTACATCCTTCAGGGTAGACACCTCCTTGGTGCTTCCGCTCGCCAGATATGTAGCATATGGGATTCCGTCTTCACCCTCACCATCCATGCACAGGCTCAGCTGTGAGATCGTCAGAAGCGGCAGCTGGCGGAAGAAACATTCATTCTGCTCTTCGTCAGTAAATGTGATCCTTACATCAAAGCTTGTTGCTGTATCTCCGTTATCGTCCTTCTGGCTCTTCTCCATATAATAAACAGCCTTGTCGTTGGAAGCCAGTGTGAATTTACCATTTACAAGATCACTTCCCCAGGTCTCATCACTGTCATCGCCATCATCTCTGGTCGGACGGACATAAATTGCAGAAATCGTGGAGTTCATCTTATTGGTAAATACAATACTGGTAGTGGTCTCACTCTTGGTTCCCATTACGTTCTTGATATTTGCTGTTTCATCCGTAGAGGTCTGCATCTCCACCACATCCGTTTTCGCAGCTTCCGTTACCGTCGGGGTTGCCGTTGCCTCCACCTTCTGCTCCGGTGCCACAGAGTTCTTCTTTCCGCAACCGGCTGCAAGCATGCTCGCTGCAAGAATTCCGGCAAGAATCAAATAACGTTTTTTCATTATATCTCCTCCATATAAAATGGTCCTATTCGCTGTCAGGTTTTCCTTTTCTATTATTACAGAGTATCACTTTCTTGTCAACCTGACCGTTCTGAATTTCACAGAATCTTTAGATATTTTAAACTATGTCAAAAATTGGAACAGCTGAGGTCAGAACCCGTTTTCCCTTCGCTGTCTGCGCATATCACGGCGCATTTTCGCAGCTTCATTCCGGGCTTTTTCCGCTTCTGTGGTAATGATCAGTTCCGGCACCTGGATCGGTTTCTGGTCTTCATCTACAGCCACCATCACAAAAAATGCCCGGTTTACAGTATGACGCATGCCATCCGGCTGTTCCACATACGTATCGATCTCGACCTCCATGGAAGTTCTTCCCACATAAGTCACATATCCCTTAAGTACTACGATCTCTCCCTCATAGATCGCATGCTTGAACTGAAGATTGTCCACTGCCGCAGTTACCACCCGATATGTCTCCGCATGACGCATAGCTACCACTCCGGCAACCTCATCCAGCCACTGCATCAGTGCTCCGCCAAAAAGTCTTCCGCCTCCGTTCAGATGCTGCTGCATGATCAGATGAACCTGCTCCGTCATCGATGCTTCTACCGTTTTTTTACGTCTTTCCTGTACCTCTGTCATTTCTCATTCCCCGCATTTTATCATACTTTTACTTTTTCAGTTGAAACCAGCCGATCAATAAAGATTTTTCACTTTAAAGTCTCGCTCCGCTTCTCTTCTCTGATCCTTCTTTGCAATATCCTGGCGCTTGTCATAAAGCTTTTTACCACGTGCCATGCCAATCTCTATTTTTACCAGGCTGTCCTTGAAATAAACCTTCAGTGGTACCAAAGTCAATCCTTTTTCCTTTAATTTAGCTTCGATCTTATTGATCTCGTAGCGATGCAGCAAAAGCTTACGTACACGAAGAGGATCTTTGTTAAAAATGTTTCCTTGCTCATAAGGAGTGATATGCATTCCATATACATAAACTTCTCCGTTTTCCACACGGACAAAGGCTTCCTTGATGCTGCATTTACCGGAACGTAAGGATTTCACCTCGGTTCCTGCAAGTGCGATCCCGGCCTCATAAGTATCCTCGATAAAATAATCATGAAAAGCCTTTTTATTATTTGCGATCAGTTTCATTCCTGTTTTTTTTGCCATTTCGCGCTCCCTCAGTCTTCCTCAGCCAGGACAAAATCCACGGTTTTCAGCATTTTATCCGCATCTGCCACACGGACACGGACCTTCTGCCCAAGACGGAAGATCTTTCCTGTCATGTCGCCCCGCAGTTCATATGCATCCTGGTCAAATACATAATAGTCATCTCGTAATGTATTGATATGGATCAGTCCTTCTACGGTATTCGGAAGCTCCACATAAAGTCCCCATCCTGTAACGCCGGAAATGATCCCCTCATACTTCTCTCCGAGATGATAGGACATATACTCTGCTTTCTTCAGCTTATCGGATTCTCTTTCCGCTTCGTCTGCACGCCGTTCGCACACACTGGACTGGCGCGCCACTTCATCCAGGATCTCCTTGTAATGCTCGGTACGTCCTTCCCTTACCAGTCTGCCTCTCAGACGGTCATGGATGATCCTGTGGATCTGAAGATCCGGATATCTTCGGATCGGAGAAGTAAAGTGGCAGTAATACTTCGCTGCAAGTCCGAAATGTCCGCTGCATTCCGTAGTATATTTTGCCTGTTTCATGGTACGCAAGGTCAGGCGGCTGATCTGTGCCTCATTGGGCATTCCCTCAATACTTTCCAGGATTTCCTGGATCTCACCAGGCGTGATCTCCTGTCCGGATTTCTGTATGTTGACTCCTTCATTATGAAGAAGCATCAGAAGACTTTCAATCTTTTCCGGATCCGGATTTTCATGCGTTCTGTATACAAAGGGATAATCTCCGGTGCAGTATTCCTGTGCCACGGTTTCATTGGCAAGCAGCATAAAATCCTCAATGATCCTGGTTGCCACATTGGCCTCATAAGGCTGCACATCAATAGCTCTTCCTGCAGCATTCAGGATGATCTTACTCTCCGGAAAATCAAAATCAATGGAACCTCTTGTATGTCGACGGCTGCGCAGGATCCCGGAAAGCTCTTTCATCAGGAAAAACATGGGGATCAGAGCTTCATAGCGTTTCTTCGCCACATCATCGGTATCTTCCAGAATATTTTTCACATCTGTGTAGCACATACGCTCATCTACACGGATCACTGTTTCTGCGATCTTATGGGAAATCACCTTTCCTTTTTCATTAACATCCATCAGACAGCTTAAGGTCAGACGGTCCTGTCCCTGGTTCAGAGAACAGATACCGTTGGAAAGCCGCTCCGGGAGCATAGGAATGACACGGTCTGCAAGATAGACGGAGGTTCCGCGCTTCAGGGCCTCTCTGTCAAGGGCACTGCCGCCCTGAACATAGTTGCTCACGTCTGCGATATGCACACCCAGATGATAGATTCCGTCTTCCTTTGTCAGGGAAATGGCATCATCCAGATCCTTTGCATCCTCACCGTCAATGGTGACTGTAACAAGATCTCTGAGATCCAGTCTTCCATCCAGATCCGCTTCCTGTACATGGTCCGGCACACGGTCAGCCTGGCGAAGTACTTTGTCAGGAAATACACTTGGTATGTTAAAGCTCTTCACAATAGCAAGGATATCTGTTCCAGGTGAGCGTAAGTTGCCCAGTACTTCTGTGATCTTTCCTTCCGGCTTCCGGTTTCTGGAGCCGTAATCTGTGATCTCTACAACTACCTTATCTCCGTCCTTTGCTCCCATGGAGTTTTTTCTGGAAATAAAGATATCTTTGGAAAATTTGGGGTTATCACTGATCACAAAGCCATAATCACGGCTGCTCTGGTATGTTCCCACGATCGAAGGCATTCCCCTTTCCAGAACCTTCAGCACAACACCTTCCTGACGTTTTCCCTCTTTATGTCCGTTCCGTACAAGGATCTGCACCTTATCCTGATGCATGGCGCTTCCCGTATCATTTTCCGGAATAAAAATATCCTGTTCCTGATCCTCCACTTCCACAAAGCCAAAGCCCTTGTAATGACCAATAAAAGTTCCCTCCATGAGGGTTCCGTCCTTCTCGGAGAAACGATATTCCTCATGATTCTTCTCTCTGCGTTCTCTTCCTTTACGGCCACGCTCCGGCTTTTCTGCCTTCAGAGCTTCTTTATTCTTTCGTCTGTCTCTGCGCTTGCCGGAAACCTTGCTGTATCTTCCTTTATTATCTACTTCAGCCTTGCCCTGGGCGCAAAGCTCGTCCAGCACGTCAAAAAGCTCTTTTTTCTCACTCTTATCCAGCTGAAGAAGAGATGCGATCTCACGCAGGCGCATGGGCTTATACAGCGGATCTCCCAGAAGCTCCATTATAAACTTTTTTCTTTTTTCAAAATTTTTCGATCTTTTCACATTTTCTCCTGTTTCATATTTATATTTCATTTTTACCCTGTTATCATTCCGGAGGAAGGCTCACCCGTGCCCCTGTATCAACGCAAAAACACTCCTGCTGATTAACAAAAGAAGTCCCCATCCGAGTTTCTTCTGCATGCTAACGCAGCAAGAGTGTTACCAACTTCTGTTCTGCCCCTGGCAGATCAGATAATGTTCAGTACGATTGACAGTACAAAGAAAATAACTCCCATGATAATGGTACCTCTTACAAGACCACCTTCCATGGAACGGCCCTTATTCTTACCCCAGTAAGTATCAGCTACTCCGGCGATAGAGCCAAGACCCTGCTGCTTGCCCTCCTGCATCAGTACGACAACAGTCAGAGCGATACAATCTATTGCATAAATTACAGTCAGAATAATCTTCAAAATGTTCACGCGGTTACACCTCCTAATCAACTAGAGGTTATTTTACCATAGCTAAACCGGGATTTCAACCATTTTCCGTTTATTTTATGCAGGGCTTTTTCTGAGATTTTTTTGCAAAAGGATCTTTATATCTTCCAAGAGCTCCGAGCTGTTCGTGGATCCGCAGAAGCTGGTTATACTTGGCGTTCCGGTCCGAACGGCAGGGTGCGCCTGTTTTGATCTGTCCCGCCCCACAGGCAACTGCAAGATCTGCGATAAAGGAATCCTCTGTTTCCCCGGACCTGTGAGAGATCACTGCACGATACCCGGCATGCTGAGCCATCTCCACCGCATCCAGAGTTTCCGTGAGAGTTCCGATCTGGTTTACTTTAATAAGGATAGCATTGGCAACATCAAGTCCGATGCCACAGTGTAGCCGTTTGATATTGGTTACAAACAGATCGTCGCCTACCAGCTGGATC
>OHTV01000895.1_pt1 | contig 11325 bp, 8 predicted proteins | sample 1579041 | NCBI WGS metagenome assembly OHTV01 (sample SAMEA3879583, study PRJEB24766) | human gut metagenome | biome: human-associated habitat; feature: feces | place: USA | collected 1985/1987
GCAGTCACCACCACTTGTGCTGTAGCAAGTTACAAGAAGACAAACTAAAAAGAGAGGCTCCTGCCAATGCGGGAGTCTCTCTTTCCTTGTTTATAACTCTTTACCAGAGTTGCGCTTATTTCAGATATGCGTCGCTTACTACCTTCTGGCTGCGCGCGATGAACTCGCTCAGAGCCTTGCCCTTGAGCAGACCATTGGCAAGAAGCGCCAAGTCAGCAATCTGCTGGAGCACATCATTCTTTGATGCAAATGCCTCAATATCAGCCTTATGTACTGAGTATGCAGCATCCTTGGCCTCGCGTGCGGCATTTTTGGCATCCTCAGCAGCCTTCTTCTGCTCATCTGTAGCATCCTTGGCCTCACCTGCCTTTACGATTTCCGGATCAGCATCAGCAACAGCTTCCAAAGGTTTCACCTGTGCCTTCTCGGCCTCAAGAATCTTCTCAATGAGCGGATTCTCAGCATTGACAGTGATATTGTACGATACCGGCAACTGACCGTAGAAATTCATTCCTCCGCCCAATGAACTCATCTCGCGGTAACGGCGCATGAACTCGTTCTGAGTGATGAGGATAGGCTCGCCGGTCTTGCCGAGATTGTCTGCCGTCACGATATATTCGTAGCCCTTAGGCAGCACTGCCTTGAACAGGTCGGAAATGTCATTCTTCTCAGCCTCGCTGAACTCAGGCCTGGTCCTGTCTTCCTTAGGAATAAGATTGTCTATGGCATCTGAGTCCACGCGGCAGAACCTGCAGTCAGGAATCTGTCTCTCGAGCAGGCTTACGAAGTGTGAATCCAGCTCGCAGTCCATCAGCAGCACGTCATAACCCTTATTCTTGGCTCCCTCGATGAAGGTGTACTGGGCATCAGTGTCAGTAGCATACAGATAAACGACCTTCTTGTCCTTGTCTGTCTGAGAGCCTTCGATAGCCTTGCGGTACTCTTCCAGGCTGAAGAACTTGCCGTCAGTATTCTTCAGGAGAGCGAATTTCATAGCCCTTTCGCAGAACTTCTCGTCTGACAGCATACCGTACTCGATGAAGAGCTTGAGGTTGTCCCATTTCTCCTCCAGCGACTTGCGCTCATTGTTGAAGATCTCTTCCAGCCTGTCAGCCACCTTCTTGGTGATGTAGCCGGAAATCTTCTTCACATTGGAATCGCTCTGCAGGTAGCTTCTGGAGACGTTCAGCGGAATGTCCGGAGAGTCGATCACACCATGAAGCAGTGTCAGGAAGTCCGGGACAATGTCATCCACGTGGTCGGTCACGAACATCTGGTTGCAATAGAGCTGAATCTTGTTCTTCTCGATCGCCATCCTCTCCTTGATCTTAGGGAAATAAAGGATACCTGTCAGATGGAACGGGAAGTCCACATTCAGATGGATATAGAACAGAGGCTCCTCATAAGTCGGATACAGGGCCTTGTAGAAGTTCATGTAGTCTTCCTCCTTGAGCTCTGACGGCTTGCGTGTCCACAGAGGCTCCACGCTGTTTATGACCTTGTCCTTGTCAGTATCGACATATTTGCCGTCTTTCCACTCCTGCTCCTTGCCGAATACGACCGGGAACGGCATGAACTTGCAGTATTTGTTCAGCAGCTGCTCGATTTTGCCCTTTGCGGCATACTCTGAGGAATCGTCATCCAGGTACAATGTTATGACAGTACCCCTGTCATTCTTGTCGCACTCTGACATTTCATACTCAGGACTGCCGTCACAAGACCACATGACCGGTTTCGCACCCTCTTTCCAGGACAATGACTCGATGGTAACCTTCTTGGAAACCATGAACGCGGAATAGAATCCGAGACCGAAATGGCCGATGATGTTGCCGATCTGGTCCTTATATTTCTCCAGGAACTCTCCTGCTGAAGAGAACGCGATCTGGTTTATGTATTTGTCGATTTCCTCTTCGGTCATACCGATACCACGGTCAATGACTTTGAGCACCTTCTTGTCCTCATCGAGTTCGATTCTGACTGAAAGTTCTCCGAGCACACCTTTGAAGTCTCCGGAAGAAGCAAGTGCCTTGATTTTCTCTGTGGCATCCACAGCATTGGCGACAAGCTCTCTGAGGAATATCTCGTGATCCGAATACAAGAACTGTTTGATCACCGGAAAGATGTTTTCCGTGGTGACGCCGATTTTACCTTTAATCTCTGCCATGATATTTTAAATTTTAAATTTCAATGTTTTCCGGTCAATGCGGCGGCACAACAAAAAACCGCCCGGCATACCGGACGGTCTATAAAAGGTCAAATAATGTTCCAATGTGATTGTCGTGACAAATTGTCAGTCATGATTCGGAGCTTACGACATTGTTCATTGACGGCAACGCAGTTTCTAATTGTTCAATGAAGTCTCGTACTTTGTTCCGTCTGCTGCATAGTCAGCATTTATCCAGTCGATTTTCTTGCCTTCCTTGTAAAAAGAGATGAGCAGTTTGCCTTCCGACATGATATCTTCGCTGCTGAAAGTAAGCATGTTGCCCCATCTGACTTTCATCGGAGCCGGCACTGAATAGGTCATTGAATAATCCGAGTCCTCGGTACGGCTGCCTTCGACAATAACAAGCCACGGATACTTGAGAGCACCGTCAACATCCTTGTCACAGCGTTCCGCCTTCAGTTCAAACGAATACAGCTGATCATTGTAACCGTAATCATCCTTTCGCGTCACGATCCATTTGTTGCCAGGCTGAGAACGGCGCATCCTCATTCTTCTTCTGGCATCAAACCAGATGGTATCGCTTTTTTCGATCCTGTTTTCCACCAGATACTCCCATCCGGTCCCGTCCTTGACGGAGTGTATGCCGAGGGAAGGATTGCCATTGTGCGAATCTATTACGCTCTGGACAAAATTCAGCGACATCAGAGCCCCCCCTATCACTTCATCGAGAACGTCCTGCGGATAAAGCGTGAATTCACTTCCCCGCTGGCAACGGAACTGCCAGGTATCTGTGTCGTCACAACATTCGAAAGCCAAAAGCGGCAAAACGGCCAACGCCATCAATACTTTAATTTTCATAGCATTACCTCCTTTAGAACCTTACACCTGCACCAAATTCCAAACCATTCATAAGGGTACCGACCGTCACGCCTACTTTACCGTAAACTACGGTACCGATCGAATAAGTGATGGGCCTCAACTGGAAGTCCGCATAGACTTTCTTCTTGAACCCGTCATAGATTCCAAGTCCGAGACTGCAGGAAGAGGACAATGTGGAAAGCCTCGTCCTCAGGTAGTCGAACCTGACTTCCGGCATCACATAATACACGTTGCCCTTTACCTTCCGTTCCGGATAGCGGTTGAATCCCTTATAGACTGTGCCCCAAATGTGCTGATATGAAAAATCCACACCTACACAAAGCCATTCGAGCACCTTGAAATCAGCCCGCAAGGAGAACATCGGATCCCCGTCAGCAGCAGCCGGCAACTGAAGATATTCAGCATACAGGTGTTCCACGTCAGGGGAATAGCCACGATAGAAGTCATCATCATACGACAGATACCCGCCCATAAAACGGTCTCGAAGAACATTGCTCTCGGCAATGAATGCAGCCGAAAAGGAGATGTCCGCCTTGAAAGGTTTCTGTGGACGGAACGCATCTGCGTTCTGATGGAAAAAGAATGCAAGAAGTGCAAGTACAATCAATTTCTTCCAGTTCATAATTCACTCAACTGTTAGTAGTCAACAAATGTTAGATGCAGAAAAAATCATATACGTTGCACCAAAAACAACTATTTGTACATGAAGCGCTTGATGCTCATCTTAGGAGTTTTCTCGAAAGGCTTGTCCACGACTTCCACTTTCTGGAGCTGACTGTAGGACGGCAATGCCTTGTTTGCATTGATCCTTATAGTCTCATGCAGATCAGCGACAGTTTCCTCGTCGAGTCCTGCCTTCTTCATGGCATCAGCGTCGAGATAGACAAGAGCAACGAGTTTGCTGGCCCTGTCCACGACTACGGACTCTACCACATAGTCCTGATTGTTCACCACAGCCTCAACTTCCTCAGGGTAGATATTCTGGCCGTTTGCGCTGAGAATCATGCTCTTGCTGCGGCCTCTGATGAAGATATTGCCGTGAGCGTCGATGATGCCGAGGTCGCCGGTCTTGAGGAAGCCGTCCTCCGTAAATGCAGCTGCAGTCGCCTCAGGATTCTTGTAATAGCCGATGCAGATATTGTCACCTTTCGCCTGAATTTCACCAACCACGTGCTGAGGGTCTTCTGAGTCAATGCGGACAATGGCGCAGTCCACTGACCTTCCGCAAGAGCCCGGAACATACGATGTGCACGGTTCGTAAGCGAGAAGCGGAGCGGCTTCGGTCATACCGTAACCAACAGTATAAGGAAGGCCGATTTTCTTGAACCATTTCTCCACCTCAGGGTTGAGAGGTGCGCCGCCCATGATGATCATCTGGAGATTTCCACCGAGGGCGCTCAGGAGTTTTTCTCTGATCTTCTTGAATATCAATGAATTTATTCCCGGAATCCTTGTCAGCACTTTCATCACCGGCTTGTCAAGTACCGGTTTTATGGCGCTCTTGAACACTTTCTCCATCACGAGAGGCACGGTAATGAGAAGATAAGGCTTCACGTCGTGCATAGCCGAAAGCAGCAGTGACGGCGACGGGGTCTTGCCGAGGAATGTGATGCTCGTTCCGTTGCACAGAGGGTACAGGAATTCATATACCAGTCCGTACATGTGGGCCATCGGCAGCATTGACACCATCGTGAATTTGTCTGACGACGGAATATATCTCTGGCCGAAGTCGATGGTCGCGCTCAATGCCTTGTATGTCAGCATCACGCCCTTAGGCGCGCTTGTCGTGCCGGATGTGTAGTTGATGATGTCGAGGTCATCCCAGTTGTCGGTATTGTATGTGACATTCTCTCCGGTGAATCCCATAGGATAACGTGAGGCGAAAGTCTCTGATATAGCCGCATAGGCATTTTTCACATCATCATTGTCGGCATAGAGGAGAGTGAAATCATTGACACTGATTACAGCCTTCACCAATGGCATCTTGGATTTGTCGAGTTTCGCCCAGATGTCGTTGTCGGTGAAGAGCATCAGGCTCTCCGAATGGTCCACCAGATGATTTACGCTTTCCGGTGTGAAATCGGAAAGAATCGGCACCACCACAGTCTCGTAAGTATTGACTGAAAGGAAAGAAACAGCCATCCTGGCCGTGTTCTTGGCGCATATGGCGATGCGGTCACCCTTCTTCAGCCCGCAAGCCTCGAAGAAAATGTGGAACCGCTCTATCTGTGTAGCCAGCTGGCCGTAAGTGAATGTTTCACCTCTATAATTACAAACTGCCGGTTTGTCCCAGTACAGTCTGATGGCGTTCTGAAGACGCGCGAAATAATGTTCCATTTACTAATAGGTTATGTTATCACAGCCCGTCAGGTTTCCGTGACAAAAAATCCAGATGCCTGACCATCATTTATTGCGCAAATGTAATAACTTTTCACTATATTCGCCAAAGGAGGACGGCTCTGTTGTTCATTTTTTTCAGCCGTCGCGCATTGACTATGACAAGAAAACCTATAGTCGCCCTCATCTACGACTTTGACGGGACATTGTCCCCGGGCAATATGCAGGAATTCGGATTCATCCAGGCCATCGGCAAGACGCCTGAAGAATTCTGGGACATAAGCAACCGCATCGCTTCCGGACAGGACGCGAGCAACATCCTCGCCTACATGAAGCTGATGTTCGACGAGGCGAGAGCCAAGGGCATCAGGCTCAAGCGCAGCGAGTTCAAGAAATTCGGAAAGGACATAAAACTTTTCGAGGGGCTCGAGAGCTGGTTTGATCTTGTCAATGAATATGGACGCAGCCAAGGCGTAAAGGTGGAGCACTACATCAACTCCTCCGGTCTCAAGGAGATCATCGAGGGCTGTCCGCTCGCCAAGGAGTTCAAGCACATTTTCGCGAGCTCGTTCCTGTATGACTCCAAGGGAGAGGCCGAGTGGCCGGGCATCGCTGTGGACTACACCGCCAAGACACAGTTCATATTCAAGATAAATAAAGGTATCTTCAGCGCGAGGGACACCAAGGAGGTCAATGAGAGTATGGCGGAAGACAAGAAGAGGATTCCGTTCACGCAGATGATATATGTGGGAGACGGAGAGACCGACGTTCCGTGCATGAAAATCGTCAGCATGTTCGGCGGACACTCCATCGCCGTCTATAATCCGGAAAACAAGCAGAAAAAGGCGGTAGCCGAGAAACTTCTCCGTCAAGGCCGCGTGAATTTCATAACTCCCGCAAACTACAGTCATTACAGCCGCACTTTCAAGGTCGTGTGCAGCATCATTGACAAGATAAAGGCGGATTATGTCCTGAAAAAACTTTGAAACTGTTGTTCTTTCAAAATCTAATCACTACATTCCCATCTTTGACACTTTGATTTTAAGATATAAAGGCGATATGAAGGCCCCAGAGCGCTGTAATGGCGATTCTGGGGCTTTTGCAATTATGCAAGTATGTAATGCATCAATGGTGATTTCGCGCCGACTGGCAGTCCGTCACGGCGGAACTCACTCCGCGCTGCTTCGTTCGGCCCTCCTACCGTCTCCTGCGTCCTCGCTATCGCGAGAACTTGTATCCGGCAGGCACCTCCCACTTCCCGAGGCCGTGGGGTGGCCACGTCCGCCGTGGCTGACCGCCTGTCCGGCTACGCCTCGTCATTGTCCTTTTCATCCTTTGAAGTCTTGATGGAGGCTATGATGCTCTTCATGACCTTCTTTGTGACTATCTGGGTGTCGGTTCTGAAGCCGGCTGAACCATGCAGGTGATTAGTGAGGTCGGTCCTTGTGTAGGTCGGTATGTATCCTTCTCCCGTAACTTTGAGAAAGTTCATGTCCTGGAGGGTTCCGATTATCTGGTCGGGGCTGAACTTCTCCCCGGCGCGGTTGACCTTCTTCGCAAGGTACTTGTATATGATGAGCGCAAGGAAGCAGGTGAGGAAGTGTGCGGTAATGCGGTCGTCCCGCTGAAGGAATACGGGACGCGCCTCGAACTCCGTTTTGGTGAGTCTGAAGCAGTCCTCGATTATCCATCGCCCGGCATTGACCTTTATGATTTCCGGAGCGTCGTCCCAAAGGTCGGTGCAGATGCCGTAGAAGCCATCGAAACGGGATTCCTGCTCTATCATCTCCTGATTGAGTGAGTAGCTGCTGTACTGGGCGACCTCGCCGTCAACGGTGCACTTCTCGCACTTGATGAAGCGCTTGGGGTCATTCTGGCTCTTGCCGAGTTTGCCGGCGGTGCCGTTTTTTATGCTCTGTTCGGCTCTCGCTATCTGTTTTCCTCGTATATGCTGCAGATAGTCGCGGTACTTGAACGAGAAGGTCACGATCAGTCTCTGCTCCAGTTCTTCCCCCGTCTTGCTGAGTTTGGTCTGTATCCAGCGTTCCCGACAGAAGAGCCTGTCCGCATATTCGTCAGGATTCAACTTGGTCAGGTCGTATTCCTCCTTTGACAGCACTGGACCATTCTTGGTGCTGAAGTCAACCAGTTTCCATCCTGTAATCTGTGTGGCCCAGTCCTGCAGGTGGCCTTCAAGTTTCTTGAGCGACTGGACGGTAATGAAAGAGCGTTCTCCGACACTGTCGTGCTTCCTGTTGTCATACGATGACAGGCCTCCGTCTGTGCAGACGACCACTTTTGACAGACCGAATTTCTCCTTGAGCTTCTCCTCCAATGGCTGGAGCGTGGTGGCCTCTGCCGTGTTTCCCGGATTGACGCAGAACGCAAGCGGGATGCCGTCCATGTCGGTAAACAGACCCATCTGGACTATAGGGTTCGGCCTGTTCTCTTTTGAATGGCCGTATTGGCGGAGTCCGTTCTCCTCTTCCGATTCGAAGTAATAGTTGGTGCAGTCGTAGTAGATGACCTTGTCGCGTCTCTTGCCGAGTTTCAGGCTGCGCCTGTATACGTCCGCCTGGATGTCGTCGCTTTCCTCCGCGAGGATGGACAAGGCCCTGTATACTTGATGGATGTCGACTTTAGGCTGCTCTATGAAGCGCTTTGCATCCTCGAGAGACGACAGCTTGGAACCGGGATAAAGTATCCTCGTGTAGAGCAGCGTCTGAAGTATCTCGTCCAGGTCGTACTTGTTCCTGTGGCGCTTCTCTATCTTTCTGCATATCTTGTCCAGCCCCAGTTCGTGATACACTTTCTGAAGAAAGAGGTATCCACCATTACAACAGCGCTGGGCATTCTTGTCAATAAGCGCGGCAGGGTTGAGCTCCAGCATTATCTTTTTTCTGTTCTCTTTTTCTTGGGCCGTGAGCTCGGCAACGTACTTTTTGGCTTCTCCGACGGGATCTTCTCCCCCGAAGCGCTTCTCCAGGTCCTCAAGAGTGCCGAGGCGCTCTACGTACTTGGTGGACGGCTTGCTGTCTTCGTTGCGGTAACTCTTCTGAACATAATAGACGGGCTGCTTGCCCATTGACAAAGTCTTTAGAATCATATCTGTAAAAACCTAATAAGCATCGCAAAGGCATTACAAAGATAGAAAATAAATTTGACAAAAAAAGAGTTCTGAACGAACTCTATCAAATATTTTTAACTTTTTTTGGATTTTAAAGTGTCAAACTTCCGGGCCCTTGCCGCCAAGCGTTTTTTTTTGAGTATTACTAATTCTGCCAAGTTGAGAAATACCGGAGAGTGTTATATCTTTGTAGATATTTGAAATAGCGTCAGTTAATAACGGAAGATATAACATGTTGAATAAGATTTTTTCATGTCTGGCAGCACTTCTTTGTGCTTCAGTCGCTTCGATGCCGGTGAGCAATGCCGGTGAACTCTCTTCGGACTCTTTGCGGTCTTCAAGTTCGCCAAACACTCCAACTCCTTCATCAGCTGCGAGGACAGATACCTGCCTGAAGGACGGGTGGCGGTTCCATCGCGGAGAGGCCGACGGGGCTTTCATGCCGGTTTATGACGACTCCGGATGGGAAAGCGTGAGCGTGCCGCACGACTGGGCCATAACCGGGCCTTTCAGCATTGAAAATGACCTTCAGAACGTGCAGATAGTGCAGAATATGGAAACGAAGGCATCGCTCAAGACCGGTCGCACCGGCGGTCTGCCATATGTGGGCGTGGGCTGGTACAGGACCGAGTTCAATGTCCCGGACGGACTGAAAGCGGAACTGCTGTTCGACGGCGCGATGAGCGAGGCACGGGTTTATGTCAATGGCCATGAGGTCTGCTTCTGGCCTTATGGCTACAGCCCGTTCCACTGCGACGTCACCCCGTATCTGAACAAGTCCGGCTCCAATGTCCTGGCTGTCAGGCTGGAGAATCTTCCTTTTTCTTCCAGATGGTATCCGGGTGCAGGCCTTTACAGGAATGTCCACCTGATCTGCACATCTGCCAATGCCCATATTCCGATCTGGGGAACATTCGTCACCACCCCTTCCGTGCATAATGATATGGCATCGGTCTCACTCGAAATTGCATTGCAGTCAGACAAGGAAAACATTGACATAGAATATATTACGGATATTTATTCTCCGGAAGGCGAGAAAGTGGCATCGAGGCGGTCTGTAGCATTGTACCATAAAGGCGACAGCCATGTGCAGAAATTCCTGGTGAAAGAGCCGAAACTGTGGGCACCGGAGCACCCTTACCTTTATAAGGCATTGACCCGTATCCTGGTGGGCGGAACCGTGACGGACGAATATGAGACGCGCTTCGGCATCCGCTCGATCGAGGTCATCCCGGAGAAGGGCTTTTACCTGAACGGCGAGCACCGGAAGTTCAAGGGCGTCTGCAACCATCATGACCTGGGGCCTCTAGGTGCGGCCGTGAGCGTGCCGGCGTTGAGGCATCAGCTGACAATGCTGAAGGACATGGGCTGTGATGCGGTCCGCACATCGCACAATATGCCTGCGCCCGAACTTGTCCGTCTTTGTGATGAGATGGGTTTCATGATGATGGTGGAGCCTTTCGACGAGTGGAATGACGCGAAATGCGAGAACGGGTATCACCGCTATTTCGACGAGTGGGCAGAGCGTGACATGATAAGCATGCTCCACGCTTTCAGGAATTCCCCGTCAGTGATCATGTGGAGCATAGGCAATGAGGTTCCGTCCCAATGCTCTGCCGAAGGATACAAGACCGCATCGTTCCTTCAGTCCATCTGCCACAGGGAGGATCCGACGAGGCCTGTCACTTGCGGAATGGACCAGGTCAATTGCGTGCTTTCCAACGGGTTCGCAGCCCGGCTGGACATCCCGGGAATCAATTACCGCACTTTCCGTTATAAGGATTGTTATGAACAGTTGCCTCAGGGACTGGTGCTCGGTTCGGAAACGGCATCTACCGTAAGTTCGAGGGGCACATATCATTTTCCGGTGGAGAAGGCATTCAGCGTGATGCACCCTGACCATCAGTCCTCGGGCTACGATATGGAAGCCTGCAACTGGTCGAATATCCCGGATGTGGACTTCGCCCTTGCCGAGGATTATCCTTGGACAATGGGACAGTTCGTCTGGACCGGTTTCGATTATCTGGGCGAGCCGAGCCCTTACGATACTGATGCATGGCCGAACCACAGTTCCATGTTCGGAATCATTGACCTGGCCTCCATTCCGAAGGACCGCTATTGGCTTTACCGCAGCATCTGGAACACGGAAAGCCCTACACTTCATATAGTTCCGCATTGGACCTGGCCTGGACGTGACGGGCAGGTGACGCCGGTTTACGTCTATACTTCATGGCCTGAGGCCGAGCTGTTTGTCAATGGCGTTTCTCATGGTCGTCGTTCCAAAGCGTCGCCGTCCGCGCCTTGCGAAGGTCTTCAGGATGAGGCGGTTGAGGGACGTTATCGTCTGATGTGGAATGACGTGGTTTACCGGAAAGGTGAGCTCCGTGTCGTGGCCTATGATGCGAATGGCAATGTCGCAGCTTCGGAGTCTGTCCGTACTGCCGGCAAGCCGTATGCTCTCCGTCTTGAATGTGACAGGGATTCCATCGCCCGAGACGGCGAAGACCTGGCGTATGTGACTGTAAGTGTGGTGGATAAGGATGGCAATACCGTACCTACCGATACGCGCGAAGTATTCGCCTCAGTGTCCGGTGCCGGCGAGTTCCGCGCCATCGCCAACGGTGACCCGTGCTCGCTCGAACTTTTCCATCTCCCGCACATGCACCTCTTCGCCGGCAAGCTGACCGTAATAGTCCGCTCCCACGCCGACGCCGAAGGCCCGATCCTATTGAAGGTCAATGCTAAAGGCCTGAAGCCTGCCGTGCTGGAGCTGTAGCGTTACTTCGCTATCCACTTCTCGACGGTGCGGCTCTGC
>OHTV01000896.1_pt1 | contig 11311 bp, 11 predicted proteins | sample 1579041 | NCBI WGS metagenome assembly OHTV01 (sample SAMEA3879583, study PRJEB24766) | human gut metagenome | biome: human-associated habitat; feature: feces | place: USA | collected 1985/1987
GATGCGCGGTAGCAAAATAAATCATTTCTGTACCACACTGGCCGATATCAATAACCTTGGTACCGCCATGGCGCAGTCCCTCTGTCAGCGCATCCACCAATGCTCTGCCGCTCAGGCGGATATCATGTCCGACAACAACAGTTTCCGCAGCAAACATTGCTGAAAAAATGCGTCCCATACGGTAAGCCATTTCCTCATTAACCTCCGTAGGGTAAACACCACGTACATCGTAAGCCTTGAAAGCCTTATTTGTAACTTGCATTTCTCTATTCTCCTTTTTTTATAGTGTATTTAGCAAAATTTCATTGTTCAAGAACCATTTTATATTATTCTTCATCAAACAAAAAAATCCTGCCTGCATTGCAGACAGGATTTAAATGCTACAGCTTAGCACCGCTCGAACGGATAACTTCTTCCGCTGCCTCGCCCAGATACCAACGGATAACTGAAAAAAACGGCAGTGTTACGCCATTATAATCAGGCACCAGACAGATGGTTGCCAGCATTTCCAACACTTCATCCAAATCTCGGCCCTTACTAAGTTCATCACTTATCTGGTCCTCCAGCGTATGAATAACCTCGCGGCGCATGCGCATCAGACGCGGTGCGTTCAGATTCAGCTCGCGGATAGTACTCCGCGCCTTATTCTGCAGCTCCTTGGGACAGGTATCTTCGTCTACATACATTCGCCCGCTATGCTCCGCATAACGGAACAGACGGATTTTGCCGGGAATCTTCAGCGGATTGAGGATATAGTTTGTAATTTCACGCCCACCCTTAGGCACATCGCAGCTGCGGTCACGCTTCTGGCTAGAATAGCGCCACTCGGGATCAGGTACATAGGGCTGACTGCCGCCGTGGCACACGCCTAACAGATTGCGCCAATCCAGATGATAGTTGTGCCCATGCTCCTGCGTGGCGTTTTTCGGATAAAAATGCTCCACGCGGAAGTCATCAACCTCGCCTTCCTCCTCCGCCAGCTTAATACCGACCTCGCAGTAGGCGCAAAGTCCGTGCTGGTCACGCAAAATTGCTTCCCGCACCTGTTTATAGCCCTTGCGGCAGCGACGGCGGAAATGCTCCCAGGTTTCCTCGGGATTATGCAGACGGTACTGCCTGAGAAGCTCCGGCTCCTCCTTGCTTTTATAAACACGTTTCATGAGCGCCTCCTGCGGAACTGACGCATACGGATATCCATATCCGCACGCAGCAGAGCAGGCTCCTTGCCCTTGGACCATTTATCCAGCTTTTTGCGCAGCTCCAGCGCCTCCGGCGTATCCCAGGCATCCTCGCTCACCAGCTGCAGATAACGCTTTAAATCCTGCACAATCGGCAGAGCTTGCGGACGTGGGCTCACATTCTGAATATCCTGCAGCAGCTGATAGCTGTTGGCGCCCAAGGAAAAATCTACGTGGCGCACGCCTTCGAACTGCTTGCCCCAAGCCAATACACGTATGCTCTCTGCCGGCACGCTGCTAAGCACCTGCGCACTATGCGTAGTAACTACAAACTGTACCATCGGGAATGTTTTCTGCAAATCCAGCAGTACCGTCTGCTGCCACAGCGGGTGCAGATGCATTTCTACCTCATCAATCAATACAAGCCCCGGAGTCTTGGTTACCGCATCCTCACGCAGCTGCGGATTCAGACGCGCCATGCGATAGGCCAGGTCAGCCACCATGCTGATAATACTGCGGAAGCCGTCGCTCAATTCATCTACCACCATTTCACCCATATCGGGATGACTGACAACAAAGCATTTCAGGCGATAATTATAATACAAATCACGCAGACCGGTACTTTCCAGACACACGTCTACAGCGTTCTGAATAGCATTCTTCAGCATCACATTGCGCTTCACCTCTGCGCTGTACTGCTGCTCTGACTGCGCACACTTGGTAACGTACTCAAACCATTTCCCGAAGGTGCTGTAGGAAGAAGACGGCTCCAGGCATTCCTCGTAGCCTACATTGCGTTCCATCAGCGATTTATGAAAATTTGTCATCAGCTTGCTGTCTACCCAAATGCGCTGAGTACCGTAATAGGCCAGCACCGGCAACAGCCTGTTGCCGTTCTCCTTGGCATCGTGCGCCAATGCACAGCCACGTTCGCACAGCTCATCAGCATCATCCTCAGGCACATTTCCCTCCAGCAGGCGGCGGGTACAGGTAAGCTTTTTGCCGTAAACCTCCCTCCAGCTTAATTTCTACCGGATAATGGCATTCCATACCATCAATATGACGCATATCCTTTTTATAAACAGGCACACGCCGTACATCCTGGGGAGTAATTTGCCGGCCACTGGCATCAAAGCTGCGCAGATAGGGCTCCAGAGCAATTGCCAGCGCATCAAAAATCGCCGTCTTGCCCTTGCCGTTTTCACCTACAATAACTGTCAGCCTAGGTTCAAAATCAATATCAAGCTCATCGTAACAACGGAAATTCTTCAGCCTTAATCTTTCTATCTGCATAATCTGACCTCCGTTTCTGTATCTCTGCTTACATTATAGCATTATTTGCATGCCATACTAAGATTTTTTACAGTTTTATTATGATTTTTTTGTGGCTGGGTGTATAATAAATAAACATCATCAGCAATTACTTGGTATTTGCCAACAATTACGCAACCGAAAGGAAAAACTGTTTATGAATATATTTCTTCTGCTTACAATCGCCATGCTCATGATTATCCTCATGCTGCGTCGTCATATTCCCATCGGACCCTGTATGCTCACCAGCGGTATTTTTATCTGGCTGATGAAAGCACCGGAGCTGCCGTATCTGGTGCAGGCATTACGCGAAACATTAACAATGCCGCGCACCTATGATATTCTTTTTGCCCTTTATTTTGTCATGTGCCTGGAAATCGAGCTGCGCACCAGCGGTGCACTGGCCGGTATGGTGCAGACGCTGCAACGCATCTTTTCCAGCGCTAAGGTAACCCTGGCCGTGATGCCTGCCTTCTTAGGACTGCTGCCGTCATTGGGCGGCGCGCGCTTTTCTGCACCTATTGTAGAGGAGGCCAGCAAAAATCTGCCTATCGAACAGGAGCATAAATCTGCCATCAATTTCTGGTTCCGCCATATCTTTGAATTTTCCAGCCCGATTATCCCCGGTATGATAATGGCCTGCAACATTGCCGGTGTCAGCTACAGTGAATTCATCCTGCATCTGGCCTGGCTTACCGTACTGGCCTTCTCCGCAGGCTGGTTTGTTCTCATCCGCCCCATCAAAGCGGAAAACAGTTATACCGAAAAAATTAATAATGATAGTCAGGGTACACAGGATTTATGGCTGGCGCTTTCGCCTGTCATTATCACCTTTATTCTCGTAGTATTCTGCGGCTTTAATGCCTCCGCCGGCATGGGCCTGGTCACAGCCTGCCTGTTTCTGGTCCTGCGCTTTACTAAGCGCGAGGTTGGCCTCAAGGATGTTGTTATCGGTGCGCTGGACATCAAAATGTTTCTCAATGTGCTCTGCATCCTCTACTTCATTCAGATTTTGACCGTCACCCACGTACTGCAGGAAATCGTCGCAGCCTTCCAAAGCTCTCCGCTGCCGGTGCCTGTTATCATCGCCTGCGTCAGCTTCATCATCGGCGTGCTTACAGGTATGTCGCAAGGACACGTGGCCATCGTTATGCCCATTGTCGCCGCTATGCAGACAGGCAGCCTGAACCTGGCCGGCGTTGCCATGGCCTTCGGTATTGCCGGACAGATGCTCACACCGACGCATATGTGTCTTGTTATTACCGTCGATTATTTTAAAGCCAATTTTTTCAAAACGCTTAAGCCGGTCCTGCTTTGCGAAATCATCATTCTGACTCTCTTTACAGCTTATACATATTTCACATGGTAAACTTTCAGTGCTTAATCAGCAGCAAGCAGTGTTCGGATTAGTCCTCAAAACACTGTCCGCCGCAGATTAAGCACTTTATTTTTATTATTTGCTTGCAGTAGCACAAAGATTAAGTGTATAATAATGTTATCTATTCTTAAATTTTGGAGGGGTGTTTGTGAATTATACAGAAATGGTAGTATTCATTATCTACCTGTTGTTCATGCTATCAATCGGCATCTGGTTCTTCTATAAAAATCGTCAGGGTGGTGAAAAAACCTACTTTCTCGGCGGCCGTCAGATGGGACCGTGGGTAACCGCTCTTTCTGCCGGTGCTTCTGATATGAGCGCCTGGGTGCTCATGGGCTTGCCGACATCTATCTACGCTCTCGGCCTCGGTCAGGCCTGGATCAGTATCGGCCTGCTCACCGGCTATTCCTTAAGCTGGATTTTTCAGGCACCGCGCCTGCGCCGTTTTTCCATTGTGGCCAACGATGCCATCACTATTCCGCAGTACCTCAGCAACCGCTTTTTATCTAAGTCCCACGTGTTGCAGGTAATCTGTGCAATCGTTTTCCTTATTGCCTACACTATTTATTCCGCATCCAGCATCAAGGCTTGCGGTACTTTGTTCCACACCGTTATCGGCATTGATCAGACCTACACCATGTATGTGGCAGCCTTCATCATCATCGGCTACACCTTCTTAGGCGGCTTCTCCGCTGTTTGCTGGACCGACTTCTACCAAGGCCTGATGATTCTCGGTTCTCTGCTGATTGCACCTATCTTCGCAGTATCCTTAATCAATCCGCAGGCTGTTGCCGGCATTCCGCCCGATTACTGGAATCCGGTTGCCAAAACCTCTGATATTATCTCCGGCTTCGGCTGGGGCCTGGGCTATTTCGGTATGCCGCACATCATCATCCGCTTCATGTCCCTCAAATCCCAGAAGGAAATGAAGAAATCCGCTGTTATCGCTATCAGCTGGACCGCCCTCATCTGCTTCTTCGCTACCATGGTAGGCGTAGTAGGCCGTATGTATCTGGGCATGGATGAAAACATCAACCAAAACTCTCTGGTATTCATCGCCATGGTTCGCAGCATTTTCCCGGCTCTGATGAGCGGTATCCTGCTCTCCGGCGTATTGGCAGCTTCCATGAGTACTGCTTCCAGTCAGCTGCTCGCTTCCGCTTCTGCCTTTGCCAGCGACGTTTACAAGCCTGTAATCCGCAAATACCAGTCCGGTGACAAGGAAATGCTTTGGGCAGGCCGCATCGTCGTACTCGTTATCTCCTTCGTTGCTCTGCTTATTGCCGATTCTCCGCGTGCAGGCAGCATTATGGAGCTTGTTGCCAACGCCTGGGGCGTATTCGGTGCAGCCTTCGGTTCTGCTATCATGCTCAGCCTTTTCTGGCGCGGCTTCACCTTCCAGGGTGCGGTAGCCTGCATCATCGTCGGTGCTGTTGTCGATATCGGCTGGTACCTGACTATGGCAGTCTCCACCGGCATCTACGAAATTATCCCCGGCTTTTTTGCCAGCCTTGTAGCAGGTGTCATTGTTTCCCTGCTCAGCGGCGGTCCTTCCAAGGACGTTGCTGAACTTTATGATAAAGCCAACAATTACGTTGAGGAATAATTGTAAAGCCTAAAAAAATCAGCCAAATAAGAAAGTCCGATTTGTCAGCACAGACGAATCGGACTTTTTATATTCTCAGCAAAAATTCAAGCTAATTTTACTCAACGAAGCAAAAGCATAGCATTTTCACCGCACTCATATTATAATAAAAGTGAGCACTAAACTATCAACAAGCATTTGCTGAATACATTATGTGAGGAGGTTCTGCTATGCGTACTTTTCTGCCATTAGCCTTTTGGTACTGGCTTTATAACCAGCTCTTCTTCTTTTTGGGGGCATTGGGCTTTTTTGTAATTCATTTTCTTGTTGCTTTCATCGGCTTCGGCGGCATGGATACTCTTGCCAGCGCTATTTTGACAACACTTTATGCATTTATTCTTTACAAGCTCTTCGGGCGTTTTCTCTGGCGCAGCAGGCTGCAGCAATATAATCCCGGCAACACACAGCTGCTTTGCGCCTCACTGTTGCCGCTGATTTTAGGCAGCGTTGTTCTCACCGCCAGCTTTGCCATAGCAGACGGCAAAATCTACAACACTATGACTGCCATGCCTGTGCTCGCAGCCATCAATCTCAGCCTTTCCTACCTGCCGCTCGCCAAAAGCGTCTGGACTATGCTCATTTTAGGCAGCATTTTCAACATCTTCACCATCACCTGCTTCTGGCGCTACTGCCGCAAATATCTGCAGCAGGAAATTCCCTGGCTGAAGCTGTTCACAATAATAGCTATCTGTCTGGCAGTCTGCACCATCATTATTTACAGCACAACCATTATGTATCTGCCTGATGACAAAGTAGGAGGATGAGATAGTCAAAATTTTATCATCATTAATCCAAACATCTTATGAAATTTTTGCAAATATACCTCTAACCATATTTTCTATGATATAATAAGTCTAACATACAAATTTAATACTGTTGTCGTTCTCTTAGGAGTATTGTAGTATCAACTGCAATACTCCTTTTTTAATAGCATCATCAATACGTATTGTTTTTATACGTGTTAAATGATACAATTATGAAAGGAGCAATATCATGAAATTTAAAGAACTGGAAAAGCTACTGAAAAAAGCCGGTTGGACATTATATTCGACCAGAGGCTCCCACTTTTATTACATACATCCACGCCAACCTAATAAAGTAACTGTTCCTAACCATAAGGGAGATATTCCCATAGGCACAGTTAAAGCTATTTTCAAACAAGCCGGTTTAGATTTTCAGAAAGGGTGATTTTATGTTATCAATGTATCCTGCGTGCTTTTATAAAGAAAAAGACGGACAATACACCGTAATTTTCCCAGACCTTAACCACCTCGCAACCTGTGGTACGGATTTACAAAATGCTATGAAAATGGCAACAGACTGCCTGGCAGGCTTCCTTTACGAAGCAAAGCTCAGCAATGAGGCTGCTCCTACACCTTCTGAATTAAACACTATTGACGTTAACGAAGAATATAGCGATTACGCAGAAGCCTTTGTTAATATAGTAAGTGTTGATGTAGAAGCATATGCCAAAGAGCACTTTACCAAAGCAGTCAAAAAAACTCTCACCATCCCCAAATGGTTAAATGATGCGGCGATTGCCAAAAAGCTGAACTTCTCCAAAATTTTACAGGATGCTCTCAAGCACGAGCTCAATATCGGCTAAAGCAAAAATCACAACCGGTTAAATATATAACCGATTGTGATTTTTTATTGTAGCTTCAATATTTACTTACCGGCAATTTTACCGTAGCATTCCGGTCTGCGATCGCGGAACAAGCCCCAGCTCAGTCTGTCCTCAGCCAAGGCTGCCAAATCATACTCCGCATAAAGAATTTCTTCCTGATCACGCGATGCGTCCTGCACAAGCGCACCGGTACCGTCGGTCATGAAGGAAGAGCCGTAGAACAGCAAGGAGGACTGTTGGCCCGCATTGCCTTCGCAGGGCTCCACAGTTTCCAAACCGATGCGGTTTGCGGCTACCACAGGCATCAGATTAGCTGCGCTATGGCCTTGCATAACACGGCGCCAATGCGGCATGCTGTCGCAGTCTAAGATAGGCTCGGAGCCAATCGCCGTAGGATAAAACAAAAGCTCTGCTCCGTTCAGCGCCAGGCAGCGTGCTGTCTCAGGGAACCACTGATCCCAGCAGATACCGATACCGACACGGCCATACTTGGTATTGAAAACCGTAAAACCGCTGTTACCCGGTTTAAAGTAAAATTTTTCCTGATAAAAATGATCGTCAGGAATATGTGTTTTGCGATAAACGCCTAAAATCTCACCGTCAGCATCAATGCAGGCGATGGAATTATATAATTCGTTGACATCACGCTCAAAAAAGCTGATAGGCAGAACGATATTCAGCTCCTTTGCCAAACGCTTGCCCATCTGCACCGCAGGATTTTCTTCCGTAGGCAGTGCATACTGATAGAAATCATAGCGACGCTGCTGGCAGAAATACAGACGCTCCCACAGCTCCGGCAGCAGAATAATCTGCGCACCGTTCGCTGCAGCTTCGCGCACCAGTGCTTCAGCGTGCTGCAAATTTTCTTCTACGGTCGGCGCACAGCGCATCTGCACTGCTGCCACCTTTACCTTGCTCATAAGCACACTCCCTTCGGAATTTGCTGTGTAATGCAGTGAATATTGCCGCCACCGGTCAAAATTGCCCGCGCCGGTATCTGCACTACCTTACGCTCCGGACAGAGCTTGGCAAGAATTTCCGCAGCCAGCGCATCGCTTGCCGCATTCTCACCGCCAAAGGCAGGCACTACAACACTGTCATTACTGAAATAAAAGTTTACATACGAAGCCGCCAGACGTTCACCGGCTTCGCGCATATCCTCACCCTCGACAAAGTCGAAGCCTGCTACCTCTTCCTCCGTGATGCACACCGGCACCGACGGTACAGGCAGCTTATGCACGATGATTTTACGTCCCTTGGCATCCGTCAGCTGCTCCAAAGAATCCAGGCTTGCCTTGCTCAAAGCATACTGCGGATCAGCTTCGTTATCTGTCCACGCCAGCACCACCTCACCGGGACGGATAAAGGCACAGACATTATCTACATGCTCGTTTGTTTCATCGTTATAAATACCGCGCGGAATCCACAAAACCTTTTCCACACCCAGGTAAGTCTTAAGCTTTTGTTCAATCTGCTCTTTGGAAAGGTCGGGATTGCGTCCTGCGCTCAGCAGGCAGGCCTCCGTTACGAGTGCCGTGCCCTCGCCGTCACAGTGAATAGAACCGCCCTCCAGCACAAAGGGAACAGCATCGTAAAGCGCAACACCATAATGCTCCGCAAATTTTTCCGCAAAAGCATCGTCCTGCTCATAATCGGGATACAGGCCGTCTACCTCGCCGCCCCAGGCATTGAAGCGCCAGTTTACACCGCGCAGCTCGCGTCCCTGCGCGCCGTCGCGTACCACAAACGTCGGACCGATGTCACGCGCCCAGCTGTCGTCCGTTTCCATAGCAACCAGCTCAACATTGGCCACACCTGCAAGATATTCCTGCGCCACAGCAAAGTGCTTAGCACCGCAGATAACATAAACCTTTTCGCTCGCCGCAATCGCCTTAATCACAGCCGTAAACGCTTCGCAGGCCGCCACTGCGCCAAAGCTCCAGGAGCCCGGACGCTGCGGCCACACGATAATACAGCCATCATGCGGTTCGTATTCTCCGGGCATGTGAAAGCCGTCGGCAGCGGGAGTAAAGTTTTTCTCTAACATCATGACAAACGTCCTTTAAAATCTTCATAACAGAAACGGCGTACAAGCTCCGTAGTACCATCCTTGTGCAACAGCACAATATCAGGCAGTGGAATGCCGTTAAAGGTATTATTTTTTACCATGGAATAAATCGCCATATCCTCAAAAATCAGCTTATCACCAACCTTGATTTCCTTGTCAAAGCTGTAATCGCCAATCACGTCACCGGCCAGACAGGTCATCGAGGATAAACGGTATTTATATTGCTTTTCGTCAGCCTCATAGCCGCCGCGCAGAGGCGGACGGTAAGGCATCTCCAGCACGTCAGGCATATGGCAGGCAGCCGAGGCATCAAGGATAAGAATATCCAGACCGTTATGCACAATATCCAACACCTCTGTCACGAGATAGCCGGCATTGAGCGCCACAGCCTCGCCGGGCTCCAGATATACCTCAACATGATAGGTATTACGAATATATTTTACTAAATCAATCAGCGCTTCCACATCATAATCACTGCGCGTAATATGATGGCCGCCGCCCAGATTCAACCATTTAAGCTGCTTAAAGTACTTGCTGAACTTCGCTTCGAACGCCTTCCATGTCGTCAGCAGGTCATCAGAGTTCTGCTCACACAGCGTATGGAAATGCAGGCCTTCGATTTCCGGAGGCAAATCCTCCGGAAAGTTCGCCAGCGTTACGCCCAGACGTGAGCCATAGGCACAGGGGTCATAAATCGCATGCTCACCCTCCTGCGTCGAGCATTCCGGGTTTACGCGGATACCAACGCTCACACCGGCCTGAGCGCAGACAGCCTTATGCTTTTCAAACTGCGCAAAACTGTTGAAAATGATATGGTCGCAGATTTGCACCAGCTCCTGCATATCCTGCTCCTTAAAAGCAGGTGCGAAAACATGGTTCTCCTTGCCCATCTCCTCATGACCGAGGCGCGCTTCATAAATACCGCTCGCCGTCGTGCCTGCCAGATATTCGCCCATCAACGGATACAGGCGGAACATAGAAAAGCATTTCTGCGCCAGCAGAATATGCGCACCGCTTTCGCGCTGCACATGCTGCAAAAGACGCAGATTATTAAGCAGCTTGGCTTCATCAACCACATAGCAAGGAGTCGGCAGCGCCTTCAGCGCCGCCTCCTCGCGCCCTGCGCGCAAATTCTTCTGCAAATCAGCCAGACGGGAAGCCCCCTCAGCCTTGTCGACAACATATGCCGGCATTACAGTTTTCTTGGTGTCCGTCATCTTATTCTACCGTAGCCGGGTTTTCGTCAACAACCCAAGGCAGGCCGAACTTATTCAGCATATCCATGTACGGATCCGGATCGAATTCTTCCACATTGAATACGCCTTTGCCCTGCCATTGCTTAGTAATAACCAGAGCAGTACCGATCATTGCAGGAACGCCGGTGGTATAGCTGATAGCCTGAGAGCCGACCTCTTTGTAGCACTCCTGATGGTCGCAGACATTATAAATATAAATGGTCTTTTTCTTGCCATCTTTGGTACCGGTGAAGATACAGCCGATGTTGGTTTTGCCTACGGTGCGAGGACCGAGGGAAGCAGGATCCGGCAGCAGCGCTTTGAGGAACTGAATAGGAACAATCTCCTTGCCTTCATAGTTAATCGGCTTGGTAGACAGCATGCCAACGTTCTCCAAGCACTTCATATGTGTCAGATAGCTTTGGCCGAAGGTCATAAAGAAGCGGATGCGTTTTACGCCGGGAATATTCTTCGCCAAAGATTCAATTTCCTCATGGTGCAGCAGATACATATCCTTCATGCCTACCTCTGGGAAATCATACTCGCGTTTAATAGCCATTGCCGGGATTTCTACCCAATGGCCGTTTTCCCAATAGGAGCCGGGAGCAGAAACCTCACGCAGGTTAATTTCGGGGTTGAAGTTGGTAGCAAACGGATAACCATGGTCGCCACCATTGCAATCCAGAATATCAATAGTTTCGATTTCATCAAAATAATGCTTCAGTGCGTAAGCGGAGAAAACACTGGTAACACCGGGATCAAAGCCGGTGCCGAGCAGAGCCATGATGCCGGCCTGCTCAAATTTTTCTTTATAAGCCCATTGCCAGGAATAATCGAAGTAGGCGGAAAAGCCAAGCTCTTCGCATCTC
>OHTV01000903.1_pt1 | contig 11231 bp, 8 predicted proteins | sample 1579041 | NCBI WGS metagenome assembly OHTV01 (sample SAMEA3879583, study PRJEB24766) | human gut metagenome | biome: human-associated habitat; feature: feces | place: USA | collected 1985/1987
GCCCTACACACGACCAGGTGGACAATCTTCTGGAAGAGATAAGGAAGCGTTCCGAAGTGGACGAACGGGTGCTGGTCACGACATTGACCAAGAGAATGGCGGAGGAACTGGACGATTTCTTCGGGAAAAGGGGCGTCAGATGCCGCTACATCCATTCCGACGTAGATACCGCAGAGCGCGTGGAGATCATCGAGGACTTCAAGAACGGACTCTTCGATGTGCTGATCGGCGTGAACCTGCTTCGTGAGGGACTGGATATCCCTTCCGTTTCGCTCGTGGCGATTCTGGACGCCGACAAGGAAGGCTTCCTGAGGTCGCAGGTGGCATTGACACAGACCGCCGGACGTGCTGCGAGAAACGTTCACGGTCTGGTGATAATGTACGCGGACTCGGTGACGAGGTCGATGAAGGAGACCATCTACGAGACAGACAGGCGACGCAGCAAGCAGATTGAATACAACCGCATCCATCACATTACCCCTAAACAGGTGGAAGTCAAGCACAACACTCTGCTAGCCGAACTTGGGGGCAATCCCGATGCCGCGAAAAGCCAGGGACGCGTCACCGCCTCCAACTCATACGATGCGCCTACTTTCATACCCGACCCGAGTGCTCTGGGCAAGGGCAGGATAACCGTGGGCCTGGGTGACGACTCGAAACGCGACACGAATACCGCCTACACGGACGGTTACATCCGCGCAGACCTCGCAGCCGTGCTTCAGGACCCTGTAATCAGGTCAATGTCGAGGGAGCAGGTGGAGAAATCCGCCGAGGAATCACGCCGCAAGATGAAGAAAGCAGCAGCGGAACTGGATTATGCCGCAGCAGCGAGGTACCGCGACGAAATGTGGGCCCTGGAAGAGTATCTTAAAGTCTGGAAAAACGACTAACTCTGTGCGATTGCGCGAGCAGCCACCCATCCCATAGTCCAAGCCGCCTGAAGATTGAACCCTCCCGTAACTGCATCGACATCAGTCACTTCGCCAGCAAAGTAGAGTCCAGGATGCTGACGCGACTCCAATGTTTTCGGGTCAATGTCAGCGAGCGACACTCCTCCGCAAGTCACGAATTCGCCCTTGAACTTGTTCCGTCCTACGACAGGATAGATGTCCGAGGTCAATGTGGATATTATTTTGTTGAGCCCCTTGGAACCGATTTCTGCCCAACGCCTGTCTGCCGGGATTCCCGCACGGTGCAGAAGGTATGTCCACAGTCTGTTGTTCAGAAAGTCCGGGCCGACGTTTGCACTCATCTTCCGGGGTGCGGAGGAGGAAATGCGGCTCAGCACTGCCTCCAGTTCCGGAAGCGCAATTTTTCCGGCCCAGTTTACCATGAGTTCTGCGGAATAATTCTGTTCCGCGAGGTACTTGGCTGCATATGAAGAGAGTTTCAGCACAGCCGGGCCGCTCATTCCCCAGTCGGTAATCAGCAGCGGGCCTTCCGCCCTGAACTTCGTGCCGGCAAGTCCGGTCACCACGTTTTCGGTCACGATTCCCATCAATGCAGAGAGTTCCGCGTCTCGCTTCCTGGTTCCAGTCAATGCCACCTGTACTCCTCTCTCCTTTCTGATTTCCGCCAACGCCTCAGGCGCGCCGATATTGAAACTGAAAAGGGACGGGACCGGGTCAATGATTTCGAGTCCGAGGCCATCCAACATGGACAAGCCGCTCTTTTTGGGGCTTCCACCTGTAGTAATCAGGACAATGTCAGCATATATCTCAGTCTGATGTTTTTCTGAGCCACTGCCTGTATCGAATGAAAGTTTATAGCGTTCCGGTTGGTCGCCATCAGTGTCCAGGACAGACGCAAGACGATGAGAGACAGCGACATTGACACCGGCAGACTTCATTCCGGCCACGAGTGTCTCTATGATTTCCGAAGACTGCTGCGATTTCGGGAAAACGCATTGGTCGCTCTGGGTGACAAGCCGTACTCCCCTGCCTTCGAACCAATCGCATACGTCTGTGTTGCTGAACTCCCTGAGGAGGCGCTTCATCAGACGGAAACCCCGAGGATAGACGGATTCGATACTGCGGACCTCAGCAAATGAATTGGTAAGATTGCAGCGGCCACCTCCTGTAACCGCGACTTTTGCCAACAGTTCAGGGCCTGCCTCATAGACAGTTACGTCCAGGTCAGGATTCATTTCCTTCATATTCACGGCCGCGAAGCAACCTGCCGCCCCGCCGCCTATCACAGCCACTTTCTTTCCGTTTTTTCCCATCATTTCGTCATAAATGCCCGAATTTAACAATAATTTGTATATTTGTAATTGGACTTGACAATTTTGGTGTGAATATGGAACTGATTGAAGACAAATTCCCCCATTATAGTGAAGAAGGCAAGGCGTTGGTGCGCCGTGCCTGGCAGATTGCATCAGACGCATTGAAAGATGATTTGCGGGACAACGGTCATCCGTTCCTGGAGCATCCGATGAATGTGGCCCTGATCGTTTCTGATGAAATAGGCCTGCAGGCAGAGTGCGCCGCTGCGGTTTTCCTGCACGAAACATTGAGGAAACATCCTGACTACGACATCAAGTCTGCGGGATTTCCTTCCGAAGTGTACAAGATGGTGGAGGGGCTCGACAAAATCGCTACCATCAAGCCGAAGGACACCCGTCTAGAGGCGGAGAACTACAAGAAACTGATTGTCCAGTATTCTACAGACCCGAGGGTGACGGTACTGAAAATCGCTGACCGTCTGGAAGTCATGCGGCATCTGGAAATGTTCCCGAAACTTTCCCGCGAAAGGAAGATCCTGGAGACATTGATGCTGTACATTCCGCTCGCCCACCAGCTTGGACTCTACAATATCAAGAGTGAACTTGAGGACATCTACTTCAGGTTCGCCGACCCTGTGGATTACCGCCTCATCACCAACAAACTGAAAGCCACTGAGAAAGACAGAGTGAAACTCTCAGAGGAATTTATCCGTCCTCTCGAGAAGAAACTGTCCGATGCAGGTATCCGATACAAACTGAAAATCAGGACCAAGACCGCCTACTCCATCTACAAGAAGATGCAGAAGCAGAAGGTTCCCTTCGAGGGTGTCTATGATGTTTTCGCCATAAGGTTCATCATCGACTGCGACACCGACCACAAGAGCGAAGTGGACCTTTGCTGGAAGGTATATTCTTATGTGACAGAGGAATACGAGCCTGACACGCACAGACTTAGAGACTGGTTGTCAAACCCAAAGCCAAACGGATACGAATCGCTCCACATAACTGTCAAGAACAAGGACAACGCTTTCATAGAGGTACAGATCCGTACCAAGAGGATGGATGACATCGCGGAAAACGGCCACGCGGCACATTGGTCATACAAGGGCATCAAGCACGAGGTTACCATGGACAAGTGGCTGACGTCCGTCAGATACAACTTGGAGCATCCTCAGGAGACCGCGCTCGAAGACCTGCCGCAGCCGCCGTCAAAGGAAATTTTCGTATTCACGCCGTCTGGAGAATTGAGAATCCTCCCTGCTGGCTCGTCAATGCTTGATTTCGCTTTCAATATACATTCAAATCTCGGATTGAAGTGCATCGGAGGCAAGGTCAATGGGAAGGCTGTCTCCATCAAGGAGAAGCTCAAGACCGGAGACGTGGTGGAGATCATGAGCGGAAAGAACCAGAAGCCATCTTCCGACTGGGTGAATTATGTGGTTTCCGCCAAGGCAAGAAACAAGATCCGCCAGGCTCTGAGCGAGGCGGAGTACAAGATTGCCGCACAGGGCAAGGAACTGCTGAGCAGACGTCTGAAGAACTGGAAGCTGGAGTTTCCTGACGACATGATGGCGGAGTTCATGAAGAAGCAGAAATACCCTACGGTAAATGCCTTCTTCGCAGCTATCGGTGACGGGGACCAGGACATTGACCAGATCAAGACTTTCATCAACGAGCATGACGCCATGCAGGCGCGTGCCATCGAGGCCGCGAGGGCAGCAGACCAGGAGGCAGCTGAAAAGTCGCGTGACAGGTGGATTTCAGGCAAGTCGTCTGATGACATACTTGTGCTCAACGCCAAGGACCTCAAGGGACTGGACTACAAGATGTCCAAATGCTGCAACCCGGTTTTCGGCGATGACGTGTTCGGATTCGTGACAAGAACCGACGGCATCAAGATCCACAGAATGTCGTGCCCGAACGCGGCAAGACTTCTGGAAATGTATCCGTACCGTATCCAGCGGGTGCGCTGGGCTGACACGCCGACAAGCGGCACATTCCAGGCCTCGCTCCGTGTCATCACTTCCATCGAGCCTTTCATCATCAATCAGATAATGGATGTCGTGAACACATTCCGCACGACCATGCGACAGTTCAATGTCAATGAAAACCAGCGTAACGGCACCTACGACATCTCCATGAAGCTGTCAGTCCCGTCCAATATGGAACTCGACAAGGTCATCTCCCAGATCAAGACTCTGAAGAACATCGTAAAGGTCGTACGTCAGTAGCCTGCAATTTCTTGCGGATTAAATTATCGTGATTTTTCTTTGCTTTATCAAGAAAAGGTTTTACTTTTGCGCTGTTATTAACAGAGTTGTTAAACAATATGGTTAATTACCTTAACGATTAAAAATCAACAACATCCATCTTATGCAGAAGAAAGAAAACAAGGAAAATGAGATATTGGAAGCAGCGGAAAAGCTGTTTGCGGAGAAAGGTTTCAAGGGGGCGACGACAACTTTGATTGCTGCCGAGGCCGGTGTCACGCACGCCATGCTGCATTATTATTTCAGGACCAAGGACCAGATTTTCCTGAAAGTGCTGGACACTTATACTGAAGAAATACGACAGAACCTGAAGTCGATAATGGTATCCGAAATCAATGATACTGACTTCATGAGAAAAGTGATCGAGATATCTTTCGATTTCTTCAATGAGCACAGCGGACAGATGTCCCTTTTCTTCGAGGTGTGCAAGGAAAGGCCTGAACTGATAAAAGATTATGTGGACAATTTGGGAAAACACATTGACCCGATTATCCGGTCACATCAGGAAAAGGTAAGCAAGGCTGTGGCTGGCGGGCAGATAAAGAAGATCACTTTCATTGACCTGATAATAGACATAATCAGTGTCTGCGCGATAACTCCGTTTCTAAGTCCTCTGCTGAACAATGTCCTGGAACTGAGCGAAGAACAGAAGAAGGTGTTCATGGAGGCACGCAAACACGAGGCCGTGGAACTGATTGCCAACCGATTGACAGGAAAACAACAATAATAAGGAGCTTCGATTATGAAACCGTTGAAATGTGCATTGACCACGCTCGCCGTGTTTATCAGCATAAACGCGGGGGCACAGATAACGCTTGACGAATGCATAGAAAATGCGTTCAGCAACTATCCTCAGATCAAGGAAAAGGAACTGATACAGGCAAGCGAGAGGTTCGACCTGAAGAACGCTTCTCTCGCATGGGTGCCTCAACTTAGTATCTCTGCCAAAGCCTCTTGGCAGTCAGAAGTCGTGGAAATGCCTTTTTCAATGCCGGGAATGGATTTCAATATTCCTCACGATCAGTACGGGATAACAGCGGACATCACCCAGCAGATCTGGGACGGAGGAGCGGCATCAGCCAAGACTCTGCAGGCCAAGACCGGAGCGGAAGTCAAGCGCAAACAGCTGGAAGTAAACATGTACACTATCCGGTCCAAAGTCCAGAGCGTATATTTGGGAATCATACTCATTGACAAGCAGCTGGAGCTGAACGCCGTACTTGAGGAGGACCTGAACCGCAGTCTGAATGAGGTCAAGACACTCGTCGAAGGCGGAATTAAATGGGAATCGGACATTGACCTGATCAGGGTAAACATCCTCTCCTGCGAACAGCAGAAGACAGGGCTGCAGACGGACAGAGCGGCATACATCCGGATGCTCAGCCTGCTTACGGGACAGGATCTGACGGGCCAGACATTTGTCGAGCCGCAGATTGATGCCACAGCATCCATGGAAATCAAGAGGCCGGAACTGGGCTTGTATGATGCTCAGTCTCAGCAGGTTGCCGCACAGAAGAAGCAGATCAACGCATCACTCTGGCCTCGCTTCAACTTCACTGTCCAGGCAGGCTACGGCAGACCGAGCCTCAACATGCTGTCCGGGGAGTTCAACCCTTACGTCATTGCAGGCATCAAGATGCAGTGGAATCTTGGTTCGCTCTACACCTTCAAGAATGACAGACGCAAGACCGAACTGGACAGCCGCAAGCTGGACTACGCTCGTGAGTCATTTATCTTGAACACTTCCGTGGAGGCCATCCAGAAGCAGAGCCAAGTCGAAAAGGACATTGACATACTTCAGAAGGATGAGGAAATAGTGAAACTGCGCAAGAGCATCCGCGAGACCGGTGAGAACCAATATAAAGAAGGCGTTCTGAAGATGAACGACTATCTGTCGCTTCTGGACGAGGAGTTCAAGGCGCGTCTGAACAATGATGTCCACAAAGTCCAATACATTATGGATGTCCTGGATAGAAACTACACATTGGGAAAATAACCGGAACGTAAACAACATTTGGAAAAACAACATAAGAATATGAAAAGCATTGACAATATGAAACGCCCATTATTGATAGCAGGGCTCGTGGCAGTCGCGACAGCCTGCAACAGAAATATCGAATTCGACGCATGCGGACAGATCGACGCGACCACAGTCATCATTTCAGCCGAGAGCAACGGCAAACTCCTTTCATTGACACCGGAAGAAGGAAGCACAGTGGAGGCCGGACAGGTTTTGGGTGTCATTGACTCTGTCCAGACATATCTTCAGGTCCAGGAACTCAAACAGAGGATAGAGGGAGCGTATTCGAAGAAAATCGACATCAAGAAGCAGAGCGAGCCTAACCGGAGCCAGATGCAAAGTCTGGAGAATGACCTTGCCAGATACAGCAAACTGCTGGCCAACAATGCGGCCACAGGCAAGCAGGTCGATGACATAAAGGACAAGATCGCGCTTCTGAAGGCGCAGATGGATGCCCAGACACAGAGTTGGGAGAGGAACAACACGTCCGTCGAATCCGAGATCCGCAGCACAGGGATCCAGCTTGAGCAGAAGAAAGACCAGCTGGCAAAATGCAAAATCACATCTCCTATATCCGGCACAGTGCTTACACGTTATGCCGAGGCAGGTGAAAATGTCACTGCCGGAAAGCCGGTCTTCAAGGTGGCGGATATGGGCAGCACTTATGTACGTGCATATTTCAGTACTGCCCAGCTCGCGGGCCTAAAAATCGGAGACAAGGTTACGGTCATTCCTGACGACGGAAGCAAGGAGCCTGCAAGACTGGAAGGCCGGATCATCTGGATTTCCGAACAGGCCGAGTTCACGCCGAAGAATATCCAGACACGTGACGAGCGCGCGGATATGGTCTATGCCGTAAAGATTGCAGTACCAAACGACGGGAATCTCAGGCTCGGAATGTATGCTTATGTGAAGAAATAATTATGGACAACGACATTGCCATAAGGGTCAGCCATATATGCAAGACCTACAAGAACATAACCGCCCTCAAGGACATTGACCTGAATATCCGCAGGGGCGAGCTCTTCGGGCTCATCGGGCCGGACGGGGCAGGAAAGACGAGTCTTTTCCGCATCCTGACGACGCTCTCGCTGCCGGATTCGGGCGAGGCTTCTGTGGTGGGAAAGGATATTGTCCGCGACTACGGGGCGATCAGAAGCAGCATCGGCTATATGCCTGGACATTTCGCGCTATACCCGGACTTGAGCGTAGAGGAGAATCTTAATTTCTATGCCACAATTTTCGGCACTACCGTAGCGGAGAATTACAATACTATCGAGAAAATCTACTCTCAGATAGAGATGTTCAACAAGCGCCGCGCATCCGCTCTGTCAGGCGGCATGAAACAGAAACTTGCGCTCTGCTGCGCTCTTGTGCACAAGCCTGAAGTACTGTTCCTGGACGAGCCGACTACAGGTGTGGATGCAGTGAGCCGAAAGGAGTTCTGGGAAATGCTGAAGCGCATCAAGGATAGCGGAGTGACGATTATGGTTTCCACACCATATATGGACGAAGCGAGCCTCTGCGACAGGATAGCATTGATTCTGGACGGAAGGATTATCGACCAGGGCACACCTCAGGAGATAGTTTCCAGATACCCCGGTCCGCTCTATGCCGCTACCGGAAGCAATATGTTTCAGATACTGAACACGTTACGCAGTGTTAAAGGTGTCATCGGATGTAATTCATTCGGATGCGAATGCCATATTTCCGTAGAGCAGGACGGCCCAGACGAGCACCAGCTCGCATCCATACTTGAGGCTTCCGGCATCGAAGGCTGTCAGGTCAAGAAAATAAAACCGGGAATAGAGGACTGTTTCATAAGACTTTCATAATCATGGACAAAGACATCAAATCAATAGAAGTGCGTGACCTGGTCAAGAGATTCGGCGACTTCACTGCTGTCAATGACATTTCCTTCCATGTCTTCAAAGGTGAGATTTTCGGGTTCCTCGGCGCAAACGGAGCAGGAAAGACTACCGCAATGAGGATTCTCTGCGGTCTGAGCCATCCTACTTCCGGCGAGGGTTCGGTCGCAGGCTTCAGTATTGTCAATGAACAGGAAAAGATCAAGAAACATATCGGTTACATGAGCCAGAAATTCTCATTGTACCCGGACTTGAAAGTGTGGGAGAACATCGAGCTGTTCGGCGGCATCTACGGCCTGTCAGACAAGCAGATAGCAAAGAAGACAGAGTCAATGCTGAAGGCCCTGGACATGGAGAAGGCCAAGAACATGTACGTGAGCGACATTCCTCTGGGCTGGAAACAGAAACTTGCCTTCAGTATCGCTATGGTGCACGATCCGGAGATCGTGTTCCTGGACGAGCCGACAGGCGGTGTGGATCCGGTCACGCGACGCAGCTTCTGGGAACTGATCTACAAGGCGGCATCCACGGGTGTCACGGTTTTCGTCACCACGCACTATATGGACGAGGCCGAGTATTGCGACAGAGTGTCAGTGATGGTGGACGGAAGAATCGAGGCGCTGGGCTCACCTGCTGAACTCAAGGGCCGGTATGAGGCAAAAGACATGGACGAAGTATTCACCAAAATAGCCGGCAGAAGATGAAAGAGATATTTGCATTCATACAAAAGGAGTTCCGGCACATTTTCCGGGACAGACGTACGACATTGATCGTGCTGGTGATGCCTATCGTGCAGATTATCCTGTTCGGATTCGCGATAAGCACCGAGGTGCACAATGCTGTGGTGGACGTCGTCGGAGACCCTGGGGATCCCGTCGTGCGCAAAATAATCGACCGCATTGACAACAACAAGTATCTGAGCATCGGCGAGTTCCACAATTCACCCTCCGAAGCCGAGTTGCGGATCAGGAAAGGAAAGGCGAAGGCGTTCCTGTGCTTCGAAAGTGACTTCGACAAGAAGTTCTCATCCCAGGGCAAGGCTGTCATCCAGATAGTCAGCGACGGCTCTGACCCGAACTCCGCACAGATCGTGATGAACTACATCAAAGGCGTGCTGCAGAGCAGCCAGGTGGAATTTTCCGAGAGGATGTTCGGAGTCGGGACCACATCCATGAGGCCTAATGTGCAGCTGATGTACAACCCGGCCATGAACTCGTCCTACAACTTCGTCCCTGGCGTCATGGGCCTGATACTCATGCTGATATGTTCTATGATGACCGCAGTGTCCATCGTTGAGGAAAAGGAAATGGGGACAATGGAGCTCGTGCTCGTCTCCCCTGTCAAGCCTTTCTGGATAATACTGTCGAAACTTATCCCTTACCTGTTCCTGTCTCTCATCAATTTCGTGAGCGTACTGCTGCTGGCACATTATGTAATGGAAGTGCCGATACGTGGCAGCCTGACCCTGCTGTCATTCTCAGCCCTCATATTCGTCGGTTCTTCTCTCGGACTCGGACTGCTGGTATCAGTTATTTCCAAGACACAGCAGACAGCGATGCTTCTCTGCGGTATGGGACTGACAATGCCGACAATGCTGCTCTCAGGAATCATTTTCCCTTGCGAGAGCATGCCTATGGCTCTTCAGGTGCTTTCAGATTTCATCCCGGCCAAATGGTTCATCATCATTGTGAAGAAGATCATGATACAGGGCGTCGGACTGCAGGAGATAGCCAAAGAGCTGACGGTCCTGTCAGGAATGGCAGTATTCCTCCTGTGGGTAAGCGTCAAGAACTTTAAAACCAGACTGTAATATGTGGAAATATCTGTTAAAGAAAGAATTCAAGCAGTTACTGAGAGATCCCGGAATGCCACGTATAGTAATGGTTTTTCCGCTTCTGATAATATTTGTCTTCCCGTTCGCCGCCAATATGGAGGTCCGCAACATAAAACTGGCCGTAGTGGACAATGACCGGTCAGACCAGTCCCAGCTGCTTACCGAAAAATGCGCGTCGTCCGGTTACTTCGAGCTGCTGAACCTGGCTTCTTCACCGGAAGAGGCTCAACGCCTTATGGACAAGGGCGGCACGGATGCCATCCTGACGATAAATTCCGGATTCGCGCAATATCTCAAGACCGGTACAGACAAGAGCGACCCGCTTCCGATAGGTATAAAGGTCAATACCGTAAACGGCACGAGAGGCAATATCGGAGCGCAGTACCTCAACGCCTGCGTGAGCGGTTTCCTGGCATCCGCCTCAGGAATCCCTGCCGCATCGGGAGGACAGTTCGAGATACACGAGAAATACATGTACAACCAGTATCTTGACTACAAGGCATTTATGATACCGGCGCTGATAGTGATCGCCGTCACCATGATGTGCGGCTTCCTGCCTGCACTTAACATCGTTTCCGAGAAGGAGAGAGGTACCATAGAGCAAATCAACGTGACGCCTGTGCGCAAGACCACCTTCATCGTCTGCAAAATGGTCCCGTACGTTGCCGTGGCATTTTTCATGGTATTCTCGTGTCTGCTGCTGTCGTGGATTGTATTCGGCTATGTATGCAAGGGCAGCCTGCTGGACATAGCCGTATTCACACTCGCCCACATATTGGCAATGGCTTCATTCGGACTGCTGGTCTCCAACTTCAGCGACAACACCCAGCAGGCGATGTTCGTCATCTGGTTCTTCAGTATGGTATTTATGCTGATGAGCGGCATTTTCACGCCGATCGAGTCAATGCCTGGATGGGCACAGGACATAACTCTCGTCAATCCGCTCCGGTACTTCGCCCATGCGATGAGGGCCATAGTCCTCAAGGGCTGTACATTCGCAGACACCTGGCCGGAC
>OHTV01000908.1_pt1 | contig 11200 bp, 10 predicted proteins | sample 1579041 | NCBI WGS metagenome assembly OHTV01 (sample SAMEA3879583, study PRJEB24766) | human gut metagenome | biome: human-associated habitat; feature: feces | place: USA | collected 1985/1987
CTATTCATCTTTTTCTAATTTTATTTTTGATAAAATTCAATAAAGCATTACGCTCTTCAGGTGAAAATCCTATAACATAAATAATAAGGCATGACACAATAAAAGCAATAAAACTCGTCAACAAAAATGAAATAAAATCGCAAAAGAAGAAGCTGGTTTTAATTTTAAAAGAAATATAGTAACATACAATAGCAATCAATATATTTCTACAAAAAACATTAAACGTAAAATGACGTAGTTTATAAAATGGGCTTATTTTTTTTAAAATGAGAAAACGAGCGAACAAACCGATTGATATCACAAAAATACTAGGATACATTACCATATAAGGTTTGCCCCCTGTATACAAAATAAAATAACTAAAAGGCAATTCACATAACATAATAATGCATATCACTATTTGAAAAACTTTAATATTCCCTGTTGCTTGTAAAGCCGTTGTTAATGGAGGAGACATAACATTTATTAATGCTGTAATTAAAGCCAACAATAAGAATTGAGATGTATATTTAGGAATAGTTCCCAACCATAATTGTAACAAATAATCGACATTAATCATAACTGGGATTGCAATCAATAGTAGCAAATAAAATGAATAACGACATCCTGTATATACCAATCTTCCAGATTCATTCATATTACCTGCCGCATATTGTTTTGTTATTTGAGGGTTTAAAGCCATCGTAAAATTATAAGAAAAATTACTAATAATTCCATTAACTTGCATTGCTATTCCACGTGCAGCATTAACTGTTGTTCCTCCAAATAGATTTAGAATGATATTAGAGCCTTGGTCTTTTAATGAAAAACCTAAATTGCCAATAACACTCCAACCTGCAAAAGCAAACATTTCTTTAAATAGTTTTCTATCAAATAGAAAATGATAAGTACACTCTTCAAAATTCTGTTTACAATAAATACCATATATTATTCGAATAATAAAAGCAACTACAGCTATCAATATAGCATATAATATCAACTTATCAAAGTCACCAATTAATAACAGATAGACTATCGCTAGTTTTAGAATTACCTCAACAATACTAACATAAGCAAAAGCTCTCATATGCTCATGTGCAACAATACATGAATTATAAGGTACACTTATTATTGTCAAAATCAATGTAAGGACTGAACATTGATAAACCCAGTTAGCCGCTTCCATCCTGTCTAGAGGAATATTCAAATAAGCATTGACAAACCATAAGCCAATTGTTTCTGCAACAATTAATATAAGAATGGCTAAAGTTATATGTATGGATACTGATGTACAAAAAACCTTTTTCAGCTTTTCCAAATCACCAGTACCCAATTCAAATGAAATAAAGCGTTGGGAAGCTGCTACCATTGCTGAATTCAAAAAAGCAAGCATGGTCACAACACCACCAACAATATTATAAACACCATAATCGCTTATTCCCAGTGTATTGAGCACTACACGGCTAGTATAAAGCCCTACTAAAATGGTCAACAGCATTCGAAAATAAAGCAACAATGTATTTTTAGCAATACGTTTATTACCAGAAGGATTATTCTCCATCTTGTTTATAAATCAGAATCAATATTTAATCTAAAAAATACTTATTTAATCTCTGCTAAAAATATCCCTTGTATAAACTTTCTCCTTCATTTCATCCAAACAAGTATCATATCGATTCGCTATAATCACCTGACTTTGTTCCATAAACTTCGTAAAGTCATTCACCACCTTACTACTCAAAAATGTGCTACCATCCTCTAAGGTCGGCTCATAGATTATCACTTCTGCTCCTTTTGCTTTGATACGCTTCATTACACCTTGGATGCTAGATTGACGAAAGTTATCTGAATTCGATTTCATCGTTAAACGATAAACACCCACTACGCAACGTTTCTCTTCTACAGAATTATAGTCATCCCGATTATAATAATCATAGTAGCCAGCTTTATGAAGCACCTGATCGGCAATGAAGTCCTTGCGAGTACGGTTGCTTTCCACAATGGCTTGTATTAAATTCTCAGGTACATTAGTATAATTAACAAGCAACTGTTTAGTATCTTTTGGTAAACAATAGCCACCATAGCCAAAACTCGGATTGTTATAATGTGTACCGATACGCGGATCTAAACAAACACCATTGATGATAGCTTGAGTATCCAACCCTTTCATTTCGGCATATGTGTCCAATTCGTTAAAATAAGACACACGCAAAGCCAAATAAGCATTAGCAAAAAGTTTTACAGCTTCTGCTTCAGTAAGCCCCATAAACAACGTATCAATATTTTTCCGAATCGCCCCTTCTTGAAGCAACTCTGCGAATATGTGAGCAGCCTCTTCCAAGCGAGCATCACCTTCCGGCCTGCCTACAATAATGCGACTGGGATAAAGATTATCATATAAAGCCTTGCTTTCGCGCAAGAATTCCGGTGAGAAAATCACATTCTCCGTATCCAACTTCTGACGAACACTTTCGGTATATCCTACAGGAATAGTACTTTTAATCACCATAACGGCATTAGGGTTGACATTTCTTACTAACTTAATCACTTCCTCCACATGAGAAGTATCAAAATAATTCTTCAAAGGATCATAATTTGTAGGTGCAGCAATAACCACAAAATCTACCTCACTATATGCTTTTGTCGCATCTAAAGTCGCAATAAGATTCAATTCCTTTTCCGCCAAATACTTTTCAATATAATCATCCTGGATTGGGGATTTACGTTGGTTTATCAAATCAACCTTTTCAGGAATAACATCCACTGCAATCACCTGATGATGCTGTGCCAACAAGATAGCAATGCTTAACCCAACATAACCAGTACCAGCCACCGCTATTTTAAGTTTTTCAAAACTTCTCATATCCTATATTTTTATCAATCTTTTTTGCTATTGTCCATACCATAGCCATACCCATATTTGTGCCCATATCCATAGCCATACTTATGACCATACCCATAGCCACTCTTTCTTGAATTCAAATCAATGCTATTAATAACCGTAGCCAATTTATCGAATTTCTTCTGATCCCGCAGCACATTAATATACTGATACCCCAACTTCGGAGTTACATCTGCACGACACACATACACGCACATATCAGCCACACGACTGGCAATAGCAGTATCGGTCACAATAGCAATAGGAGCCGTATCAAGAATAATGTAATCGTAACGCTCTTTCAATTTCTCTATTGCATCTTCCAGTACCGTACGCGCCATCAACTCTGTAGGATTGGGAGGAATAGGACCACCCGGAAGAATATCAAGATTAGGACTTACATCCGAATGTTGTATCATATCAAAAAGATTGGTATGCTCGGGGTCAGCCAGATAATTGGTAATACCTTCCGTGCGATGGGACAGATTAAAGACCTTATTCAGCCCCGGCTTGCGGATATCCAAACCCACAATAACAACTTTCTTACCCATATAGGCCAGACTGACTGCCGTATTTCCAGCAATAAAAGACTTACCTTCACCCGGCTGTGTGGATGTAAAAAGCACCACTTTCTGACTGGCACCAAGCATGAACAACATATTGGTACGCAGACCACGAAAAGCCTCCTCCATCATACCATTCTGATTCTCCTGAACCACAATGGCACCTTTTTCGGGCTTCTTACTTAAAGGAAGCTCACCCAAAATAGGAACATCCGTTATCTTCTCCACATCCTCGGCATTCTCTATCTTATATTTTAATAAATCCTTCAAATAAATAAGACCTACAGGAATACCCATACCCAATACAAGAGCAGTCAGCATAACAACCATCTTCTTAGGAGAAACCGGCTTTTTACTAGGAAGAGCAGCTTTGATGATACGTCCGTTATTAGCAGTGGATGCCAGGGTTATTGCGTTTTCCTCACGCTTCTGAAGCAACATAATGTAAAGGGTCGCCTTGATTTCCTGCTGGCGGGAGATAGTAAGAAATTCTTTCTCCTGCTGCGGCGCACTGCTGATCCTGCCTTCAAACTTCCGTGCCTGACGTTCAAGGTTGGACTGCGCTATCTGCAACCCTCTCAGTACACTGTTCACGGTAGTCTGCACATTGTGCCGCATGGACTCGATGCCCGTATTGATATTGATTACCGCAGGATTGTTTTCGGAAGAGGTACGGAGCAAACGCTTGCGTTCGATCAGCATCGTGTTATATTGGTTGATGATAGAACCCAAATTCTGGTCCTGCAACCCTACATTAGCGGGAATCACCTCGTTTGCATTCTTCGGATTGTTCACATAGTTACGCAAGGACTCCACCAGTCTCAACTGGGTGGCATTCTCGGTCAGTTGCTGTTCATATTTCGAACTCTCTTCCAAAGCCAGACGGGCATCGCTGGTCAAATCGGTCAATCCGGAGCGTTGCTTGAAATCGGCAAGTTCCGTTTCGGCAGTACCTAACTCCCGATTGATAATGCCAATACGCTCGTCTATAAACTCTGCGGATTTTTGAGCCACTTCATTCTTCTCGTCATTCGCGTCCAGATTATAAAAGTCAACCAAACAATTGATGAAATCGATACCGCGCTGCTTTACCGTATTCTGCAAGCTGATGGCAGCAATTGTGGTAGTCTTCGAAGTGGGTTCCACTGACAAATTCTCTACATAACTTTCCGTCACATCTGTAGGAGAATTAACGTATGCCACCAGATTCATATCTTCTTCCAAAGGTGGGACCGAGTCGTTCTTTGTAAAACTGAAAACTCCTACTGGAGTGGGGAAAACAGCCGGAATACTGTCAAAACTTACCTCAGTCTCCTGCTTCTCCTCGTCAAACATATATTCCACTTTTACATCCAATTTTCCATTCATGGTGTATTTTAGATGAAGCTTGGCTCCTTCTTCCAGATTGTCTGCCTCTTCAGGAGTCATATAAACTTTTACCGGAGTGGACTTATATAAAGGAGTGTTATAGCCGAACATACGTTCCTCGGCCACTGAAATATACAAATTCAAATGATTCACCACCTTTTTAATCAAGGTTCTTGACTTCAGGATTTCCACCTCATTGTCAAAATTGTTAGTCATGGAGAACATACCCAGATCCTGAAGGGCTCCCATAGGATTATTACTGCTTCCACCTTTCTTGTCACCTTCTTTGATGAGTACGGCCGCATCAACATTATAGACAGGAGCTTGATAACGGAGATAGATGAAAGCAGATATAATACAAACCAGCACACTGGCTACAAACCACGGCCAATAGGCAAAGTATTTAAAAAACAAGGCATAAAGATCAACGTTCTCCTCACGTTGCTCGGTACCCGAAGGGGTGTTCTTCTGTTCGTCAGTCATATCAACAGTTTGTAATCAACAATTATATTTATGAGTTTTATTTCAAGATGGTTGCCAGAAGGCTTGCAAGAGATACCAAAATGGATGTAGCACTGATCCATATGCTGGTGCTGCTGCCAATGTCCGAGTTCTTGGCTTTTGTCTTATTGGGCGTTACATAGATGATATCGTTCTGGCGCAGGTAGTAATAGGGAGATACAACCAGCTCTGCATTATTAAGATTCAAATTGATAATCTCACGCTTGCCTTTTGCATCTTCACGAATCAGTTTCACATTGTCACGGACGCCATAAACAGTCATATCTCCCGCCATGGCAAGGGCTTCAAGGATATTTACCTTTTCATTTCCTACGGTAAAAGTACCCGGACGGTTCACCTCTCCCAATACCGAAATTTTGTAATTTGCCATACGGACTGTAACGATAGGACTCTCTTTCAGATAGGGCTGCAATTGCTCACGGATCAAATCTTCCGCCTCGTTTTTCGTAAGGCCGCCTACCTTCAGACGACCGATAACGGGGAAATCTATCTCACCCTTGTTATTTACCAGGTATTGCTGGAGAGTGGGTTGTGTGGTAGTATTAATATTGGTCAGGGCTGCATTCAGAGGAGTCTGTACTGTCAGGTTAAAAGGAGCGGCAGCCTGAGGATCACTCGTGTTCACAGTTATACTCAGCAAATCTTTCGGCATAATCTTTGCATCATAAAGGGGAAGATCTTCCCTGTAACTGTTCACTACCTCGGGATTCTGCATGTAAGGTACATTTTTATAGGAGGTGCAGCCTGCCAACAAGGCGGATGCCACAACAAACAATAATAGTTTCTTTAAAGTCTTCATATCAGTTTTTTCATTTATTATTCAATCATCTGCCAAACAGGCGCGAAAAAAGACCTCTGCCGTGATTCTCCGAAACAGGAGATTCACCGGCATTACGTATCAAATCCGAAAAAGTGGTTCCGTCATGAATCATTCCATAAATAGTACCCCAATCGGGAAGGCCTCCCAAGTTGCGGTCATCTATAAAAAGATCGGCTTTGAGCTTGCGTGAGTAATGATTGTTACGCCCTTTCTCCTCCTCCGGATAGTCGCGGTTCACGGCATAAAATTCAAGACCGCGATCACGGCAAAAGGCAAGAGCTTCGTCAAGCAGACGCCCTTCACGCACTGTCCATAGAATCAACCTGTGATGTTCGTCACGCAATTTTTTCAATGTCTCAATGGCAAACGGCAACTCCCTGCCGATTGCCGGATACTTGTGCTCAACAATAGTACCGTCAAAGTCTACTGCTATGGTCATTGTATGTCAATATATAATTATATGTTAACTGAGTTTTTTTCCGCTATAGGTTCCAGCAATTCTCTAGCAATGGTAACTTTAGCACATCCAAGGATATCAATTTTTACAACCAGACTAGTAGAACCATCTATTTCACGACATATATTCCCTTCCAACCCTACCAGTTTGCCACCGTTTACACGGACACGATCGCCCAAATGCAGAGGGCATGACTCAATAGTGACATGTTCTTCGGCATCATTGACCATACGCATCAAGCTGTACATCTGATGATCTGGAATAATAGCTACGGGACGGCAAGTATTTCGGGAAGAACCGGCTATGTTAACCATGAAACGTTTTATATAAGGAAGGCAGACTATTTCTTTCCGTCTTACTGAATCTGTGCAGCGAATGAACACAAGAGCAGGGAAAACAATACGGTCCACTTTTTTACGTTTACCATCATGACGAATACTCATCTCCTGTTGGATAGGGACATAAACTTCATAAGCTTTCTCACTATCAGTTTCGTTTTTCAAACGTTTTCGTAATCTATCCTGACAGGCTTTTTCACTTCTGTTATTTACAACAGCCACATACCAATGCTTTTTTTCCTGATCATTTCGGAATATGCCTACGGCGTCGTCGGTCTTTTGAACCGTCGTTCCCAAAATTTGTTGTGGCATGTCTTTGCCCTTGTTATTTACAATACTCATAGTGGAATAATCCGACTAAAAACAGACGCACTCTTATATAGAGAGCGTCTATCGGCTGCAAAGGTATAGATTTATTTTCATTTTCTAGCATTTACAGACTGTAAACTGATAAAAAAAGTTTTTTTCTCTCTCTATATATAATAAACTTATGGGCTGATTTTATTCATACAACTTACTACATAAATGGAAATCAGAAATTTAAGAAATCGGACGCTCTCTATATAAGAGTGCGTCCTAATTTCAAAATAATTCAAATATTCCCCTTCTTATAGATCTTTTAAAATATTTCTATTTGCATTATCTATCTGATTAGTCTGTATAGACGAAAGATAGATTTGTGTAGTAGTTTCTGAATCATGCCCCATCGCTTCGCTAATAATACCAATCGAGATGTTTTTCGTCTTAGCTATACTTGCCCAGGAATGGCGCGCCACATACATAGTAAGTGGTGTGGTCAATCCTGCCCGGGCTGCAATCTTCTTCAGCTTACGGTTCACCAGCAACATTTTATTCCGGTATTGTCTGCGCTCCGTGCCATCTTCTCGTTCTATAATAGGTAAAAGATATTGTGTTTCCGAATCTCCGTATCTGTCAATAATCTCCTGCATCTGTTTTTCCCACCGTATAATGAGTTTCTTACCTGTTTTACGACGGCTATAACTCACAAAGCCACTATTGAGATCTTTTTTACGCAAATAGGCAAGATCTATAAAAGACATTCCTCGCATATAGAAAGAAAAGAGAAAGATATCTCGTGCAAATTCCAATGATTTATGATCGGAAAGATCCAACTGCTTGATGTGTTTGATATCTGTCAGGGTGGCAGCTCTCTTTGAGGTCTTGTCCACACCAGTATATACATTCTCAAAAGGATCTGCAGGAAGGGCCAGTCCCTCACCCACTGCCTTGCGATACACACAACGCAAAATACGCATATAAAAAGAGGTGGTATTACGACTTAAATGGTGAGTGGAGCGCATCTCCGTTTCATAATGTTCCATCAAATCTGCATCCATCTCATCAAAACATAAGTCTATGCCGTCACGGAACTTCATGAAGCTGTTCAATGCGGACTGATATGTTTCGACTGTCCGTTCTTTTCCTTGCCCTCTAAGACGCTCTATCTGCTCCTGCATGTATTCAAAAACGAAAACGCCCTTACTCGGACGGTTCTTTAATTTTACTAATCTCATATTTGCCATTACCTAGGTTAATTAAATAAATCATCAAAGAAAAATATAATATCATGATTTATATTTTAATGAGGACTTAAATACTTGTAACGGCAAATAGATTCTTTAGAATTAAAGAGAAAGAACTCAGTGTGCTTATATCGACAAGTATATAACAATAAAAAATACAAAAGCGCGCAGCTCTGATAAACTGCACGCTTTTGCTTATTATTTATGTCCTTGTCTGAATTACTTCACTTCCTCAAAATCAACATGATATATCTATCAGCGACTTGCGTACACGTGTTGCAAATATAACGCAAACCCGAAAATAAGCATCCATAAGCAACACACGCTCTTGCTCACAAAAGTACGATTTTTATTCATAAACAAGAGATGTAAACGCATAAAAATCAAAAGAAAGCGATGTTTTTAACAGATTCTTCGGTTTTATCCTTACCTTTGTATTCTATATTGAGTTATTGTATCTGAATAATAAAATCAGTTACATCAATAAGAAAAATAGGAAGAACTCGATTAACAATATAAAACATAGTAAGATGAGAAGATTTGTAACATTCACTGTTGTATTTTTATGTGCAACAATAGGGCTTGCCCAAACGAAACAAAGCGATCAACAAGCCCCCAAAGATTCAGTTTTAAATAGAATTGATAGCCTTGTTCAAATAACGAATGCTTGGTTAGAACAAATAGAACTTGACCATTCTCTGAAACAACGTTATAAATTATATCAGACAGAGAACATATACACCCTACTTCAATTAGATACTAAAACAGGAATGATAGAACAAGTTCAATGGTCTTTAGATTCAGAAAACGAAGGTAGCGTAACTATAAATAATGATGACTTGAATTATGGATTTGGTCATGGCTCTGGAAGTTTTGAACTATATCCCACAAAAAATATGTACCAGTTTATTCTACTGGACAAAACAAGTGGAAGAAAATGGCATGTTCAATGGGGGATGAAAACAAAGGAACGTTGGATTAGAAGAATTTATTAGTATTTTCACAAAAGTGACATCTAAGAGTTATCTATAAAAACAGTAGATGCCTCTAAACAATAAGAAAACGATGCAGATACATAACAATACATTGATAGCGGAATGCTCGGCTTACGATTTCAAGGAAATGCTGGAACGTAAGAAAGTAAAGTCATGGCTTAAATCCGTGTCGGCATTTGCCAATACGGACGGTGGCAGTTTGTTTTATGGAGTGAATGATGACGGTGTAATTGTAGGTTTGGAGAATCCACAAGCCGATGCTGATTTTATCAGTGAAATGATAAAGGCACGACTTGACCCTGTGCCGGAAGTTCAGCTTATTCCGATAGAACACGAAGGGCATACCTTGCTTGAAGTGAAAGTAAAGGCAGGAACGCTTACACCTTATTACTATTATCAGGATGGGACACGTACCGCATATGTACGAGTTGGCAATGAAAGCGTGGAGTGTAATTCGCAACAGCTTCTTTCATTGGTATTGAAAGGTACGCACATGACTTGGGATTCACTGCCTACCCAAGTGGATGCCAGCAAACATTCTTTCATCATTCTCGCCAATACTTTCCGTGAGCAAACCCATCAGGAATGGAATGACAAGTATCTGGAATCATTCGGACTGGTAACTCCTGACAGCAAACTGACCAATGCAGGATTGCTGTTTGTGGATAATTGCACGGTATTTCAATCGCGTATTTTCTGCACCCGTTGGACTGGACTCTATAAGGATGATGCCATCAGTTCCGTAGAACATCGGGCTAACCTTGTGCTGCTCTTAAAATATGGTATGGATTTCATCAAAAACTATACCATGAGCGGCTGGGTGAAGATGCCAAACTATCGCCTTAACCTCCCCGACTATTCCGACCGTGCTATCTTCGAAGGATTGGTAAACCACCTTATCCATAGAGATTATACTGTGATGGGTGGTGAAGTGCATATTGACATTTACGATGACCGTGTAGAACTGGTATCACCGGGCGCAATGCTTGACGGAACACAGATTCAAGACCGTGACATATACAAAGTGCCGTCCATGCGCCGTAACCCTGTCATTGCAGACATGTTCACACAGTTGGATTATATGGAGAAACGTGGTTCCGGTTTACGCAAAATGCGAGAGCTTACAGAGAAGCTACCCAATTTCCTGCAAGGTAAAGAGCCGCAATATCAAACGGAAGCGACTTCTTTCTACACCACATTCTATAATCTGAACTGGAACGAAAACGGAAGAATACCTGTTGAAGAAGTAGCCAACAGGGTAAATAGTACCCTCGAAAAGTACCCTGTAAACAAAGAAAGTTCGGTCGAAAAGTTCGGTGTAAACACAAAAGAGTTCGGTGTAAATGAAGAAAGTTCGGTCGAAAAGTTCGGTGTAAATGCGGATAAGTTCGGAGATACATCGGAAACACAGAAGAAAGTCAGTAAAACTGCACAAAAGATAATCGACCTCGTTATTTCAGATCCTTCAATCACAGCTGATAATATGGCCAACAAGATTGGTGTAACTAAACGCGCTATAGAGAAAAATATCAAGAGCCTTAGGGTATGGGAATTTTGGTTCACGAAGGTTCAGACAAGGCTGGTTATTGGCGCATTATTGTTAAACCATAAACAGAACAACAAACCTATGGAGACCTCTTTCATACCACTCTTTGCAATCATAGCCGTTTTGATTATCGCCTTTTTTGTTTGCCTCTTTGCCACAGGTAAACCATAAAACGCGATACAGAGTG
>OHTV01000909.1_pt1 | contig 11199 bp, 10 predicted proteins | sample 1579041 | NCBI WGS metagenome assembly OHTV01 (sample SAMEA3879583, study PRJEB24766) | human gut metagenome | biome: human-associated habitat; feature: feces | place: USA | collected 1985/1987
TATTCAGCGGCGCGTTTCTTCGTTATTGCGGTCGGCGCTTTTTAGAAGCGGAATCCGACGTAGAAACGGACGGAGTTGGTTTTCAGTTTCGTTTTGGTCGATGAGATGCCCTCCAGGTCTGCATCTTCGAGTGAGAATCCATTGTATTTGGCCTGGCCCCAGCGACCTTCCACGCCGACCGAAATCACTTTCCAGGCCACCGATCCGCCGAAGCTGTAGAACAGGGCGAAGTTGGAGTTGAAACTATCGTCGAGGTACATCATCGAGTAGGAGGGCGTGAGTTGGAAATAGAGGCTGATTTTCAGTTCGTGAACCGGGTTGATCGTAATCGAAGGACCGACCTGCATGCCGTATTCCAGTTGATGATTGCCGATGTCGATCGTTTCATCCATAATGTCGCCGACGGAACCCGAACCCGGCTCTTCCGATTCGGAGATCGTGTATTTCGAATAGTTCAGATCGACCCAGCTCCAGTCCAGACCGAATTTCAACATTCCGAGCAACGGTTTTTTGTGCAGGTAAAATAGGTTTTACCCCAACTGATCGACACGCCGAAATCGTTTTTCAGCTTCTCGTCGCCGAAATCCTTGAATACGAGCGATTGTTTTACGTAACCGAGGTTGAAGTACTTGGACCTGTTTTTCCATATTTTGCGATCGAGTTCCTCGTTCTTTTGGTGCCGTAATTGCTGGGATAGGTCATCGACGACCCGCTGCAGCGAATCCGTTTCCGTCGCAACGGGAGAGGTCGTTTCGGCGACCGGTTCTTGTGCTGTCGCAGTCAAGGTCCACAGGGACAAACCGATTAAAAACGTAAAGATTTTTTCATAATGGTATTTTTATTTAAGTTGAAGGTTTCTGCCGTTTCCCATACTGCAAAAATAACATTATTGTGAAAAAAAAGTTCGTTTGAATGGAATTATTGTCCGATAAGTATTATATTTCTTTGGTTACTCTTCCTCTTCTTCCAAATATATCTCCTCCATAAGGTTGTCCAGTTCGCGCCGCTCCTTTTTGGTCGGACGTCCCGTACCCCGGTCGCGGAAGACGAAGACCGTTTCGCGGGGGATGTTGAGCTTGTCGAGTTCCGATTGTGGAGTGATGTTGCGACAGTAGTCGGGGACGTTCTTGGCCGGCTGGCGGCTCGACACGTAGCCCACGACTTCGAAGAGATAGGTCACGGGCATCCGTTTGACGGCGATTCGGTCGCCGATCCGCACTTCGCGCGAAGGTTTGGCGTAGGCGTCGTTCACCAGCACCCGGTTCTGGCGGATGGCTTCGGCCGCGTCGCTGCGGGTCTTGAAGATGCGTACGGCCCAGAGGTATTTGTCTAATCTGATCGCTTCCATTTCGTTTTTTCAATTATATCGTACAGGCAAAATCCGATGTCGGGAGGCTCGGTGGCTCCGGCAGATTCGGATTTTCCGTTGTGCTGACGATTCGGGACAGGATGTCGGAACAGAGCCGAAGCCGGTAGTGTGCGGCTGCGGGCTGTCCGACGATTTTCGAACCGGAGGTCGGTAGTAGCATCGATCCCTCGGGAACGGCGGTTTCGGTGGGGAAGTGTCGCGGGCTATTTCTCATAGATGCTTTCCGATTTGGGCATGTCGTGCGATTGTTCGTCGTTCTGTCGGCTGACGCTCAGGATCATGCCCAGGGCGATAGCCGTGAAGATCGTCGAGGAGCCGCCGCGTGAGATGAGCGGCAGGGTTTGTCCCGTTTCGGGAATCAGGTTTACCGTTACCATGATGTGCAGCAGCGCCTGGCAGGTAATCAGCAGGGCCAATCCCAGGACCAGCAGACCCGGAAATGCCGTGCCGCACCGTCGGAAAATTTCGATGGCACGGAAGAAGATCCACAGGTAGAGCAACAGCAGCAGCAGCGCCAGGACGATGCCGTACTCCTCGACGAAAAAGGCGTAGGCGTAATCGCTTTCCGGGTGGATCATCTCTACGCGCATGGCGCTCTGTCCGGCGCCTTCGCCCAGGATGCCGCCGTTGTGGATGGCGATCATCGAACGCTCGGTGTCGGTCAGCTGGTCGATCGGCTTTTCGGTTTGGGGCTTGGTCCAGAGGTCGATCCAGGTTTCCACGCGGCCGCCGGCCGTTTCGCTGCGCCCCAGGTTCAGCAGTCCGGCCAGCATCACGGCGGCGAAAGCCAGGCCGAGGAGTTTCACCAGCTCTCTGATCCGCACGCGTCCGATAAGCATCATCACCCACGAGGCGAAGAAGACCAGCACGGCCGATGAGGTGTGGGCCGGGAAGATTACTACGCAGGAGAGCAGAACAGGGGCCAGGATGGGCCACGTGCCCTCGCGCCAGATTTTGCGCTGGTCGGGGCGCTTCCATCGCAGCGGGTTGAGCGAGGGGATGATCCGCAGCTTGTCGATCACGCTCTGCCGGCCGGCGAGCTGCCGGGCCAGGAACAGTACGGTGGCGACCTTGAGTGCTTCCGAAGGCTGGAACTGGAAAGGACCGAGCGGAATCCAGCGGGCGGCGCCGTTGGTCGTGGCGCCGATGAAATAGACGGCCAGCGTCAGCAGAACGCTGCCTGCATAGGCGACCAGCGCCAGGTGGTTGTATATCCGGGAGTTGATCTTGTGTACGATGATGATCAGCGGAACGCAGACGAAAAGGATCAGCAGCTGTTGGCGCAGGAAGTGGGCCGTCGAACGAGCCGTATGCGCATCGTAGGCCATCTTCGCCGTCGAGGAATAGACCACCAGTACGGAAATGACGGCCAGTGCCGCGATAATGATCCACAGCACCTTGTCCCCGGCGAAGAGTTTCATGCCGGGCTCCTGTCCGGGTGCGTCGGTCTGCACAGTCGTACCCTCTGTGTTCGGATTGCCGGCCGTTTTCTCCGTCTGTTTTTCCGCTTCCATCTTATTATTTCGCGTGTTCGGCGACCCACTGTTTGAACAGTTCGCCCCGGTTTTCGTAATTTTTGAAGAGGTCGAAGCTCGCACAGGCCGGTGAAAGCAACACCACGTCGCCCGGACGGGAAGCTTTGCGGGCCGCCTGCATCGCCGCGTCGAGCGAATCGGTCGAAATGATTTCGGGAATTATGCCCGTGAAACTTTCGACCAGCTTGCGGTTGTCGATGCCCATGCAGACGAGCGTATGCACTTTTTCGCGGGCGAACCGCTTGAGCGGCTCGTAGTCGTTGCCTTTGTCCGTACCGCCTGCGATCCAGACTACGGGACGTTTCATACTCTCCAGTGCGTACCACGTGGAATCGACGTTGGTGGCTTTCGAGTCGTTGATGTAGGTTACGCCGCCGATCTCTCCGGCGGGTTCGAGCCGGTGTTCCACCGGCGCGAAGTCGTAGATGGAGCTGCGGATGCGGGTCGGGGATACTCCGGCCGCGAGCGCCGCGAGCGCCGCCGCCATAGCATTATAAGCGTTGTGCAGCCCGGGAATCCGCATTTTGGCCGTGTCGATCTCCACCGACTCCCGGCCGACCGTCGCGGTAAATTTTCCGTCCAGGAGGAACGCATCGCCTGCGCCGCTCGCCACGGCGTTTTTGGCCGCGAAGGGGAGCTGCTTCATCCGCAGGTCGTATTTGGGCAACTGCTGCCAGATCACCTCGTCGTCGCCCGAATAGATGAAGAAGTCGCGCGAATTCTGGTTCTGCGTAATGCGCATCTTGGCATCCACGTAGTTCTGGAAACAGTAGTCGTAACGGTCGAGGTGGTCGGGCGTGATGTTCGTCAGCACGCCGATATGGGCGCGGAACCGGAACATGCCGTCGAGCTGGAACGAGCTCAACTCCAGTACGTACCAGTCGTAATCGCCGGTAGCGACCGAGTAGGCGAAACTCTCGCCGATGTTGCCGCCGAGGGCGACGTTCATCCCCGCGTCGCGCAGGATCTTGTAGATGAGCGACGTAGTAGTCGTCTTGCCGTTCGAGCCGGTGACGCAGATCGTCCGGGCCTTACCCAGGTAGCGGCCCGCGAACTCCATTTCGGAGATGACCGGAATGCCCGCTTCGCGGAGTTTGACGATCATCGGCGCCTTGTCCGGAATGCCGGGCGACTTGACGACCTCGTCCGCCGCGAGAATCCGCTCTTCGGAGTGGCGCCCTTCCTCGTAGGGGACCTGCCACTGGTCCAGTTTGGCTTTGTAGCGGTCGGCGATCCGCCCCTTGTCGGAGAGGAAAACGTCGAATCCTTTCTTCTTGGCGAGGATCGCGGAGCCGTAGCCGCTGATGCCGCCGCCCAGGACAACTATTTTTTTCATGGGGTTATCGGATTTTAAGCGTTACCAGGGTAATGGCCGCCAGCAGCAGCGACACGATCCAGAAACGGGTGACGATCTTGGTTTCGAAGAAGCCTTGTTTCTGGTAGTGATGATGCAGGGGGGACATGAGCAGAATGCGGCGTCCTTCGCCGTATTTGCGTTTGGTGTATTTGAAGTAGCTCACCTGAAGCATGACCGAGAGGCTCTCGACCAGGAAGATGCCGCAGAGAAGGGGCAGCAGCAGCTCCTTGCGGATGCAGAGAGCGAAGACGGCGATGATGCCGCCGATGGAGAGCGAGCCGGTATCGCCCATGAAGATCTGTGCCGGGAAGCTGTTGTACCAGAGGAAGCCGACCAGCGCACCGGCCAGCGCCGCTGCGAAGACGACCAGTTCGCCGCTGCCCGGAATGTACATGATGTTCAGGTAGTCGGCATAGACGATGTGTCCGGAGAGATAGGCCAGGATGCCCAGCACCAGTACGATCGGGGCCGATACCCCCGTCACCAGGCCGTCGAGTCCGTCCGTGAGGTTGGCGCCGTTCGAAACGGCCGTGACCACCAGGATCGCCACGACGACGTAGAGAATCCAAGTGAGGGTGCGGTTGCCGCCCGTGAGCCAGCTGTAATCGAATTCGTTGTCCTTGACGAAGGGAATCGTGGTCTGGGTCGTCTGACGGCTCTCGGAGCTGACGATGCGCCGCTGGATGTGGTCGGCGATGGTTCGGCCGTGTTCGTCGAGGTAGATCGTTTCGACCGGTTCGGTCGTCTTTTCCCGGACGACGATGTCGGGCGAGAAGCACATGGTCGTACCTACGATAATGCCCAGGCCGACCTGTCCCACGATCTTGAAACGCCCTTTGAGCCCCTCTTTGTGGTGGCGGAAGACTTTGATGTAGTCGTCCAGAAAGCCGATCAGCCCCAGCCAGATCGTCGAAACCAGCATCAGTTGGATATAGACGTTGTCGAGCTGTCCGAAAAGCAGTACGGGGATGAGAATGGCCAGCAGGATGATTACGCCGCCCATCGTGGGCGTGCCTTTCTTCTGGAGTTGTCCTTCGAGCCCCAGATCGCGGATCTCCTCACCGATCTGTTTGCGGCGCAGGAAGTTGATGATGTTGCGTCCGAAGACGATGACGATCAGCAGGGCGATGATGATGGCTGCCGCCGCGCGGAACGAAATGTACTGGAACATACCTGCGCCGGGCAGGTTGTGAACGTTGTCGAAATATTTGAAAAGATGATAGAGCATGTCGCAGGTTAATTTTTAGCGTAGAGGGCGAAGGCACGGAGAGCCTCCTCCTTGTCGTCGAAATGGTTTTTTACGTCGCCGACGATCTGATACGTTTCGTGTCCCTTGCCGGCCAGCAGGAGGATGTCGCCCGGCTTGGCGAGCATCGCGGCCGTGCGGATGGCTTCGGCGCGGTCGGCGATCCGCAGGTAGCGGTCACCCGGGGCGAGTCCTGCGACCATGTCGTCGAGGATCGCGTCGGGATCTTCGTGGCGGGGGTTGTCCGAAGTGAGGATTGCGGTGGTCGCGTATTTTACGGCGATCTGCGCCATTTCGGGGCGTTTGGTCTTGTCCCGGTCGCCGCCGCAGCCGCACAGCACGAAGAGCTGTTGTCCCGGGCGGCGGATCTCCTCGACGGTCTGGAGCACTTTTTCCAGAGCGTCGGGCGTATGGGCGTAATCGACGATCGCCGTGGTGCCGTCGGCGGCCCGTACGAATTCGAAGCGTCCGCTTACGGGATGCAGCGTGCTCATGATTTGGAGCACCTCTTCGCGGTCGGCGCCCAGCAGCAGGGCTGCGGCATAGACGCAGAGCAGGTTGTAAGCATTGAAGCGGCCGAGGAAATGGACCCATACTTCACGTCCGTCGATGCGCAGTTCCATACCGTCGGGGTGTGTTTCGAGGATCTTGCATCGGAAGTCGGCCATCGATTGCAGCGAGAGGGTTTTGACGGTCGCCCGTGTGTTCTGCACCATGACCCGGCCGTTGCGATCGTCGATGTTTATCAGTGCGAAAGCCTCTTTCGGGAGATTGTCGAAGAAGAGTTTCTTGGCGCGGATGTACTCGGCGAAAGTCTTGTGGTAGTCCAGGTGGTCGTGGGTGATGTTCGAGAAGATGCCGCCCGTGAAATGCAGTCCCCGGATGCGCTCCTGCACGATGGCGTGCGAGGAGACCTCCATGAAGCAGTATTCGCACCCGGCTTCGACCATGCGGGCCATCATCTCGTTCAGGCGGATGGCGTCGGGGGTGGTGTGGGTCGATTCGATGCGTTCGGTGTCGATGCGGTAAACGACCGTCGAGATCAGGCCGACCTTGTAGCCCAAGCCCCGGAAGAGGTCGTAGAGCAGGGTGACGGTGGTGGTTTTGCCGTTGGTGCCCGTGATGCCGACCAGTTTGAGCTGACGGCTCGGGTCGCCGTAGAATGCGGCGGCCATGTCGGCCATCGCGGCGTTGGTATCCGCTACGACGACGTAGCAGACCGACGGGGCGAGGTGTTCGGGCAGCCGCTGGCAGACAACGGCGACCGCTCCGGCGGCGACGGCCGCATCGATATAGGCGTGCCCGTCGCTTTGGGTGCCGCTCACGGCGAAGAAGCAGTCCCCGGGAGCGATGCGGCGGGAGTCATACGCCAGTCTGCTCACACGTGTATCGGAGTTGCCTTCCACGCGGAGCACCTGTGTCGCCTTGATTAATTCTTGAATTTGTTTCATCTCTTTATTTGAGTGTTATGGTTACGGCTCCCCCGCGCGAGATCCGCGTGCCGGGAGCGATGCTTTGGTATTGGACGGAGCCTCGTCCCGAGAAGGAAACTCTGAGGCCCCGGCTTTCGAGCAGGAACAGGGCGTCTTTGAGTCCCATGCCTACGACGTTGGGCATCGTTTGGTCGTCCTGTGCGAGCGTCGAGATCGTGACGTTCGAGAGGGAGTCGATCCGTACCGTTCCCCAGCCTTTGCGGTCTTCGAACGAGGTGCGGGGCGAGAATTTGTCGGCGATGCGGCGGATTTGGGCGATGTCGCCGCCTTTGATTCGCCGGGGATAGTGTTTTTCCCCTGAATTTTCCGGCGAGAGATCCCAGTCGTGCTCCCGGTTGTAGAGGTAGGTGACGACCTTCTTGACCACCGGACCCGAGAGCGGGCCGCCGTAATAGGATTTGCCGGCCTGCCGTTTGGTGTGGATCGTCGTGAGCACCGTGTAGCGGGGGTTGTGAGCCGGGAAGTAGGCGACCATGCTGCCGATGTAGTAGCCGTCGCGGTAGCCGATCTTGTCGTCGGCGTATTGGGCCGTACCGGTCTTGGCCGCTACGGTGTAGAGGGTCGTGTCGCGGAAAAATCCAGCACCCGTACCTTCCGTGCCGACGCTTTCGAGAAGTTTGCGGACCTCGCGCAGCGTGCGTTCGGAGCATATCTTGTCCACGAGCGTTCGGGCCTTGAAATGTTCGACCACGTCGTCGCCCCGGCGCAGCTCCCGAACCAGGATCGGAGAGATCATTTTGCCGTCGTTGGCAATGGTGTTGTAGAGGGTGATGACCTGGATCGGGGAGAGTTTGATACGATAGCCGAACGAGCGGCGTACGAGCATACTGTTGGGGTCGGGCACCTCCTTCCAATCCTGAAAGAGCGGTTTTTTCTCGCCGAAAGCCTCCAGTCCGACGGTTTGGTCGAGGTGCAGCTTTTTCATGAAGTCGCTGTAACGCTCCTTGTTGTCGGCATAACGCTCCCAGATCGCCTTGGCGAAATAGACGTTCGACGACTGGGCGACCGCCGTGCGGAAATCCATGTCGTTGAATCCGGCGTGCGAATCCTGCACCCGGATGCCGCCGACCTTCACCACACGTCCGTTGCCCGTGTCGTAGGTCTGGTCCAGCGGCATATCCGCGTCGTCCAGCAACAGCAGCATCGAAGCCAGCTTGAAGGTCGAGCCCGGCTCCGTGTTACGCCCGATGGCGTAGTTCTCCCGCTCGGCGTATCCGCCGCCGGGGGTGCGGCCCAGATTCACGAGGGCGAGGATTTCGCCCGTGCGGACCTCCATCACGATCGTGGTACCCCAGATGGCGTTCTGGGCTTCGAGCTGTTCGCGCAGGTAACGGTTCGCCACGTCCTGCACATCGAGATCGAGCGTCGTGACCACGTCCAGTCCGTCGATCGGGTCGATGTTGTCGCCGTCCACGACGCGGCCGTAAAAACCCCGGGCGATGCGTTGGCGCGTGGCCCGACCGTCGCGGCCGGCCAACTCTTCGCGATAGACGGCCTCGATGCCGTAGTTGCCTCGGTCGCCGGTCAGTCCGATCGTGCGGCGCCCCAGTTCGCCCTGCGGATAGATGCGTTCGTCGCTTTCACGCAGGTTGTAAACCATGCCCATGTTCCAGTTCAGGAGCGGGTATTTGCGCAGGGTTTCCCATTCGGTGTAGTCGATGTCGCGGGGAAAGATTTGGACGGGAGTGTGGTCGCGCAGGGTATCGTAGAGTTTTTTCGGCACGAATTCCCGGTCCAAAATCCGGTCGATCCAGCGGGCGATGCGTCCTTCGGAGCGGGGAACGAGGGTGTCCTTGCGGTATTTTACCTGGTAGTGTTTGGCATGCTGCGTGCGGAACATGCGACGGTATTCGGCTGCGGATCTGTCGCCGAAATAGGCGGCAAGTAGTTTGGACAGCGAGTCGCTCTGTTCGTGGAACGTACGCACGGAGTCGAGCCCCGGGCTGCCGAAATCGAATTCGACGCGGTAGCGGAAGATCGAGGTGGCCAGCGGATCTCCGTCCCGCGTGAGGATGTTGCCCCGCTGGGCCGGGATGATCTGTTCGGTGAAGATGCGTCCGGCGAGCCGTTCGGCATTGTAGGCGACCTCCGAGCTGAAGAGCTGCACCCATACCAGACGTGCGAAGATGAGCAGTCCCGCCAGGATGAAGAGGATGTAGAGCAACCTCACCCGCAGCAGGATGTCGCTTTTGATGCGCGATTTTTCCGGTTTCATCTTGCTCATCAGTCGTCGAGAATTTCACCCGGAACGACCGGGTCGTACAAGTCGATGCCCCGTCGGCGCAGCTCTTCGAGGATGGCCGAGTGGGTCGTATGGCGGAAACGCTGCTCCTGAAGGCGCGTCGAGCGCTCGCGCAGCATCTGGACCTCGCGGTAAAGCCGCGAGTATTTCATGTCGAGGTGCAGCGCCGTGAACATTACGAAGATGCTGACGAAAAACATCGCGGCGATGCAAATCATGTAACGATAGTATTCCGAGGCTCCTTTCCGAACCAGAATATTGCCCGAAAAGAGGAGCCAGAAGATGTTCGAGCGGCGGCGCTCCTCCTTGCGCTGCTCCTCCTGCCGGGCCTCCTCTTCGGCCTGCTCCCGCTCCCGGTCGGCACGAATTTCCTCGTCGGCTTCGCCGCTCTGCACGCGCAGCACTTCGCGCCGGATGCGGCGGGCGAGCTCTTCCTCCCGCTCCCGGGCGGCACGCTCCTCGTCGGTGACGGGGTCGAATTCGTGGTCGTTGTATTTCATGTCGGTCGGAAACGGTTATTGGCGTACGATTTTGGCAGCGGCTCGCAGTTTGGCCGAGCGCGAACGCGGGTTGCGGACGAGCTCTTCCGAGGAGGGAGTGACGGCCTTGCGCGTAATGATTTCGAACGGCGTTTCGGGCTTGCCGAAGAAATCCTTTTCGATGCGCCCCTCGAAATTACCGCTGCGCAGGAAGTTCTTCACCAGCCGGTCTTCGAGCGAGTGGTAGGAGATCACTACCAGCCGTCCGCCGGGGCGCAGCACCTTGAGGCTCTGTTCCAGCGCCATTTTGAGCGCTTCCATTTCTCCGTTTACTTCGATGCGCAGGGCCTGGAACAGCTTGGTCAGGAATTTCGATTCGTCCTTTTTCGGGGTACAGGGCGCTACGGCCGCAACCAGGTCTGCGGTGGTCAGGATCGGCTGCGCGGTCCGTGCGCGGACGATGCAGGCGGCGACTTTCCAGGGGGTGTCGATTTCGCCCCAATCGCCCAGGATGCGGGTCAGGGCATCGGCGTCGAGCGTGTTCACCAGGTCGGCCGCCGTGCCTCCTCCGCGCTGATTCATCCGCATGTCGAGCGGTGCTGAACCCCGGAACGAGAATCCCCGTTCGACGGCATCGAAATGGTGGGACGACACGCCCAGGTCGGCCAGGATACCATCGACCCGGGTTACTCCGCGCAGCCGCAGGGCGCCCCGCATGAAGCGGAAGTTGCTTTCGACGTAATGGAAGCGGCTGTCTTCCGGACAGTTGTCCCGGGTATCCCGATCCTGATCGAAGGCGTAAAGACGTCCCCGGTCGCCCAGTGCCGACAGGATGCGGCGCGAATGTCCGCCACCGCCGAAGGTGAGATCGACATAGGTTCCTGCAGGATCGATGTCGAGCAGTCGGACGGACTCTTCGAGCAGGACGGGCGTATGATAGACGGAGGTCATTTGGCTTCGATATATATTTAGGGTGTAAAGTTAGGCAATTTGCAGGGAAAAATCGTTATCTTTACCGAAGAAAAAACGGTTGAGAACGGTCGTACTCCGGAAGGCCGGGGTGTCCCGCTTCCGGGATCTCCCTGTACCGATGCGGAGTTTCGATTGGAAATCCGAGCGTAGGTGCGATAGGTGCAAATCGGGCGTCGTACGACTTTCGACCGATAATTAAAAGGGTTACGTTATGCCGAAAATAGATGTCGATGCCGTGCTTGCGGCAAAGGCTCCCCGGATCGCCCGATGGGTGCCGGGATTCGTTATCCGCTGGCTCAAGCGCACGATCCATCAGGACGAAATCAACTATATTCTGGATGAGTATTCCGCGCTTCCTCCTCAGCAGTTTATCCAGGCTTGTTTTAAGTTCTGGGGAGTGACCTATTCGGTCGAAGGGCTCGAAAATCTCGATCCGAAGGGACGGTATCTCTTTGCGTCGAACCATCCTTTCGGGGGAATGGACGGTATGATGCTGGCCGACGAGC
>OHTV01000915.1_pt1 | contig 11147 bp, 8 predicted proteins | sample 1579041 | NCBI WGS metagenome assembly OHTV01 (sample SAMEA3879583, study PRJEB24766) | human gut metagenome | biome: human-associated habitat; feature: feces | place: USA | collected 1985/1987
CTTCCTGTTTAATCCTTCCGACCCCCTTTTCAAGGGGGCGATCAGGGCCTGCGGGCTTTCCATCGCCGCTTGCCTTCCCTGCTCGCCAGCTCCGGCCCGGCATCTGATGATGCCTACGCTTCGCTCTAGTATTAGCCTCCGTTAGGCGGGATATATAGTGTAGCGTTTGCGATCTTGTGAAGAAGAGTTGGTCTAAGCCTTTGCTATATAGGAAAAATATCGTAACTTGTTATTGGTTGGAAAGATAACAAGTTAGGGCATATGAAAAATGCATAGATAACTGATAGATAATAACGAAATAATTTGGCTAATATGGATATCGGGTTATCAATATCATTGGATTTGAATTCTGAACATAAAACTCAAAGCATACTTGCTGTGTCTAAATTGTTGGAAGACGGGTTAAAGGATATGGACTACAGTGTTATTAACCATTATTGGATATTATGCAAGGTGCAAAAGACTATAGGTGGCTTGGAACAATTCGCTTCAGTGCCAAGACATAGATTTGTTGAGCATCTACGAGTGCGTAATTTAGACAACTCATTCACGGACTACTATGGGGTTTATACATGCGGTTTCAAGATTGATTTTGAAGAGTATGATGCTTTTATAGAATCCACTGATGAGGAGGCTAAGCGTACTATTGCACGGAAAGTGGTAGAGTCACTCGCTAATCTTGACAATCTCTCAAAGAAAGCAGCCGGCTTCGATAAAGATCGCTTCAAAGCGGATGTAATCCGACTCTTTCAAAAATACGACTTGTTATGACTTGCAAGGATATTTGTAAGTTGGTATATAGTGAACGCCGAGAGAAGAAGACTTCGTCTCCCTCTTCTGAAGCGCAACCTATAAGTTGCTGAGTGATAGTTGTTTAGCCATTTTCAGAGTTGTGAAAATACCAACTCTGAAAATGCCTAAAGTAGTGATAATTAGCGATTTACGCGTTGCGCCAGGTGTCCAACATTGGTAAACTTTTTTCGGGACTGGACAGCTCGGCTTTGCTCTGTTTATCTTTGTGCACCAGCGTGGGCGGGAAACCTCAACCTAAAGGTACCAGAGGCTACGACGTTGTGAATTATATTTATCGTGCGGCCACGTGTTGCCATAAGAATCAGTAGCTCCTTTAAATTTGAAATAAAGATGGAAAGGCTTTTCTGTGCTTTTATACGAAAAACCTTTATACGCAATGCTATTCGCGACCTCTTTACCAGTTATTCCATGAAAAATCAAATAATCATATATTGACGACCTTGGCTGGTAACATTTGGATTCGATAGCCACAACATCGCCCATTGTCTCTGTCGAGTAAGCTAAGTCACGCAGACCAGCATTGAAAACCCAATCTCCGTCAGCATCCTTCGTCAGATTAGATGTGTGAGCGAACATGATATTGTAGTTAGCTTTATTTGTGTACGCACAAAGAATCGACGGTTCTCCATTTTTCATAAGACTGCCGGCACCACTATCTCTGAAGTATTCGAAAAAGGCATAATCCTTTAGATTTTTCACATCAATCGTGCTGTAGAACGGAACTTTTCTGACGATATTGCCATCAGTGAATCTGATATTGAATGCCCCGGCAGCTGTTTTCCAAGTCAATTTATAGTGATAATAATACTGCTGAAGCACCACCCTATTATTCTGTCTGAGGGCTGAACCATTGCTCAGATACTCAATATCTATTTTCAGCCGACCGGAATTCATGTTCTGGTCTGCACCGGAAAGCTGCCAAGGATTAATCTTTATATTACCATCGGAGTAATACAGATAGAGGGTTATCTCATTATTGGTGGATGTTCCTGTCCACGGAATATAATTTGTCACCGATACGCCATCCGTCATACTCTGAGGCCCCTTATCAGATATTGAGAACCGACAGTCTGCCAAAGAGTATTTCTGGCTCAATTTATACTCTTTTGTCACTGTGCCGGATTTGTCTTTGACAGTGAGTCTCAACGGATCGCTGGCAAGCCTACATATCTTAGGCGTATAGACAACCTCAGTCGCGTAATTCGCGTAGCTGGTATCACCTTCGAAATTCCATTTTCCCACATAATTGGAATTGGAGAGCTTGAACTTGTACTCATGGCCGATAAGAAGTTCATCACCATCTTTGAGCCGCGTGCCGTCTTCATACATCACATAGATGTCGTCAGGGAAAACCTGCTCCGTCACATTGATCGTAAATGACATTGACTTGCCTGTCTGGTCCGTCACTTTTATGGTAACCGGGCCGGTCTTGTCTGCGGTCGTCGCTTTTGCATATTGTGACCAATACACATCTCCAGAATGCTTCAACGTGAGGACATTTCCGCTCTCGACAGTCCACTTGACCTGATATCCGTCATCTACGTAGAAATACACGCTGGTGTTCTTGTCCATTCTGTAGGTGTCGCCGTTTCTTATAGTGGTAGATTTCGGTCCGCGCACAATCAGTTCACCAGGGAAGCCATTAGCCTCTCTTGTCAATTTGAACTGTAATTTCCTCTCCGTATCGAACTTTTGGTCGTATGCAGTGACAGTTACGTCCGCAGTGCCGAATCCGTCTCCGTTGTACAATGTATAAGCCGCACGCTTGTCAACGGTCCCTATAGCCAGAGGCCTGAACTCCTTGCAGATGGACTCATTTGAGCAGGAAATGGTAACATCGTTGGATATGCTGATGTCCGGTCCGACAAGGACAGTAATATCAGGATAATAAGCCGGATCGTACGAATCGTTAGAAGGATAGATTTGGTCCCAGATGACTTCATCTCCATCCTTCAGTATGATGGTCTTATAACTACCGGCGGTGCGCTTATTATAACCGACAACCAGACGGGACTCTATATCCCTGATGGCGACCTGGACAGTTTTGGTGCCGGCTTTCTCAGATTTGACGGTTATAGTCGTATTCCCTTTTTTCAGACCGGTAAAGACAGCCTTCCCTTCATCGAAAGACATCGACAGATATTCCGAATCGTATTCCCAGTCAAGAGACGCAGCATTGGCCTTTTCCGGCTCAATGGTCATTTCCAATACGGTTTCATATCCTGTGTACAGGAACAATGTTTCCGGCACGGTAAATGATGTTACCGGAACAGGTTTCACCGAGACAGTGACAGTCGCTTCAGCGTTTCCGCATTTGGCAGTGATGGTGGCATTGCCCGGCGCATAGGCCGAGACATATCCGTTCATCACGGTCGCCACGCTTTCATTGTCACTGCTCCATTCGAGTACAGCCGTGGTGAGTGCTTCTGAAGGTACTACATCGTACTGGATCAAGGCGCCGTCGCCCTGCGTCATGTCCAGATATCTGCTGTTCGGGTCAACGATTATGATCTCGGTTACCGTGAGGTCATTCTTTTCATTTTTGCGGCATCCCGGTATCAGTAATGCTGCAGCGGTGATGGCTGCTCCCAAGCGTATGAGTGTTCTGCTGATTCTGTGGAAGTTCATAGTATAAGTACGTATTAGAGTTCTACTTCAAATGAAATTTTAGTGTTGTTGCACAATGGCACCGCTGCAAATATAGCCGAACAACGCAGAAAAACATATACGTAATTTTACGTATATTTTGCGTTTACAGGGCGAAAATTGCCAATATTTGCTGTGATTTGCTGCTCCGCTTACTTGAACGGGATGATTTTTACTGTGCCGGGAATCTCATCGTCTTCTTCCGGCGTGAGATGGATGATCCGCTGGTTCGAGCTGCCGCGGAAATGGAGTTGAGGGTCTTTCAATGCCTCGATGAAAGGGCCGTCCACGAGAACGTCAATGTATGGAAGGAGCATGGAAAGCCGCTCGTCCGCACGGATTTCTTCTATGGTGAATCCGGTCCAGCACCAGATGGTCTTATTGGTTTCGGCCTTGATTCTCCTGGCCAATGCCGTGAATCCCTCCACCTGATAGAACGGGTCGCCTCCGCTGAACGAAACATTGCTGAATTCGTCGTCGGTTATCACCTTCATCAGGTCATCGACGCTCATCTTGTGGCCGTTCTCGAATTTCCACGACTGCGGGTTATGGCAGCCGGGGCAATGATGTCTGCATCCGGCACAATAAATGGAGGTGCGCAGGCCCGGGCCGTCAGCCATGGTCTGCTCCATCACCTCCATTATATACAGTTCCTCCATATTATTGTCTGGCGTACTGGTACGTAAATAACGCGTTCAGCGAGCCCTCCCCCGGCTACAGCCCGCTCCAGAGGAGCGAAATCGCCCCCGGGGGCAGTCAAGCATCTGCTTGACGGGGGACCACCGAACGTACTGGTACGTAAATAACGCGTTCAGCGTTATTTATGTACCACGCGGTCTTTCAGCTCCGCGAGCTTCGCACTGTTCCAGCGGTTCGTCGTACCTACCAGGTAGCCCGTAATCCTCTGGAGCGTGTCGATGTTATGTCCGTGACAATGAGGACATTCCGTCAAGTTCTCACTCGCATCCTCATATCCGCAGTCAAGACACCTGTTGCGGTTATGGTTTACGCTGCCGTAACCGATATTGTACTTGTCCATAAGGTCCACGATATTCATGATGGCCTCAGGATTGTGCGTCGCATCCCCGTCAATCTCCACATAGAATATATGTCCGCCCCTCTCAAGATCATGATAAGGCCCTTCAATCTCCGCCTTATGCTTCGGAGTGCAATGGAAATAAACCGGAACGTGACTTGAATTCGTATAATAGTCCTTGTCCGTAACTCCCTTTATGATACCGAACTTCTTCTTGTCCATCTTCGTAAACCTTCCGGACAGACCTTCAGCAGGCGTTCCGAGCACACTGAAATTATGCTGGAACTTCTCGGAATAGCTATTGGCCTTGTCCCTGAAATATGTGACAATCCTGAGTCCGAGATTCTGCGCCTCGTCAGACTCTCCGTGGTGCTTGCCGACAAGCGCGATAAGACACTCTGCCAGTCCGATGAAGCCGATGCCGAGAGTTCCCTGGTTTATCACTGATTCCACGGTGTCGTCAGGTGACAGGTTTTCGCTTCCGATCCACAATTTGCCCATCAGCAGCGGGAACTGCTTCTTCAGCGCAGTCTTCTGGAAATCAAATCTCTCGCACAACTGCTGAGCAGTGATATCCAGCACTTTGTCCAGCTTGTTGAAAAACTCCTTGATCCTCTCGTCCTTGTCGCTGATACCCATACACTCGATAGCCAGACGGACAATATTGACAGTCGTAAAACTCAGATTGCCTCGACCGATAGACGTCTTGGGGCCGAACCTGTTTTCGAAGACCCTGGTCCTGCAGCCCATAGTGGCCACCTCATGATGAAACCTGTACGGGTCATCCGCTTTCCAGTCTGGATCCTGGTTGAACGTGGCGTCAAGGTTCAGGAAATTAGGGAAGAAACGTCTCGCGGAAACCTTGCAGGCGAACTTGTAGAGGTCATAGTTAGGGTCTTCCGGAAGATAGCTGACGCCCCTTTTCTTTTTCCATATCTGGATAGGGAAGATGGCGGTGCTGCCGTTTCCCACACCCTCGTAAGTGGTGTTCAGAATCTCCCTGATGATGCAACGTCCTTCGGCGGAAACATCGGTTCCATAGTTTATCGAACTGAATACCACCTGGTTACCTCCACGTGAATGGATGGTGTTCATGTTGTGCACGAATGCCTCCATAGCCTGATGTACGCGGCTGACAGTCATATTGATGGCATGCTGTTTCAGCCTCTCGTCGCCCTTTATTCCTACCAGATCATGCTTGATGTAGTCGTCGATCGGAGCATCCTTCAGATGGTCGAGGTCAATGCCTTCGAACGCGGCGAGCTTGTCGATTTCCTCCTTGTAGGTCTTCCTTACGTAAGGAGCCAGATAGAAGTCGAATGCCGGAATCGCCTGGCCGCCATGCATTTCATTCTGGACAGTCTCCATTGAAATACATGCAAGCACTGCTGCGGTCTCGATTCTCTTGGCCGGCCGTGACTCGCCGTGACCTGCGTGGAAGCCCTCGTCCAGAACCTTGTCGAGCGGGTGCTGGAGACAGGTCAGACTCTTGGTCGGGTAATAATCCTTGTCGTGAATATGGATATATCCTTTATAGACAGCCTCTTTTACATCCTCAGAAAGCAGACACTCGTCCACATAGGTCTTCGTGGCCTCGGATGCGAACTTCATCATCATTCCTGCAGGCGTGTCAGCATTCATGTTGGCATTCTCACGAGTAATGTCATTGGCCTGAGCGTCAATGATTTCCTTGAAAATCTCGCAGGTCTTGGCCTTGCGCGCGAGATTTCGCTGGTTCCTGTATGCAATGTATTTCTTCGCGACCTCCTTGCGCGGACTTTTCATCAGTTCGAATTCTACGCAGTCCTGAATCTCCTCGACACCCATCTTTTCGGTGTCCTTCTTGGAGATGGCATCAGCAATCTTTGCGGCAAGGACAATGTCTTCGCCGTTTTCGGTCACATTCATGGCCTTGAGAATGGCCGCAACGATTTTCTGGTTGTTGAAGTCAACGAGACGTCCGTCCCGTTTGATTACATACTTGACCATAATATTAGAGGTTTGTGTTATTTGTCGGTTTGCACTGTCTTGCAGACTTCATAGGTCAGAGTGCAAGGCGGTTCTTACAAAGATAGGAGATTTAACAAAGCGATATCCGGTGCTGAAAGGAAAGTTTTCAACACCGGACAGTGAATAAATATCGTTATGGTTTTGGTAATCAGCCTACGACCCATACGAGCACGTGGCGGTCGAATGTGGTGTATTCCAGTTCGAACTCATCCTCGTATCCGTCTTTGTGGATAAATGTGGCCTCGAGTTCGCCTTCGCCCTTCGGACGGAAGCGCTCGATCTCGATCTGCTCCGCGAAATCCACATTGTATATGGACAGCCTCTTGAAAATCGCCTCCTTTGCACACCAGTAGATGGCGAGCTGCTCATTCCTCTTGTCGTCGTCGAGGTCGTCGATTTCGTCTTCGGACAATGCCTTCAGCTCCACTGCGGAGAAGTCGCGGTCCAATGACTCTATGTCAATGCCGACATCCTCGCTTTCGTGCAGGATGACAGCAACATATTTGTCTGTATGGGTGATGCTTATGTTGGTGACTCTGTTCTCGAGGAACGGTTTTCCGTTATCGTGATGGCTCAGATAGACCTTTTCGTCGAACAGTTCGTTCAGGAGAGCCCTTACTGCGAGTCTCTGTTTGCGGAGTGATTCGCTTTTGATCCAGGAAATCTCTTCCATTTCATCGGATGGAGTGGAACTCAATGCCTTGAGTTCTTCTTCACTTTCGGTTATCTGCCATACTGCGATTTCCGCTTTGTTTTCAAGTACTTTTTTAAGATATAGTCCCATAATTTATTCTGCTTCAGGATTTGATGGATGTTCTTGTAGTTCCGAAATACGAAATGCCCGTGCACGGTGAATAACCGCACACGACATAATGGTCTCCGTCATCATCTGCGGACGGGAGACTGTTTACTACAATGTATGATTCTGTCGTAGAGAAGCACGACAGGGGGTCGTCAACTGGCGATCCTGCTGTCATTTTTTGATTATCGTTTACAGAACTGGGAGGTTCCATATAAAACCTTAAGCGTTTTTGTTATCCGTGCAAAGATAATGCATTTTTCTGATTTTGCATAAAATTTGTCATAATCAGGAATTCTGGCTGAAAATTTGCAGACGAATTGAGTTAAAAACAGTAGCGGAGTAGGCAATCTATTGATTGAAATTGTTATCTTTGCGGTGGAAATGTAAATAAAGTATAACTAAATAATATAACATTTACTATGAAGTATTTGACTAATGAGAAGTTGACCATCGTTGGTGCCGGCGGAATGATCGGTTCCAATATGGCTCAGACAGCGCTTATGCTTGGTCTTACCCCTAACATCTGCCTTTATGATATTTTCGAGCCGGGTGTTCACGGAGTTGCAGAAGAAATGTACCACTGCGGTTTCGAAGGTGCAAACATCACTTGGACAGTAGATCCTGAGGTTGCATTCAAGGACGCAAAATACATCATCTCTTCAGGTGGAGCTCCTCGTAAAGATGGTATGACCCGTGAGGATCTTCTCAAAGGAAACTGCCAGATCGCAGCTCAGTTCGGTGACTACATCAAGAAGTATTGCCCTGATGTAAAGCACGTTGTCGTTATCTTCAACCCTGCTGACGTTACCGCTCTTACAGCATTGATCCATTCAGGTCTGAAACCTGAGCAGCTCACCTCTCTCGCAGCTCTCGACTCTACACGTCTCCAGAGCAATCTCGCAAAAGAGTTTGGTGTTCCTCAGAGTTCAGTTACCGGTGCACACACTTATGGCGGACACGGTGAGCAGATGGCAGTATTCGCTTCACAGGTTAAGGTTGAGGGCAAACCTCTCTCAGAGATGGGTCTTTCAGCTGAAAGAATGGCGGAGATCAAGCAGAACACCATCCAGGGTGGTTCAGCTATCATCAAACTCCGTGGCCGTTCTTCATTCCAGAGCCCTGCTTACAATGCAGTGAAGATGATCGAGGCTGCTATGGGCGGCGCTCCGTTCACACTGCCTGCAGGTACTTATGTGAACAATGAGAAGTACCATAACGTGATGATGGCCATGCCTACAACTATCGATGCTACAGGCTGCCACTACGTGATGCCTCAGGGAACTGCTGAAGAGCTTGCTGCTCTCGACGCTTCTTATGCACACCTTTGCAAGATGCGTGACGAGATCGTTGCCCTCGGAATCGTTCCTGCAGTAGCTGACTGGAAGAAGGACAATGCTAATCTGTAATCGCTGAGCGATACGATATAAAAATTAGGGGAGACCGATCAGGCCTCCCCTTATTGTTTGTATCCGCTTGGCGTTCTACAATGCGTCGAATGCGAAAACGTGAGCTTTTTCTGCGCCCCAGGTGGAATCCACCACGAGTCTCAATGCATTGGCCTTTACAGGTGCTGCGAATTCGACTTTGCGGAGCCTCAGATAATTGCCCTTACCCTCATAGACGGTCTTCCATTGCCCTTTGACCTGAGCCTCGACCCTGAAGTCCTTGGCCATCATCTTCGGCATTTCCACCCTCTCGGTAGTCGCCTCGAATTTTCTCATTCTCTTGCTTCTGTATTTGAACTCGGAATCGAAGATGATCCTGGCACCTGTCAGAGTGACAGGCTTCTTCCATGTATAGACGATGCTTTCTTCGCCAGGAGCCACCCAGACGCCATTGTCGGCGCCATCCCATTGACGGTCAATGCCGTTGCGGAGAATCATGTTCTCCTCGGAGGTGGTGGAACTCATTGTCAATGCTGATGGCTTTCTCCATCTGTATGGGAGCATGCTGTCGTCGTCTTCCAGCATATCCTGAAGTTCGGCGATGTGGTCTTTGCGCACACCAGCCGGTGTCGTGTCGTATTTTATTGCCAGCGCGGCTCCTGTTCCTGCAGCCTGTCCGAGCAATGCGCAAGTGGCCATCACTCGTGTCGATGACAGTCCCATGTGTGTGGCGGAGATGTCCCTTCCGGCAAACATGAGGTTTGGAACATTGACAGAATACAGGCAGTCGAAAGGTATTCCGAAGCGTGTAGGAGTAGTATATTCGACGGACATTTTGCCCTTGCTGTGGAATGCCTCAGGGTTGTGGTTGTCCAGTGTCCAGCCTCCGTAGGCGATGACGTCTTCGAAGTGTCCTCCTGACATGACGTCGTTCTGGGTAAGGATGTGCGGGCCTACATAACGTGTGGATTCACGCTTGCCTGGAAGTGAGCCTATCCAGTCGAGGTCGTAGTTCTTGCATCTGCCGTCAGGATGGTTCTTCATATATTCCCATACGCCATAGGCAATGCGTTTGAGTTCGAACTGGATGTCGTTGGCGTCCTTGATGGTGTTGATCATGCCGCCGTATTCTATCCACCAATAGTTGTTGTCCTTAGGGAAAGGCTTCTTGTAGTTGAACTTGACGCCGGGAATCGTGGATTTCGGCTTGTCATAGTTGAAGTCGTCATCGGTAAAATGGTATGCCCAGTCAGGAGCTGTGAACGGATGGTCCTCATCTGTCTTTCTGAGCTGGAGCAGGATGGAATTGCCCATTGTCTTGGAATCGCCTCCGTTTTCTCCTACGAATGACTCATTGAACTCATCTGCAAACTCTCTTCCGTGACGGTATTTGGCGCCTGAGAGTCTGAGGATGCCGTCGCCGGTGCAGTCGAGGAATACGGTGCCTTTTATGAGATATTTGGTGTAAGCGTTTGTGTTCCACGCTTTTACTGCGGCGATTCTGTCTCCGTCCATGACCACGTCTTCCACTGATGTGTTAAGGAGAAGCGTGATGTTCTTCTCGCAGATTACTGTAGAATAGAAGGCGTCGTCCCAGAGGGTGTATCTCATAAGCGGATTGTGTCGGAAGTTCCTCAGCTGGATTTCTTCCAGGAGTCCTGCTTCGGCGTTCTGGTCGCCTTTTGCTCCGACGATGCCCATGCGGATTTCGCTGGATGCATTGCCTCCAAGTACCGGGCGGTCCTGAACCAGGATGACCGTGCTGCCGTGTCTTGCTGCGGAAACTGCAGCGCAAACGCCTGCGATTCCGCCTCCGGCCACGACGACGTCAGCCTTAAGTTCCTTGTTGTAGATGGTTTGTGAATTCTTTTCCGTGAGAAGTCCGTCTGCTTCTTTTCTTGTGTTCTGTGCGGTCATTCCTGTGGCGCTTGTCGCAAGAAGTGCTGCCGCAATGATGGTTTTTCTAAAGATGCGCATCGTTATTATATGTGTATTATGCAAAGATACACATAATTTTCCGATTACGGAACCGGCTGTGTCTGGATTCTGGAAACCGACCGTTCGATGTGGCTGATTACGGAGTCTGGAGTGTATGGCTTCCGGGCCCAGGCTGTCCGATGTGGCTGATTACGGAACCGGGTCGTATCCTGAGCCGCCCCACGGATGGCATCTGAGTATGCGTCGCACAGTGAGGTAGAGCCCCTTGAAAGGCCCCCATTTGTGGAAAGCCTGAAGTGCATATTCTGAACACGTCGGCGTGAACCTGCAAGCCGGCGGTGTATAAGGCGATATGCAGGTCCGGTAAAATTTGATGAGGACAATGAACGGGAAGATCGAAACCTTCTTCAGTGTCTCGACAAATCTGTTCTTCGGTTTCGTGTCAATGCTGTTCATCGCTCTCAGGTGTTTCTTCCGGTGCATCTTTTTGTGCTGCCTCCGGTGCTTCTTTTATGGT
>OHTV01000926.1_pt1 | contig 11030 bp, 12 predicted proteins | sample 1579041 | NCBI WGS metagenome assembly OHTV01 (sample SAMEA3879583, study PRJEB24766) | human gut metagenome | biome: human-associated habitat; feature: feces | place: USA | collected 1985/1987
TGACGGCTTTATGGATACCTCCGACGGTGTTTTCAGCGCCCGTGACCGTGAGCGTATGCTGGAAATCATGAAGGACAGCCACGTAGGCTCCAACGCCGTTATCGCGCTTGTCTGTCTCGTGCTGTTGAAGGTGGCTGCCTATACCACGCTGCCGCCGGTTAAGCTGTCGTTTGCTCTGGTTGCGGTTTTTGTAGCAACGCGTACCTTTATGGTTACCTACATCGTCAACTACAAGTATGCACGCAAAACCGGTATCGGTCATATGTTTAAGGCCTATGCCAAGCCGATGTACACCTATATTGCCTTTGCACTTTGTCTGGCGCTGGTGGCAGCCTGTGGTTTGCCGTATCTGTATACGGCAATAGCGGCCTTCGTTATCTGCCAGGGCATTGCGCATTTTCTCAGCGGTCAGCTGGGCGGCCTTACCGGTGATACCTACGGCTTTTTGACGGAATGCGGCGTTGTGGTTTACCTAATGCTCGCAACCTATATAATCTGATATATTTCCCCGGCAATATTTTGCCGAATTCTAAAAGAGACAGAAAGGAAAAATGCTATGCATATAGAAGAAATAATCCAAAAGATTGTGCCTGCGGACAGAGGATGTATGAAGCTGGCGCAGACACGCTTTGATAATCTGATCAAGCCGGTCGGCAGTCTGGCCAAGCTGGAAGAAATGACCTCGCGCTATTGCGGTATCAAGGGCATTTATGAAAAAGAGGATTTAGATTATCCTAAACGCGATTTGCTGGTGTGGTGCGGTATCGAAGAGGCTGCCCAGGCCGAAAAAATTATGCACGCTAAATGGCCGGTGAACGTGCTTGCTGCAGAAACCGGTGCGAAGGCTGTGGCTCTGCTCGTAACCTCGGAGGAGGAGGCTGATGCTCTGGAAGAGGGCGCTGCCCTGGTGCAGGAGCTGGTACACGAGAAAGGACTGGAGCTGTTGGGCTTCGGCTGTCTTTCCAATCCTGATAATGAGATGGTACGCACCGCTATGGCCGGCGCTCTGCTGCAGGCTGCAGCTATGAAGGTGCCGGTAATGCTGGACGGCGTTGCTGTCTGCAAGGCTGCCAAAAAGGCAGCGGATATGGCACCTGCCGTGCTGGATTACTGCTTTGCCGGTCACGTTTCCGCAGAGCCGGGAGCGGAAGAATGCCTGCAGGAGCTGGGGCTTACGGCACCGCTGCGCCTGAACATTCCCGACGGCGCCGGTGAGGGCGCAGCTGTCTGCTTTACGCTGTTCAATGCCGGCATCAAGGCCTATAAGGAAATGGAAACCTTTGAGGAAGCAGGCGTACATGCGGAGATGAAGGAATTTTCTCTGGCAGAGCAGTCTAAAAAAGGAGCGAAGGCTTAATGGGTAGAATATATTTAATCCGTCACGGTGAAACGGACAGCAACAAAGGACACCGCTTTCAGGGACGCATCAACATGCCGCTGAACGCCAAAGGTCTGGAGCAGTCCGAGAAGCTGGCTGCCTATATGCAGCATTTGCCGGTTGACAAGATTTACTGCAGCTCTATGCTGCGTGCCTGCATGACGGCAGCACCGCTGGCTATGAGCAAAAATATGTCCTATCAGCCGCTGGATTTGCTGCAGGAGGTAAGCTTCGGTGCCTGGGAGGGCCTGGAGTATGCGGAAATCAGCCGCCGCTGGCCTAAGGAGATGGATGATTTCCTGACGCGTCCGGGCGAATGGATTCCGCCACAGGGCGAGAGCTTTCATGATGTAGCGCGTCGTTGTCGGGCGGCTTTTGACTATATCTTCGAGCGTGAGGGCCACGAGAAGAATATCGCAATTATATCGCATGGGGGTATTATCCGCGTGCAACTGTGCCTGCTTTTGGGTATACCGCTGAACAATCTGTGGAAGCTGAGTGTGCATAATGTTTCTGTCAGCACGCTGAATGACTGGCAGGGCAATATTATTGCGGAAACCATCAATGATGCTCACTTTGCCAGAGAGCAGGGAAAATCTGTAAACTGGCTGCATAAATAAAAATTAAAGCTTGAAAACCGCGCAGACGTAAAAAGCTGTCGCGGTTTTTTTGCGGCGAGTATATCGAAACAGAAAAAATCTGATGGTTGCTGATATAAAGTTTACTGTATTTAAGCGTCATACCAACGGAATTGCATTTTCGGCAAATACTGTAAGCAAGCGGGTTTGATAAGCTAAAATATATGTGAAAAGTTTCTTATTAAAGAATTTACGCATTTTTGATAAACTAAGATTGACTTTTGCAGGCGCTTACTATATACTGTAAGTGGTGTATCTCAGTGGTCCGTTTAAGTTCCTAACTTCTTCTATCATAGATGACATGGGGAAGCCAAGGTAAACATCTTAATGCGTTCTTTGGGGTATGTTCTATCTATGATTAGGAGTGATTAAACAATGAAAGAAGACAAGACTTTAACCTGCTGCGAGTGCGGCAACGAATTCGTATTCACCGCTTCCGAGCAAGAGTTCTATGAAGAAAAAGGCTTCACTAACGAACCGCGCCGTTGCCCGGCTTGCCGTCAAGCACGCAAACAACGCATGGGCGTACAAAATGACCGTCCGCAACGCGAAATGTTCCCCGCAGTTTGCGCTGAATGCGGTAAAGAGACCATGGTACCGTTCAAACCCAGCGATCGTCCGGTTTACTGCCGCGAATGCTTCAACGCACGTAAACACTAATTAGACGCTTGAAGTAACAAATTCAGGTACAGCTTAGGCTGTACCTGTTTTTATTAGCTGATCATAGAAAAAACGAAAGTTATTTTACATAAAAGCGCTTATATGCTATACTTTTTACAATGTAAATTATTCGAAGCAAGGGAGCTTTATGGCACGTATTATAGACAGTGATTTTCTGCACCGCGCGCTGCAGCATTTTTATGGCTACAGCAGCTTCCGCACAGGGCAGGAAGAAATTATAAGTGAAATATTACACGGACAGCCTGTGCTGGCAGTGCTGCCTACGGGTGCAGGCAAGAGTATCTGCTTTCAGCTGCCTTCGCTGCTGCTGAAGGGCGTGACGCTGGTAATCTCACCGCTGATATCGCTGATGAAGGATCAGGCGGAGGCGCTGACGGCCCGCGGTATTCCGGCCGCTTATCTGGACAGCAGCATGAGCAGCAATGAGTACGGCAGAGTGTTGCATGCTGCGCTCAACAAGCAGTGCAAGTTTTTGTATGTGGCGCCGGAGCGATTGGTCAACCAGCAGTTTATTGATTTCGCCCGCCAGGCTTATATTACGATGGTGGCGGTAGATGAGGCACACTGCGTATCGCAGTGGGGACACAGCTTCCGCAAGGAGTATTATAATATTCCTGATTTTATTCAGGCCTTGCCGACGAAGCCGCTGGTGGCAGCTTTTACTGCTACGGCTACGCCGGATGTACGCCGTGATATTATCAAGCGCCTGGGCATTCCGGAGGCTAAAATTGTGGTGACGGGCTTTGACAGGCCCAATCTGCATTTTGCCGTGCAGCGCACGCAGGATAAGGAGCGCTCGCTGCTGGAGTTTATGCGCAAGCATAAAAAGGATTGCGGCGTAGTTTACTGTGCTACGCGCAACAAGGTGGAAAGCGTGACGCAGCTTTTGCGGCGCCAGGGCTTCAGTGCCTTGCGCTATCACGCGGGCCTGACGCCGGAGGAGCGGCGTGAGAATCAGAATGCCTTCGTCGGCGGCAGCGTGCCGCTGATTGTGGCAACCAATGCCTTCGGTATGGGCATTGATAAGCCGGATGTACGCTTTGTGGTGCATTATAATATGCCCAAGGATATCGAAAGCTACTATCAGGAGGCAGGACGTGCAGGGCGTGACGGCCTGCCTGCGGAATGTCTGCTGCTTTACGATAAGGCGGATATTGCGGTCAATACCTATCTTATCGGGCACGACCAGCCGGATCTGACCTGGAAGGAGCACGAGCTGCAGCTGCTGAGTAAAATGACCAATTATTGCAATACGTCCATGTGCTTGCGCAAGGTACTGCTGGAATATTTCGGAGAAAAAACAACGTCGCAGTGCAACAATTGCGGCAACTGCGACGTGAATAAGAACGCTTCGTGGCGTAAGTTTTTGAAGTTTTAATTTTTAATCGATATCAATAGTATTGCCCGGTTTTACAATAAGCACCTTGCTGTCGGTTTCGTCCTCAACGGCAGCTTTGAAGGCTTCCACATCCTGAGCGATGGGCGGCCAGGTGTTGTAATGTACGGGGATAACGTATTTTGCCTGCAGCAGCTTGCATGCGATAAGTGCATCATTGGGGTCCATAGTGAAGTTGCCGCCGATAGGAAGCACTGCGTATTCAAAAGCATCGAGCTTGGGCAGCAGCTGCATATCGCTGAAGAGTGCGGTGTCACCGGCGAAGTACAGCTTAGTGCCGTAAAAATCGATAACGATGCCGCAGGCGTGACCACCGGGAACGCCGCTGCCGTGGAAGGCCAACGTCAGGCGTACCTTGCCGAAGGGAAACTTAAAGGTGCCGCCAAGATGCATAGCGTGTGCTTTGCAGCCGGCATCCTGCGCCAGACCACAGATTTCGGCAGTGGAGATGATGGTAGCGTCACAATTTTTGGCGATTTCAAAGGCACTGCCCAAATGGTCGAAGTGACCGTGGCTGACGAAAATATAATCAACCTTGATGTCTTTGGCGGTGAGTCCTTCCGGGTTATCGTCCAGATACGGGTCGAAGATGATAGCGGAATTGTTTTTTTCCAGCATAAAGCAGGCGTGGTTGATGAAATGGAATTTTGCGGTCATAATTTTCCCTCCTTAATTTGTCAGGCAGATAGCTGTTTACTGTAAAAATTATTAGCAGCGCTTAGCTGTAATCTTATAAATATTATATCTTAAATCTACTTTTTTGTGAATTCCTCACTGCAGGGGTGGGAAAAACTTTACAATTTTGCCTTATGTGCGGTAAAATTGATAGCGTGATATATATAGGAGTAATGCGCTATGAACTATAAAAAAATTACTTTTGCATGTGTTCTGTTGGGCCTGTCGCTGTATGCCGGCGTGTGTGCGGCAACTGTGCGCGAGGTCGCTGATGAAGCGCCTGCCTCCAAGCAGACCATTATCGCTGATAAAAAGGATAAGAAGCTGCTGAACAAAAAGCAGCGCGCTGTCCAAATAACTCAGGAAAAGGATAAAATTGTAGTATCTACCAAACCGGTGGCTAAACCGCCTGCCGGTACGATAAAGGTTCCTGCCGCTCCGCGTCCGTCGCTGCTGCAGGAGAAGGATGGCAAATTCTATTTTTCCGGTACTCAGCTGCCGGATGATTATCGTAATATCGCTATTTACGGTGAGGCGATTGCCAGCAAGGCGCAGGCTATTGCCTATATTTTGGCGGCTAACCCGGCTGTGAAGCTGGCCTGCCCGGTGGAGGAGCTTGTAGATTTGTACTGGCAGGAGGCCAAGCGTGAAAACGTACGCCCCGACCTTGCCCTGGCACAATCATTGGTGGAAACAGGCGCTTACCGCTATGGCGGTGATGTGCTGCATCATCAGAACAATTTCTGCGGTCTCGGTACTATCGGCGGCGGTGTGCGCGGTGCGTCCTTTGCTACGCCGCAGATGGGAGTGCGTGCGCATATCCAGCTGGCTTATACGCAAACGAAGCGCCCTTCAACCGATATTGTCGATCCACGCTATGATCTGGCGCATAATATCCGCCTGGAACGCGGTGTTGTCAACACCTGGTACGGTTTGAACGGTACCTGGGCGATGGGCTCGCTGTATTGCGAAAAGATTATGGCTACCTATCAGAAAATCCTGGCCCAGCAGCCTGTTGAGCCGGAGATTAAGCCGGCACCGGCTCAACCGGTTAAGGAAAAGAATAAAAAGAAACGCAGTATGAAGCAGAGAGTTTCCGAAATACTGCAGGAGAAAAAATAAATTAATGACTGCGCAGCAGTCAGCTGAGGAGGCATTCAGTAAAATGCATATAGTTTTAGTTGAACCGGAAATTCCCGGCAATACCGGTAATATTGCACGTCTGTGCGCAGCAACCGGCTGCCACCTGCATTTGGTTCGTCCGCTTGGTTTTTCCGTGGAGGATAAATATTTGAAGCGTGCGGGTCTGGATTATTGGCATCTTGTTGATATCCATTATTATGACAGCGTTTATGAGGTGCTGGAAAAATATAAGGATAATCCTAAGTATTTCCTGACGACAAAGGCACACAGCTCTTATGCCGATGTGCAGTATGCTCAGGACAGCCTGCTGATTTTCGGCAAGGAAAGTGCCGGCCTGCCGGAAACCTTGCTGCACGAATATCCCGAAAGCTGCATCCGTATTCCGATGATTGAGGATGCACGCTCTTTGAATTTGTCCAATTCCGTGGCGATTGTGGCTTATGAGGCTCTGCGCCAGAACGGCTTTGCTGATTTAACCCTTTATGGAGGAGAATATAAATGATAATTATCAAGGAATTCGATTTTGACGCTGCTCATTATCTGCCTGCCTATAACGGCAAGTGCGAGCATTTGCATGGTCATACCTATAAGCTGGTGGTAAAGGTGGAGGGCACTCCCGACCACGAGGGTATGGTGATTGATTTTATTAAGCTGAAGAATCTGGTGAAGGAAGAGGTGCTGGCGCATCTGGACCACGCCTGCCTGAATGATATTCTGCCGGTGCCTTCTGCGGAAAATATCAGCGTCTGGGTTTGGAATAAGCTGGTTGAGCTGCTGAAGAGCGACCATTATCATTTATATGAAGTAGAAGTTTGGGAAACTCGCACCAGTGGCTGCGTGTACAGAGGTGAATGACGTGAAGGATGTACAAAGCGAAAAGGATTTACGCAATATTCCTTTGAAGCATGTGGGAATAAAGGGCCTGCGTTGGCCGATTGAGCTGCGCGATAAAGAGCGCGGTACGCAGCACAGCGTAGCGGAGGTAACACTGGCGGTTGATTTGCCGCATGATATGCGCGGTACGCACATGAGCCGTTTTGTGGAGTGTTTGCGCACTCTCGGCCCTGTGGGCCTCGCTGATGTGGAGGCTATTTTGGACCAGCTGAAGCAGCATCTGCAGGCTGAAAGAGCTTTTATCGAGCTGAAGTTCCCGTATTTTGTGACGAAGAAGGCTCCAGTGAGCGGCATGGAAGCGCCGATGGATATCGATTGCGTGTACAAGGCCGAGAAGGGCGAGAAGCTGCGTTGGCGTATTACCGCTGTTGTGCCTGTGCAGACGCTGTGCCCTTGCTCTAAGGAAATCAGCGAATACGGTGCGCATAACCAGCGTGCCTGGGCGAAGCTGGAGGTTGAGGCGCAGGAAATGGTATGGCTGGAGGAGCTGGTGGAATATGCCGAGGCTTCCGCAAGCACGCCGCTGTACGGTCTTTTGAAGCGCCCCGACGAAAAATACGTTACGGAGCATGCTTATGAGAATCCGCGTTTTGTAGAGGATGCCGTGCGTGAGGTTGCTTTACGTCTGGAGGCGGATAAGCGCATTACCTGGTATCGTGCAGAGGTGGAGAGCATGGAAAGCATCCATAATCATAACGCTTTTGCTGTTGTGGAAAAAGGTGAGAATGAATGTTATTAAAGGTTAACCGTGAGGGCTTAGAGGCAGCGCTGGCAAGTATCGGCGCTCATGCCGACAGTCTGCCTATTTTTGCGCATAAGGCGGAGATTATTCCGTTCAAGCTGCTTGGTGTGCGTACTCCGGCGGCGAATATTATCAAGCAGGAGATGCTGGCGGTGGGCGGCGATGCCGTAACACCGGTCGGTGCTGTTACCTGCGCTGCAAAGTATGTTGATATTCTGCTTTTGGGTACGCTGAAGCATTATAAGGTACTGCTGAAGAAAATGGCGCAGATGCCGTACTTTGGCATTCCTCAGGCTGCTATTGATCTGGAAATGGCGCTGACGCCGCAAAAGCTGTGCACTACTCTGGCTGACGGCCGCGTGCTGACCTATGAGAAGATGTGCGTGATGGGTATTTTGAACGTTACGCCGGATTCCTTTTATGAGGGCAGCCGTGTTCCTGCTATGGAGGAGCTGGTGGAGCGTGCCGGCAGAATGCTTGCTGCGGGTGCCGGTGTGCTGGATATCGGCGGTGAGTCTACCCGTCCGGGCAGCGACAGCGTTGATGGGGAGGAGGAGCGCCGCCGCGTAGTTCCTGCGATTGCTGCTTTGCGCAAGGCTTATCCCGATGCTGTTATTTCTATTGATACATATCGTGCGGATACGGCGGAGGCAGCTATTGCTGCCGGTGCTGATATTATCAACGATATCAGCGCAATGGAGGCTGACCCGCGCATGGCTGACGTGGTTGTGGCAACTAAAGCGCCGATTATTCTTATGCATATGCGCGGTACGCCGAAGAATATGCAGCAGAACTGCGAGTACAAGGATGTTGTGCAGGAGGTTGCCGTTTATCTGGCGCAGAGGGCGCAGCTTTTGCGTGAGCGCGGTGTGAGTGCTGATAAGATTATTCTGGATCCGGGTATCGGCTTTGCCAAGAATGTGGAGCAGAATTTGCTGTTGATGCGTGATTTGAAGGCTTTGACGAGCTATCCTGTGCTGCTGGCAGCTTCGCGCAAGAGTACGCTTGGTGCTGTGCTGGGCGGTGTGCCGGCGGAACAGCGCTTGGAGGGAACGATTGCGACGAGTCTGCAGGCAATTTACGCGGGGGCGCAGATGGTGCGCGTGCATGATGTTGAGGAGAACGTGCGGGCGATTCGCACGTTGGAGGCTATTTTGCGCGGCAGTGCGGAATAATTTCGTTAAAGTGATTATTTAGCAATTATCTGTCACGTTGCGACAGAATAGTGACATAAGCAATTATTTATCGCGGTGGAAGCATAAAAATTTTAGGCAATAAGTGCTTGGAACAAAAGAAATTGCAATACTGTTTGAGCGCTAAGCTGACTTGTGTAGAAAAATACTACGCATAGCGCGAGTTTATTGCAATTTCGTCTTTGTTCCGCACGAAATTGCCGTTAAGAAATTTTTCGCTGTAACGCGATAGATAATTGCTGGAATATCGTATCACATCAAAAGAACAGGAGTCTTAAATGGCTATTGCGTATGTTGCCTTGGGCAGTAACCTGGGCGATAAGAAAAAGAATTTACAGCGCGCGCTGATGCTGCTGATGCAGCAGGGCGTGGAGGTACTGCAGGTTTCGGGCTATTTTGCTACGGAGCCTTACGGTGTGACGGACCAGCCGCAGTTTTTGAATGCTGTGTGCAGGGTGCGCACTAATCTGGAGCCGGTGGCGCTTTTGCGTACACTTTTGGCAACGGAGCTGGCGATGGGGCGTGTGCGCCTGCGTCATTGGGGCGAGCGCAATATTGATCTGGATTTGCTGCTTTACGAAAATGTCGTGATGCAGACACCGGAGCTTACGCTGCCGCATCCCGATATGCAGAACAGGGATTTTGTGCTGCTGCCGTTACTGGATATTGCACCGGAGCTGGTACATCCGCTGCTGCATAAAACTGTGCGTGAAATGGCGGCGGAGCTGAACAAATAATGCTGCGATACGAGCGATTTGTTTTACAGCAAATATGCGCTTGTGCTATAATTAAGAAAAAACATCTGGCAGGAGGTAGCTATGAGAATAGATGGTGCCGGCGGTTGCTTTGATAACCGTCTTTATGAAGTTGATATTGACGTAGCCTGGAATATTGCCTTGCTGTGCGTCAATGAGATGGGTGTAACTATTGATGAGCAGGATGATGCTGCACATCAGCTGCACTTCCATAACAAGAAAAAAATTATGCAGCTGGCTATGCAGTCTTTGGATGAGGAAACCGTACAGGTTATCATGGACTCAACTAAGGAGCGTCTGCAGATTTATAACTGGAAGCGCGAGGACAAAGAGGTTAATCAGTTCTATGAGCTGTTCGAAAAGAAGCTTACGGAATACCGTGCCTTTATTTTGTGCCCAAACTGCTCCGCAAAAATCAGCTCTTTGGTTAAGTTCTGCCCCGAGTGCGGCTGCAAAGTAAAATAAGCACAAAAAAAGAAACCAAATACCGATTGGTATTTGGCTTCTTTTTAAATCCGAACGGATTAGATTGCGCGGTTAACTTTACCGGAACGCAGGCAACGGGTGCAAACGTTCAAGCGTTTAACAGAACCTTCAACAACTGCTCTTACTTGTTGAATATTCGGGTTCCAAGCACGTTTGGTGTGTCTATTGGAGTGGCTGACGTTGTTGCCAGCGAGTTTTCCTTTACCGCAGATTTCGCAGATAGATGCCATTGTTTCCCACCTCCTTAAACGTGATAAGACATAAGGCACATTCAAATTTAACATGAGTATCATACCATAAAGAGCGCAGAAAATCAAGGGAATTTTAAGATAAAGAGGGTATTTTTATAAATGTGGTGGAAAGAACCTGTAACAACACTAAAAGGTGTAGGTGTAAAAAAGGCAGCTGAGCTGGCTGCTCTTAATATTTTCAGCGTGGGTGATTTGCTGGAATTTTACCCGCGTCAGGGAGCTTATCTCGATTATGCCAAGCTCAAAACGATTAAGGAGCTGGAGGTTGACAACAGTAAGCAGATTTTCAAAGCGACGGTTTATCAGGTGAAAAACGGCTATGGTGCCAGCCGTCGCAGCTATACGTCCGTGACGGTGCGTGACGAAACAGGCTATGCTACGCTGTACTTTTTCGGCGGGCAGCGCTATAAGGCGCAGAAGCTGAAGCCGGATACAATGCTGCAGATTACAGGCCGCGTAAGGCAGGGGCGCACTACGAAGTCCGTCAGCGAGGTTGATGTGCAGCCTTTGGAGCAGGACGAGGGCAAAACGCCGGGTATTGTCCCGGTATATGCTTTGAGCGGTAACCTGACGCAGAAGAATCTGCGTACCTGGGTGAGTGAGGCCTTGCGACTGGCAGCAAAGGATTTGCCGGAAAGTTTGCCGGCGAAGGTTGTGAGCCAGTGCAATTTGCCCGACCGCTATACGGCGCTGAAAAATATTCACTTTCCGGAAAGCTGGGAAGCGTTGCGACGTGCCAAGCAGCGCTTTGTTTTTGAGGAGCTGTTTTTGCTGCAGTGCGGTCTGCTTTACTATCGC
>OHTV01000927.1_pt1 | contig 11029 bp, 8 predicted proteins | sample 1579041 | NCBI WGS metagenome assembly OHTV01 (sample SAMEA3879583, study PRJEB24766) | human gut metagenome | biome: human-associated habitat; feature: feces | place: USA | collected 1985/1987
GATACGCTATACGATCAATGGCAGAAAATATTTCGCCATCGGATTTCCGAACGATGCCGGCGGATGGGAGTTGCGCTCGGAATGCTTCAAAGGAAGTGCATCGCCCAAACAGATTACGACGATCGACAACCGCACCGATACGGTAATCGCCTTCGAGGGGTTCATGGATTTTCTCTCCTGCCTTTCGACGAAGCACCCCGACCAACTACGCATCGACGTAATAGTATTAAACTCGGTCGTCAATCTTCCGAAAGCGCTTCCGTTTCTCGCACGCCATTCGACGATTCATGCTTTCTTCGACAATGACGATGCGGGTCGTAAAGCGACCGCCGAGTTGATTCGTCTTTGCCCCCGCAGCGAAGTCGTCGATCAAAGCTGTTTCTACTCCGGACACAAGGATGTCAACGACTATCTGATCGCCCACATAAAAGACCATGCGAAAAAGTTGGCGGCACAGAAAAACGCCTCCAAAACAAAGACGGTTCAATCTGTTCGGAATAATCCGCAACTTCTAAAAGCAAAAACAGCGGCGGTTGAGCCACAACGCCGGAAAGGGGTAAAGGTTTAGGAAGGCAAGTTTGTGTTTTCGTAAACGAAAACCTACCGAACATCCCGCTGGTCTAACTCCTGCACACAAACCGATGAAACAAGCACAGAACAAGGGCGGACGGCCGGAATTGAGTAAAGGTCGTGTTCGCCGATATATCGTCAGTACGCGACTCGATACGGAGCATTATTTACGTCTTCGGTCATTGGCCCGTACTTCGGGGCAGCGTCCGGCGGAAATCATCCGACAACTGCTTCGGACAGGAGCGGTACGAGAACGCCTGCGTCGCGAGCATCTGGATTTCGTAACCCAGCTCAAAGGCATAGCTCGCAACTTGAATCAACTGACACGGCTTGCCCATGCGAAAGGATTTTCAAGTGTCGCATCCCGTCACGCGGCCATTATGGCATGCCTCGAAGCCCTGCTAAAACAGATCCGCGATGATCGGTAAAATCATTGCCGGTTCATCCTTTGCCGGGACTGTCGGCTATGTGATGAAGGAACTGTCGCGCATCCTCGATGCCGAAGGCGTAAACCCGCCGGAGGTAAAGAACATAATCGAGGATTTTAAGGATCAGACCCGACTGAACCCTCGGTTGAAAAACACGGTCGGGCATATCTCCTTCTCGTTTTCGCCGAAAGAAGCTCCGCACATGACCGATGCGCTGATGACGCAGATCGCCAAAGAATATATGCAGAAAATGGGTATTACCGACACGCAATATCTGCTGGTACGTCACCTCGACCAGCCCCATCCTCACTGCCATCTGGTCTATAACCGGGTCGGGAACAAGGGGCAGACTATATCGGACAAGAATATTAAAATACGCAATACGAAAGTCTGCCGGGAACTAACCGAGAAATACGGGTTGCATCTTGCGCCGGGAAAGGACAGCGTGCGGCGGGAGCGATTGCGCGAACCGGACAAGACCAAATACGAAATATATGATGCGATCAAAGGATGTCTGCCCAAATGTAAGAGTTGGAACGATCTGGAAGGTAGATTAAAAGAGCAAGGCATCGACGTCCGCTATAAGTATTGCGGAAATACCGACCGAAAACAAGGCGTTCTATTTTCAAAAAACGACTTCGAGTTTTCGGGATCGAAGATCGACCGGCAATTCAGCTTCTCGAAACTGAATCTGCATTTTGCGTACGCACAACAGCAAACCCGACATCGAAGCGCTATTGTCAAAGACTTCCATGCGGCGGCAGGTTCCTACCGTTCGGCCTTCTCCGATCTGTTCGGAACGGGTGGCGGAAAGACCGACACGGATAGGCCGACGGTCAATTTCGGCGGTAATATCGGCGAACTTCCGTTGCCGCCGAATAGTTCGCCGGTCGAATTGTCCGAAGCCCAATTGCAACGCAAACCCGGCGAGAATCCCGAAGAGTACCTCGCCCGCATCACGGCATTGCTCAATACCGTCGCCGAAGCGATGGCGATTGCCGCAATGGAGCGGGAACGTCGCTTGCGAGAACGCATGACCAAACCCAAGCAGAAATTGTAAACAGGAAGCGATACAACCATGAAAGAGAATAATATGATGTCCTACGAAATGTATGAGGACTTCAAGGAGACGATGGTCAAAACCATCAAGACCGAACTAGCGGCAAAAACAGCGAACAATAATCAATCAAGCGACAATGACTTGTCGCAACGATTGGAGCAAATCGTATATACAGAACAAGAGCGGCATCAGGCGATAATAATCCAGCTTGCCGGACGATTGGAGAGCATAGAGCAGAACTATACCAAAACGCAAACCGGTATCGATAATCTGCAAGCATCTGTCGAGGCAATCAAAATCCCCGCCGAACTGCCGCCGAGAATAATCCGACACCGAGTGATTTTCAGCTCCGAATCCCCATTCGTCATTTATTTGGTGCTGTTCCTTTTCATAAGTTGCATGATTTTGTCGTCGGCACTCTATTTCGCTACCCGACCGAACCGAGACCGCATCGATAACGATCTGAAATACCGCTATATAAAGATGAAAGGCGACGCGACACCCGAACGTATCACCGAACTGGAAGAGCTATTCGAACTAAACCGCGACAACGCAAAAATCCGTCAGATGAAAAAAGATGTTGAAACCTTTGAAAAAATAGCAAGGCAAAAAGCCGTGCATGACGAACAAGTACGGTTAAATGAGCAAGCAGCAAAATATTTCGAACAACAACTCAAAAAAATTAAGGCAGATTAAAAATGTATTTTACTATTAGAAAGCCTGATGATTAACATAAATTGTTTAATTTTGTATGAGTATTAAATTTTAAAGAATATAACGCAGCCATAATCTGACTGGAATTAAAATATGGGAATGATTCTCGACTATATAGAACAGGCAGGAAAGGGCAAATATCAATGCTTCAAGACAAAAAAGATATGTCTTGATTCAGTAGATAATGACACTATTGCCTATAATTATGATGATAAAACAATCGCAAATGCTACTAAAAGTACATTCGCGGAAACAGATCATTCTCGTGTAAAAACAGTATCCATCGCATATTTGTTCAAGTCACCCAAAGTTCCTCCACCCATTTTTCAATATTTTTTGGATGGATCGCGACACACTTTCAAAATAGATGATATCGGTATTGGCAAAAAGATATTTCCAATCATTGCAGGACAAATTATTGTTGGGTGTTGCAAGCGAAAAGATCGCGATACCTTTAAATGCTGGCAACTGAATAACAAAATTGTTATGGCAATGCCAGATGATTATGACGATGACGATGGCGGTGAGAATTTTTGCCGGTCATTTTGTGAAACTATTAATTCTAAAGTAATAGATAAGATATCAAAATTAAAAGATTTGCAATTAGGCATCAATAAATTGCTTTTGTACAGGACTAATATTAATCCACAAGAACAAGGCCGGGATAATTACAAACATCGGGGCATTGCATGTATTCAGAACGAAATGACCGATGAAGAACAATTGATGGTTGAGAGATTATGTAAAGTTGGAAAGTTACATAATGAATCATGGTTGATTAAAGATGGTTCTTTGGAATATAATCCGAGTTTCTCAAATTTAAACAGAACTCAATGGGATAACTTAAGAAGCAACTATCAGCATGTAGTTGGCGTTTCAAAACTCTTCGACCCTGAATTGTTGCCGGATTTTGAAGGGAATCGGTTATCGAAAACTATTGCAAATTTAGGACCTTACGAACGAACTAAAGTTTACCGTTATGAATCAGACCACAAAGGTGGAAAATCATATTTTGCCGTGTGGTATGTGCGATTACGTAACCACGATTTTCGAGAAACACATTTTTCTGACATCGTAAAGTGCGAAATGGTCTTGATGGATGAAAATGACAAATTGGAAACAGACAAGGTTGATATGATAAGCGCAAATTTAATTCGAGAAGCTTATCCAGTTTGCTATGGCGTTGATACACGCTGGGCAAATCACCTATATCCAATTTTCTTGACAGAATCGTTTTGCAAATCGAAATATGTGGATTCGAATATAATATTAAATTTATTCTAAAGATGTTACAGGTTATTGGAAAAGTATCGGCAACTGAAAAGATGCCATCTACCATTGATAATTTCTATTTTTGGACAGATAAAGGACAAATTTTGAGTCCGTTCGACATAGTTAAAGTTGAACATGTATCCTCTAATAGCGATAAGTCTATTACATATGGAGTTATCGAAGAAATTACGCATGTAACGGATGCTGCGAGCCATTTCACTAATTTTATATCAAGTAATTTTGGTGATACAGCTGATTCTATTGGGCAAATGAATCGGCTTGGAATGAATTACGTAAAAGCAAAAGTCGTTTGCAATACTGATGATATTTATACCCCAGTACTGGATGGCAAACAAGTCTCGCTTTGTGACGAAGAGGATATTCGAACGGCTTTAGGACTAAATGATGTAAAAAATCCTTTGGTGTGCGGTTATTTGGAAATGTACCAAGGCAATGCAGCCAAAAAAGTTAAAGTCGAGCTTAATTCTCACTTTTTAATTGGACCAGACGGAGCGCATTTGAATATATCCGGTATTTCAGGATTAGCAGCAAAAACATCTTATTCAATGTTCCTCCTTAATGCAATTCAACATAAATTCAAAGATATAGACGGAAGTAGTGTGGCTTTTGTGTTTTTCAATGTCAAAGGACGAGATCTTATGGCCATTGATGAAACGAATACAGAGCTGCCGGAGAAAGATAAAAAGATATATGCGGATTTAGGGTTATCAATAGAACCCTTTAAGAATGTTCGCTATTACTATCCTTACACAAAGGATGAAATAATGCAACATGCGCAATCATACGCTCATCCTCAAGACGTTGAACGACAAAAGAAAAATCACAAAGCCTTTACATATAAATTCACCTATGACAAATCTCAAGATAAATTGGATTTATTGTTGGCCAATGAAGATGATAGTACTGGAACTTTAGAAAGCTGCGTTAATTATGTCATAAATGGAGAAGGGTATTTTGCCGGTGTGAATAATTGGAAAGATTTTCAAGATAAATTGGATGAGTATACAAAAACCGCTGCCAATGGAGGTGTAAAGAATGAAATTCAAGTAACTAGCTGGAGAAAATTTAAGAGATGTGTTAGTAAAGCGATCAAGAATGATATTTTCTCAAAAGTAATACATGATAACGTAGGAGAAGTAGACCTCACAAGCGAGATTCAACACAATCTGACAGCTAATCAGGTTATGGTAATCGATATTGCCCGATTAGACGAAAACTCTCAAAGTTTCGTTTTTGGTAGTGTAGCCCGTGCAATATATGAAATGAAACTGGGCGCTGATCGTGATAATATTCCTGATAAGATAATTTTGTTTGTTGATGAATTGAATAAATATGCTTCGAACGATATTCCGAAAAACTCCCCAATTCTACGTCAATTATTGGAAATCACAGAGCGAGGCCGATCATTAGGCATTATTCTATTTTCGGTGGAGCAATTCCGAAGTGCTATACACGATCGAGTTAAGGGCAATTGTTCTACTCATGCTTATGGTCGGACTAATGCTATCGAAATATCAAAAGCCGATTACAAATACGTGCCTAAGGTCTATCAAAATATGATGACGAGATTATCTCCCGGGGAATATATTATTTCCAATCCGGCATTACGATCGATTGTAAATATTAGATTCCCAAGGCCGACATACAAACAATTTCCCAACGGATAATAAACTATGGCAGAGCTGAAAACGCATAAATCCCGCATTGGTAAAGGGCTTATAAACATGCTCATGTTTCAAATGTATGGGGATGAAAAGCTGATCTATCGTGAATATGTTCAAAATGCACGAGACGCTATCAATGATGCCGTCAATCACGGTATTTTAGGAGCTATAACCGATGGTAGAATTTCTATTACTATTGATTCTGCCAAGAGGTTTATAGAAATTAGGGATAATGGCATTGGCATACCCGTAGAACGAGTCGAATCCGTTTTGCTGGATATAGCAGATTCCAATAAGGACGGAGAATCATCCGCAGGTCAGTTCGGCATAGGGCGATTAGTTGGCGGCTATTTCTGTAAAAAATTATCATTTAGAACAACCTACAAAGGAGAAGAGTTTGCTTCGGAAATTGTTTTCGATATTGATAAAATCAAGGCGATTCTTAATGACGAAAACGATAAACGCGATGCCACGGATGTAATAGATTCCGCGTCATCTCGCAATTTATACGATGAAAATAAAGATGACCATTATTTTATAGTTACTTTATGCAATATTGATTTACAATATCCAGCATTGTTGAATAAAGACATTATTGCAGACTATTTAAGGGAAGTTGCTCCAGTCGATTATTCAGCTCAATTTAGGAATCAATTGATTATGACCAGTGTGTCAGGGGAATATGAAGAGTTACAAAAAAATGTTGGATATTTCCCAATCTCAATTAACGGCACGGCGATAGAAAAACGATACGGATTACGTGTCGTTGGAACAAATGATACAATCAACGGATTAGAGTATTTCTCGTTAAAAGATGATACATACGGATTGTTAGCATGGGGCTGGTACGCCTTGACCGATTTTACCAAAGCAATTCCCGTATCAGATACAAGCAGCCAATTTCGGCTCCGAAAACACAATATTCAAGTTGGAGAAGCCGATATGCTAACAACTTATTTCCCTCGTAATGAAACCCGAGGTAATAAATATTTTTATGGAGAAATCCATATTGCGAATCAAAAAATCAAACTAAATAGTGCCCGTGACGGATTAGCTCCTACCCCAGAAGCAGAATGCCTAAAGTGTCTAATTCGAAATTTCTTCGATGGATTAGTTAAGTTATATCATTTAGCCAATGATACAAAAAAAGCAGTCGAGCGTTATATAGATGCTTACAAAATAATTCAAGCTCCCGCAACTGAAAATATCGTTAATGCTCAAAAACAATTAACAGATGCTTGCAAAAAACTTAAGAGTATCACCAAATCCAAGAATGCAACCAATCCTGTAGCACAAAAAGTACTGGAGTCGTATAAACGGCGAATCAAAGACTTACATACAGAGATGGACCAAGAGATACCGTGCATACCTGCATCTGAATTACCTATATCAAGTCCTATCCCGCAGGTTGAACCTGAGCTCGATGACTTTGAAATATTGAATAATCACTATCCCGAAGACCTTGCAGCATTAATTCGCAGAGTGTGTATGTCATATCAAAGAAACTGTCCGGTTTCACATATTAAATTAATTAGAGAATTACAACGAAAAGCTATAAGAGAACTTATAGAAGAATAATGGCAAGACCTCGAAAAAAATTAAAGATACTGCTTATAGAGCCAAACTATTCAAATAAGTATCCACCAATTGGGCTTATGAAATTATCGACCTATCATAAAATGTTAGGTCATGAAGTCGTTTTCTATAAAGGGGATTTAAAACAGTTTGTTATAGAACGCATTGCCAATAAATGTATTGATGAGTTTTATAAAATAGATGAAAACATTAATTGGAATCTTTACAAAGATTTGTTTGTTGAGTATATTCGTACAAGGCGGCGGGATTTCTTAGTTCAAATCCCGATTAGCTCCACAAATATGGAGATTCTTTTGACAAACAAAATTAATCAGTTTAAAGATTATTATTGGAAAAAAAACTGGGAAGCAGATCCCGAATGGGATCGCGTCTTTGTAACAACTTTGTTCACGTTCCATTGGCGCATTACTATCGACACCATCAATTTTGCAAAAAAACTAGTTAAAGACACAAAAAATTTGATGGTTGGAGGTGTATTAGCAACCATTCAAGCAAAAGAGGTTTACGAGGCAACTGGGATCAAGCCATTTAAAGGAATTTTAAACATTCCCGGACAACTAGATAAAAGGAATCAACTCATTATCGATAATTTGCCTTTAGATTATTCAATTCTTGATGAAATTGAATATAAATATCCAATGAACAATGCATATTATGGATATACCACACGTGGATGCATAAGAAAATGTCCGTTTTGCGCTGTTCCCAAATTAGAACCTGTTTATAATTCCTATATTCCTCTTCGAGAGAGAATCGAAGAAACCCGAAAACAATACGGTGATCAAAAAGACCTTTTATTAATGGATAATAACATATTAGCCTCTTCGGAGTTCGATACGATTATCAATGATATTGTAGCTTGCGGATTTGGTAAAGACGCTATATTTATTCAACCAGATTTACTTGCGTTATCCATTGCTCATTTGCGCTCTACACCTGTGATTAACGAACGGGCAAATATTAGAAAAGCCCAGTCCTTAATTATGGAATTTTACCAAAAATTAAAAGGCGAAGAATCATTTGAGATATATAAAATCATTTTTGAAAAATATAAAATTAATAAGCTTCTTACGACTACAAAAGAACACCTGCTCGCCGCATATGACGAAATAAAGGATATTTATAAGAAACATTTTAAACCTGCTCCTCGTCATCGCTATGTCGATTTCAACCAAGGTGTAGATGCTCGTTTATTTACCGAAGAGAATGTCAAGCAGTTAAGCAGAATCGCAATACGCCCGTTAAGAATAGCTTTCGATAATATAAAAACGGAAGCACAATATACTCGCGCGATTGAAATGAGCAGCAAGGTTGGATTGAAAGATTTCTCCAACTACTTGTTATATAACTTCGATGATCATCCAGATGATTTATATCATCGGTTAAGGATCAATGTAGAATTGTGTGATCGATTAAATGTGAGTATCTATTCTTTTCCCATGAAATACCACCCCATCCGTCGCACGGAAGATATGGATGAGGATTATTCTCACAATCGAGACTATATTGGCAAATACTGGAATCGTAAGTATATCCGAGCTATTCAGGCTGTTCTCAATAGTACAAAAGGTAAGATTGGCAAGGGAACATCATTTTTCATGAAAGCTTTTGGCGAAAATATCGAGGAATACCATAAGCTTCTTGAAATGCCAGAAACCATGATTATTTATCGTTATTTCTTCGAATGGCTTGGGCTGGAAAATGGCGGAAAGAAAACGGCTATTGAGATTTTAGGAAATGATTCGATATGCAATGCATCGGCCCACTCGTGGTGGAAAGCCTTTTGTACTTGCAAGGAAAATGTATCATCCAAAGAATGGGAAATGGCGTTGAATATTATTCATAAAAATGATTTTAGCAAATCATATCATACTGGAAATTCTTATGTCGATACGTTACTGGGATATTATGTCAGCTATCGACAAGCTATTATCGAACCTAATACGGATCTGTATAAACTAAAACAAGTATATGACCAAAATCCGCTCAAAGAATTAAGACGGACGCAAAAAATCAAATAAATATATTGTTATGGAAAATGTATTGTTATTAGAAATAAAACAACTATATGATTCATTAGTTGCAGCACCTTATGGAGAATATGTACATGGTTATGGTACTCAAAAGCCGAATGGATTTAAGTATAAATCAAATGCTCAAACATTATTTAATAAGGTTGTAGAGTTGAATGAGAAATGTCGTCCGTCTTATATTGATGAACAAACGATATTTCAGTTATCGCATACTTTGGAAAAAGAAGTAGAACATGTTGTTGGAACATATGAGGAAGCTATCAAACCAAATGCAGCCCAAAAACGATGGCAAGAATTAGATGATAAAATGAATCGAGCAACCCGCCAAATTCATCTGGATATCTATAGCTTGTTATCTTATATTGAAGAAACCAGCCACGAATAAAGGTTGGTATTACAAATGTATGACAATTCAAAAATAAAACCGCGTTGTAGATAGCTGCAACGCGGTTTCTGTGAGGTCTGAAGCGGATTCGAACCGCTGTACAAGGTTTTGCAGACCTTTGCCTAGCCACTCGGCCATCAGACCCTGATTCCCTGGATCGGGTTTGCAAATATACGAAGATTTCTCTTTTCTGCAAAACTTCCGGGCAACTTTGCATTTTTATCGGCAAAAACCTATCTTTACAACCGCTAACCGAAGCCCCGAAGCGGGTCCGGAACCTACGGTTTCGCCCAAAAGAGGCGGAGCCGAACTCATTCGGGGATTGCCGGATACGGAAAATGAAGCGCGAAATTCCAGACATAGCCCTTACCCTCACGCCGGGAATAGGCCCGAAAGGGGCGGTCCATCTGCTCGACGTATTCGGTTCGGCAGAGGCGGTTTTCTCCGCTTCGGCCGACGAACTCATCGAAAAAGCCCGACTCCGACCGGAACTCGCGCGGGCGATCCTCCAAAAGAAAGCGTTCGCAGACGCAGAGCGCGAAGTCAAACATTGCCGCAAACACGGGATCGAGATCATCGCCTCCACCGACGCACAATACCCGGCCCTGCTGCGCGAAACCGCCGACTACCCGCATGTGCTGTATGTTCTGGGTTCCCCGGAAGCGCTCGGCAAGACGACGCTTACGATGGTCGGCACGCGTCGGATGACTCCGTACGGGCAACAGATGGCCGACCGGCTGATCGGCGAACTGGCAGACCGGGTGGCGGATACGGTGATCGTGAGCGGCCTAGCCTTCGGCATCGATACGGCCTGTCACCGTGCGGCGCTCGCTTTCGGCATGCCGACCGTCGGCATCATCGCCTCGGCCCTTCCCGGCATCACGCCCGCACAGCACACGGCCGTCGCCCGGGATATGATCGAACACGGCGGAGCCGTCGTTTCGGAGCTGCACTCCCAAACCAGGCAGAACGGCAACTTTTACCACTCCCGCAACCGTCTGCTGGCAGGCATAAGCGGCGGTACGGTCGTCGTAGAATCGCCCGTCGAAGGCGGGTCGATGGATACGGCACGGCTGGCGGACGGCTACAACCGCACGCTGATGGCCGTCCCTGGACGCGCGACGGACTTCGCCTCGGCCGGAGCCAATCTGCTGATTCGGACCCAGCGTGCCCAAATGGTATGCACGGGCGAAGATATCGTGCGGGAAATGATGTGGGACCAGAACCGCCCCGGCGATCTGATCGACCGGCCGACAGCGGCTCCCGCAGCACTCACGCGCGACGAA
>OHTV01000939.1_pt1 | contig 10905 bp, 10 predicted proteins | sample 1579041 | NCBI WGS metagenome assembly OHTV01 (sample SAMEA3879583, study PRJEB24766) | human gut metagenome | biome: human-associated habitat; feature: feces | place: USA | collected 1985/1987
TCCTCTTTTCGTTGATAATTTATTTTAGTGGTTATATTCACCACGAATATCCTCTTTTGGTGGTTCCATTGGATACTTTCCTGTAAAACATCCTTTGCAGATCGGTAATCCCTGAACCATCTCTGAAAGTCTTTCTTCTCTTAAGTATCCTAAACTATCTGCTCCTATTACTTCGCAGATTTGGTTAATGGAACGGTTGTATGCGATCAGCTGTTCTCTCTCTGGAATATCTGTTCCAAAGTAACATGGCCATAAGAATGGTGGTGAACTGATTCTTACATGCACTTCTGTTGCTCCCGCTTCACGAAGCATAGATACGATACGATCACTTGTTGTTCCACGAACAATGGAATCATCGATCATGATGACTCTCTTTCCCTTGACTGCTTCTTTTAATACATTTAACTTAATCTGTACGCTTGATTCACGGCTGCTTTGTCCTGGCTTAATGAAGGTTCTTCCAACATAACCATTCTTTACAAATGCTGTTCCATATGGAATTCCTGATTCTAAAGAATAACCGAGTGCTGCTGCGTTTCCTGATTCTGGTACTCCTACAACTAAGTCTGCTTCGACTGGTGAATCCTGTGCAAGGTATTTTCCTGCCTGAATTCTTGAGTGGTAAACTCCTATACCATCAATTTCACTGTCAGGTCTTGCAAAATATATGTATTCAAAGATACATCTTGCTGTCTTCTCCTGTGGAAGGCACATACTACAATCAGACTGAATTCCGTCTTTTGTGATCGTTACGATCTCTCCTGGATTGACATCGCGGATAAATTCTGCTCCGATCGTATCTAATGCACAGCTTTCAGATGCTAAAACAAATGCATTATCTCTCTTACCGATACAAAGTGGTTTAAATCCATAAGGATCTCTGGCACCAATCAGTTTTCGTGGTGACATAACGATCAGGGAATACGCTCCTTTGATCTTCTGCATTGCTTTCGCAACTGCTTTCTCAATAGATGATGTATTCACACGTTCTCTTGCGATATGGAACGCGATAACCTCTGAGTCGGTAGTTGTATGGAAAATTGCGCCTGTCTGGATCAGCTCCCATTTCAGAGCTTCTGTATTAACCAGATTTCCGTTGTGCGCAAGTGCCAGACTTCCCTTGATATAAGAAAGTACCAGCGGCTGTGCATTCTCTGCGACAGATTCTCCGGTGGTGGAATAACGAACATGTCCGATTCCGATATCACCATTCATATTATGTACAACATCTTTTCGTAAAACTTCGCTTACCAGTCCGAGATCTTTATGGAACTGTACGTTTCCTCTTTCTCCGTCCGTCCTTGAAACGGCCATTCCGCAGGACTCCTGTCCCCTGTGCTGCAGCGAGGTAAGACCATAATAAATAGATGGTGCAATATTCCCTCCATCCAGATCATAAATCCCGAATACGCCACATTCTTCCTTTACTCCTGACATATTTCCCTCCATCTGTTCTTTCCGTATTGTACATCTTTGTCACTGGTCAAAAAGCTTCTTTTGCCTCGATCACTTATAGCGATCGCTGACTTTTCGACTGTATAACTACGATATCAGATTATAATAAAAGGACAAGATTTGTCAACCCTGCCTATTTTCCGACAGTCCGATCGCCCTGGTCAATTTTTTAGATTTTTTCAAAAAAGCTCTTGACAATATTTTATTTTGGTGTATACTGCAACACATAAAGCAAAGGCGCTTTGGATACGGCAGGTATCTGAAGCGCTTTTTTTGTTTTCCGGTCCGTTTATACCCGGTTCTTCCGGCAGCGGTCCTTATAAAATAATTAAAAATTATAATGAATGAGTGAAATCGAAAGGAGTGTACCTATATGGCACAGAGTATCCCTGAAATGTATGGCAGCCTTGTATTCAATGACAAAGTGATGCGAAGCAAACTGCCAAAGGACATGTACAAAGCATTAAAGAAAACAATTGAAAACGGAACTCATCTGGAACTGGACGTTGCAAATTCCGTAGCAGTTGCAATGAAAGAATGGGCTACTGAAAACGGTGCGACACATTACACACACTGGTTCCAGCCGATGACAAACGTAACTGCTGAGAAGCATGACAGCTTCATCTCCCCTACAGGTGACGGACAGGTGATCATGGATTTCTCCGGTAAAGAGCTGGTAAAAGGTGAGCCGGATGCATCCAGCTTCCCGTCAGGCGGACTTCGTGCTACTTTTGAAGCAAGAGGATATACAGCATGGGATCCTACTTCACCTGCATTCATTAAAGATAAAACTCTTTACATTCCTACTGCATTCTGTTCCTACAGCGGAGAGGCACTGGATAAGAAAACTCCTCTTCTTCGTTCCATGGATGTTCTGAACAAAGAAGCGGTTCGTATTCTTCACATCCTTGGAAACAAAGAGGTCCGTCACATCGACACAACCGTAGGACCTGAGCAGGAATATTTCCTGGTTGACAAGGATCTTTACAAAAAGAGAAAAGACCTGATCTTCTGCGGCCGTACTCTTCTGGGCGCTTCTGCACCAAAAGGACAGGAAATGGAAGATCATTACTTCGGAGCCCTGAAGCCTCGCGTTGCTGCTTACATGCATGATCTTGACGAAGAGCTTTGGAAGCTTGGCATTCCAGCCAAAACAAAACATAACGAGGTTGCTCCTGCACAGCACGAACTGGCTCCTGTATTTGATACCACAAATGTTGCTGTTGACCACAACCAGCTGACCATGGAGATCATGAAGAAGGTTGCCGACAAGCACAACATGGTCTGCCTCCTTCACGAGAAACCATTTGAGGGAATCAACGGAAGCGGTAAACACAACAACTGGTCTATGAGCACAGACACAGGTGTAAACCTTCTTGATCCAGGAAAAACACCGGCAGAAAATACACAGTTCCTGGTATTCCTGGTAGCTGTCATCAAAGCCGTTGACGATTATGCTGATCTTCTCCGCGTATCCGTTGCAAGCGCCGGAAACGATCATCGTCTTGGAGCAAACGAGGCACCGCCTGCGATCGTATCCATCTTCCTTGGAGATGAGCTGACAGACGTACTGAAATCTATTGAAAACGATACCTTCTTCAGCAATAAGCATGCGGTACAGATGGATATCGGAGCAAAGGTACTTCCGCACTTCATAAAGGATACCACAGACAGAAACCGTACTTCACCATTTGCATTTACCGGAAACAAATTTGAGTTCCGTATGCTTGGTTCTGCAGCATCTGTCGCAAACCCGAACATCGTACTGAATACCGCTGTTGCAGAGGTTCTTGCAGAATTCAGCACAGCTCTTAAGGATGTTCCGGAAGAAGAAATGGAAAGCGCAGTACATGCACTTCTTAAGAAGACCATTGAAGAGCATAAACGCATCATCTTTAACGGAAACGGATATACAGATGAATGGGTTGAAGAAGCTGAGAAACGTGGTCTCTACAATCTGAAAACAACTCCGGATGCACTTCCGCATTTCATTGCTGAGAAGAACATTGCGCTGTTTACAAAGCATGGCATTTTTACAAAAGAAGAGCTTTTCTCCCGTTACGAGATCTGGCTTGAGAACTATTACAAGACCATCAACATCGAGTCCAACACTCTGGCTGAGATGATCCAGAAGCAGGTAATTCCTTCTGTATATACATATGTTGAAAAGCTTGCAGATACTGCAGCTGCAAAGAAATCCGTAGTAGCTGGTATTTCTGTAGCAAGTGAAGCTGCTCTGATCTCCAAACTGAGTACACTTGCAGACACCATGGCAAAAGATCTGGAAACTCTGAAAGCAGATACAGCAAAAGCTCTTGCTTCTTCTGACGATGTACTTGCATGCTCCAAGGCTTATCAGGAAACTGTTCTGGAAGACATGGAAACTTTAAGAAAATCTGCAGATGAGGCAGAGGCTCTGATCCCGGATGAGTTACTTCCTTATCCGACCTACGACGAGCTGTTATTCTCCATCTGATCACGGATATCAGATAACAATTTCATACGGTAAATACAGGGGATATCCTTTATGAACTCTACTTCATAATTCATTATCGATTTCCTCATCCATTAATCACACGATACAGATATCCCCTGTTTTACATATACTGATTTTGATTTCGTAAAGGCGCGGAAGAGAATTTCCTCTCTCCTGCGCTTTTTCGTTATACTGATACTGGATAAATTCTGTCTGTTTTTTCTGTCCGGTATTACAAAAATTCTTTCTATACATAATAGGAAAGAAAAAAATTGGGAAAGGGAGTGTTACTATGTATTCTTCAGTAAACACAACTTGGGTCCTCGTCGGTGCAGCACTGGTCTTCTTCATGCAGGCTGGATTTGCAATGGTCGAAACAGGATTCACAAGAGCAAAAAACGCAGGAAATATCATCATGAAAAACCTGATGGACTTCTGTATCGGTACACCGGTCTTCTGGCTGGTTGGATTTGGCATCATGTTCGGTGCAGGAAACGGTTTCTTCGGCAAGATCGGCGGAATCGCCTCAGAGGCAAACTACGGAAACGCAATGCTTCCGGATGGAGTTCCTTTCTGGGCATTTCTCATCTTCCAGACTGTATTCTGTGCTACTTCTGCTACCATCGTATCCGGTGCCATGGCAGAGCGTACTAAATTCATCTCCTACTGTATCTATAGTTTACTGATCAGTCTCGTTGTATATCCGGTATCCGGTCACTGGATCTGGGGCGGCGGCTTTATCAGCCAGATGGGATTTCACGATTTCGCAGGTTCCTGTGCCGTTCACATGGTTGGTGGTGTTGCTGCACTGATCGGTGCCATCATCCTCGGACCTCGTATCGGAAAATATTCCAAATCCGGTAAATCCAGAGCAATCCCGGGACATAACCTTACGGTTGGTGCACTTGGTGTATTCATTCTCTGGTTCTGCTGGTTCGGTTTCAACGGTGCATCTACTGTCAGCATGGAAGGTGATGCAATCGTAAGTGCAGGTAAAATTTTTGTAACTACAAACCTCGCTGCTGCTGTTGCAACAGTTGCCGTTATGCTCATCACATGGGTAAGATACAAAAAACCGGATGTTTCCATGTCTCTGAACGGATCTCTTGCAGGTCTTGTTGCTATTACAGCCGGATGTGATACCGTATCTCCGGTATCTGCTGCTATCATTGGTATTATCTCTGGTTTTGTAGTTGTATTCGGTATTGAATTTATTGACAAAGTTCTCAAGGTTGATGACCCGGTCGGTGCCGTTGGTGTTCATGGTTTAAACGGTGCTTTTGGTACTCTCGCTGTTGGTCTTTTCTCTGACGGAACAGGTACAGACTGGAAAGGTCTTCTGGTCGGCGGCGGCTTCCACGGATTTGGCGTACAGTTTATCGGCATGATCATCACCATCGCATGGGTTGCTGTTACTATGACAATTATCTTCCAGGTGATCAAACACACCATCGGTCTTCGTGTTTCCGCTGAGGAAGAGATCGCAGGTCTGGATATGAAAGAGCATGGCCTCGCAAGTGCATACGATGGATTCTTTGTACAGGATACCATGACAAAGGCTCCGACTCCAATGGGAACTTCCGTAAAAGCCCCTGTTGTAAAACATGCTCCTTCTGCTCCTGCTGAATCTGTTCCTGAAATTCCTGCAGACGGCGTACACAAACTGACAAAGGTTGTTATCATCACACGTCAGAACAAGCTGGATGAGTTTATGCAGGCTATGAACGAGATCGGCGTAACCGGTATCACTATCACAAACGTTATGGGCTGTGGTGTTCAGAAGGGGGCTCCAACCTACTATCGTGGTGTTGAAGTCGACATGAACCTCCGTCCGAAGGTTAAGATCGAGATCGTTGTAAGTCTTGTACCGGTTCAGAAGGTTATTGATACTGCAAAAGAAGTTCTTCATACCGGCCAGATCGGTGATGGTAAGGTCTTCGTTTACGATATCGAAAACGTTGTCAAGATCCGTACCGGCGAGGAAGGCTTCCTGGCTCTGCAGGATACAGACGCATGATTCTCTTATGAGAGGAACAGATAAAATCTTCTACGCAATATAAACCAAATAAAAGCCAAAAAGCTCCAGAACATTATTCCTTAAATGTTCCGGAGCTTTTCATATCTTTTTTTATTCTCTTCTCAGTCTCGGCAGATTCCACCGGTAATGTGCCGCCAGGTACCGGATCAGGATCACTACTACCGTTCCGATCACCATGGCCGGCACTCCGCCCCACAGCCTGTATATCCAAACACAGGCAATGGCCCCTACAATAGACGCACAGGCATAAATATGGCGCACAAAAATATATGGCGGAACTCCTGCCATCATATCACGGATCAGGCCGCCTCCAACTCCTGTGACAGTCCCAAGAAATACAAGAAAAAATGTTCTTTCCATATACCCCTGGGAAATCCCTTTATCAACCCCCATGACAGTAAACACACCAAGGCCAACCGTATCCATCACCAGCATCACCTTATCATAGACCAGCCGGTTCCCGCCTTCCAAAAGCTCCTGCTTCCAGTACATCACTGCAAATACAATACAGGACGTCACGGTTGCCACAATGGTATACAGCGGATCCTGAAACATTCCCGGCGGCACGATTCCCAGGATAATATCCCTGGTAGCTCCTCCGCCCACTGCAGTCACCACTCCAAGAACGCAGACCCCGAAAATATCCATTCCTCTCTGCGCCCCCACCATAGCTCCGGAAGCAGCAAACGCAATAGTTCCTGCCATCTCCAGCATAAATGTAAACATACTCTGATAATCCATTTCCCCCTCCATGCATATCAAGCCGTATTTTTTCTCACCCTCATATCTGCATCCTGTTTTCCCTGTCTGCACATTTCCACAAGGTGCACATTTCCGCAGGGTGCAAGAAGGAACCCTGCCATGCAGGATTCCTTCTCTTATCTTCGTGATCACTATATTTCATATTAACAGAATTTTCTCATTCTGTATATCTTTTCTTTTTGTATCTGACTTCTGCTATTCTGCTTCGATCAGAAATCCTCGCCGTTTCAGCATATCCTGGATCATATCCAGGATTTCCTCGGATTCTGCTTCTACTTTATGATAATGATAATCCGATGTGATATTCTTCAAAGGACTGGACTTGCCGCTTCGGATATCCTCCATAAAATTCTCAACCTGGCGCCTGGAGCTGATATTCAGTTCTGCCTCGATATGCCCGTAAACTCTGTGATTCACCATTACATTGATCACTTTTCCGCCAAGATCCACAATCCCGCAGAGCTCGTTTTCCAGATCCGCATCTGTATGATGCACCTTGAATATCCGGCTCACAGTATGGGGAGCAGTAAAAATATATCCTCTATTGGTGGAGATCACGTCATTCCCCTCCGCGCGTATCAGCGCAATATCCTGCACGATCACCTGTCTGCTGACCTGAAATGTTCTGGCCAGAGCACTTCCTGAGACCGGCCGTTCACTGTTTTTAATTTGATCCATGATCGCTGTCCTGCGTTCTGAACCAGTCATTTAAGTTCCCCTTTCCTGGCTGTGCCTGTACTTTTTGTTCCGATACCTCTCTCCTTCATTCTCGCGATCTCTCCAACCCGGCCCGACATCACCTGCTATGCCTCTGCTTCCGGCAATTCACGCTTCTTTTCTGATATTCGGGGGATTTCCTGTCACAGCACTCGGTATTCTGTAAAATCCTGCATTTTTTAGGAAAGTGGATGAAGATTCTTAAGCGAAATATCAAGGATCGGTGCAGAATGCGTTAATGCACCACTTGATACATAGTCTACACCAACATCCCTGATCTTTGCAATGTTTTCTTTTGTAACATTTCCGGAACATTCAGTTTTTGCTCTTCCGCCGATCAGCTGCACCGCTTCTTTCATCATCTCCGGAGTCATGTTATCAAGCATGATGATATCTGCGCCGGCCTCAACAGCTTCTTTTACCTGATCAAGAGTTTCTACCTCAACTTCGATCTTGCGGACAAAAGGAGCGTACTCCTGTGCCATTTTTACAGCATTCGCAACGCTTCCTGCTGCTCCGATGTGATTGTCTTTCAGAAGGACTCCGTCAGAAAGATTATATCTGTGGTTCTGTCCGCCGCCTACACGAACAGCATATTTCTCAAAAATACGCATATTCGGCGTTGTTTTTCTGGTATCCAGCAATGTGATCCCTGTTCCTTCAAGAAGTGACGCAACCGAATGTGTATAGGTTGCGATCCCGCTCATTCTCTGAAGATAATTCAGCGCCACACGCTCGCCGGAAAGAAGCACCCGGATATCTCCTGTAACTTTTCCCATTTTCTGACCTTTTTTTACTTCATCGCCGTCCTTGCAGAACAGCTCCACTTTTGTGTCAGCATCCAGAAGCGTAAATACACGGCTGAAGATTTCCAATCCCGCAATGATTCCATCCTCTTTACAGATCAGATCTACCTCTCCCGGAACTGTTTCTTTCATAACAGAGTTTGTGGTAACGTCTTCGCTTGAAATATCTTCCTTTAAAGCCTCCAGGATCAGGTGATCTACCTGAAGTGTCATTGTGATCTTATTCATTTTACAATACCTTCTCTTTCTTAATTATCACAGCAGCCCTGTTCTCCAAAGCAAGGCTGCTCCTGTCTTTCATAATACAGATATTTATATTCCGGCTGCATTTATGCCGCACCTGCAGCACTTTTCTTTTCTGCTGAGATTGCTTTGGCTGCACGTTTTGCAAATACAAGGCTCTCCAGCAGGGAATTACTTGCCAGTCTGTTCGCGCCATGTACCCCGTTGCAGCTGGTTTCTCCCACTGCATAAAGCTGGTCCATGCTGGTCTTGCTGTCAGAATCCACCCAGATACCGCCCATGAAATAATGCTGAGCAGGAACAACAGGGATGCATTCTTTTGTCACATCATAGCCTTCTTCCAGGCATCTCTGATAAATATTCGGAAAATGATTCAGGATCGTATCTTTATCAATATTTTCCATGGAAAGCCATACATGGTCTGTTCCTTCTTTTTTCATTTCTTCCCGGATCGCATTTGTTACTACATCTCTTGGAAGAAGTTCATTGACAAAACGCTCTTTTTTGCTGTTATAAAGTACTGCACCTTCTCCTCGAACCGATTCTGAGATCAGGAATCTGCGGCCCGGTCTCTTGGAATACAGCGTTGTCGGATGGATCTGCACATAATCCAGATGTTCCAGACGCACATTGTGTTTTTTTGCAATATCAAGGGCATCCCCTGTGAGATGCGGATAGTTGGTGGAATGCGCATATCTTCCTCCGATCCCGCCGCTGGCCAGGATCGTATCCTGTGCATAAATCTCTACCGGGATCTCTCCGCCCGGCTGAATCTCTTCCTGGGTCTTCACCGCTTCTTCGGCTTCCATAGCTTCAAGACGTGCCCTGTTCGCTTCTGCGGAAACTGCCTTCAGACCTGTACATTTGCCGTTTTCCACAAAAATATCCTGCATGGTAGTATATTCCAGAATTGTTACATTTTCAAGCTTCAGGACTTGCTGGAGCAGTTTTTCGGAAATTTCTTTTCCTGTGATATCCTCATGATAAAGGATCCTCGGTCTGGAATGTGCACCTTCTCTTGTATAGGCAAAATCATCTCCATCCATCTTGAAATCCACGCCATATCCGACAAGGTCATTAATGATGTCTCTGGAGCCTCGGATCATAATGTCTACCGACTCTTTTCTGTTTTCGTAATGTCCTGCCTTCATGGTGTCTTCAAAATAGCTGTCGTAATCGTTTTCATCACGAAGCACACAGATCCCGCCCTGGGCCAGGAAAGAATCACTGCTCCTCATATCCTCTTTTGTGATGATCACGATTTTTTTGTCCCGCGGAAGCTTCAAGGCACTGAACATACCTGCAACACCTGTTCCCACGATCACTACGTCTGTTTTAATTCTCATTGCTTTTCGCCTCTCTGTCTTGATTTCTCTTTTCAGCCAACTCAGACAAATCTTTTATACAAATGTGTTTTATTTATTTTGCCAGTTCCAGCATCCGCTCCAGCGGTCTCTTCGCGTTTTCACGTGTCTCGTCTGTTACATGAACCTCATTCTCCCCGGTTTTCAGAACGTGGAGAACTTTTTCCAGAAATACTTTTTTCATGTTTTTGCAGACCGGTACGGTTTCTGTGAAGTAGAATTTTTTATCCGGGCAGGTAGTTTCCAGCTTGTACTGAACGCCACATTCTGTGCAGATGATAAACTCTTTATTGTCACTTTCCTGTGCATATTTAATGATTCCGGATGTGCTTCCGATGTAATCAGCCTGTTTCAGAACTGTCTGAGGACATTCCGGATGTGCCAGAACCAGTGCATCCGGGTGCGCTTCTTTTGCTGCTTTTACTTCTTCCGGATTCATAAATTCATGGACAATACAGAAACCTTCGTTATAAATAAAGTTCTTCTCAGGAACCTGTTCTGCAATAAAATGTGCAAGATTTCTGTCCGGGATAAAAAAGATGTTTTTGTTCGGAAGCGCTTTTACGATCTTTACTGCATTTGCGGAAGTAACACATACATCAGAAAGCTCCTTCAATGTTGCTGTGGAATTAATGTAACAGACAACTGCCACATCGTCATATTCCTCTCGCACCTTGCGGATGCCTTCTTCTGTTGCCATATGAGCCATCGGACAGTCTGCATCCATGGCAGGCATCAGAACAATTTTATCCGGACTTAAGATCTTGGCGCTCTCTCCCATAAATCCTACTCCACAGAACACGATCGTCTTCTCTTTCGCGCTGGCTGCGATCTTGCTGAGATAAAAGGAATCTCCTATATAGTCAGCAACATCCTGCACTTCGGGACGCACGTAGTAGTGTGCAAGGATGATGGCATCTTTTTCTTTTTTTAATTTCTGGATTTCTTCTGCAACTGTCATTATCTTTCACCTTTCCTGCAGGATTTCTTTTTTGAATTCCTGCTTTTGCTTTCTAGTACAGCGAATATTAAGTAACCGCCATA
>OHTV01000941.1_pt1 | contig 10903 bp, 9 predicted proteins | sample 1579041 | NCBI WGS metagenome assembly OHTV01 (sample SAMEA3879583, study PRJEB24766) | human gut metagenome | biome: human-associated habitat; feature: feces | place: USA | collected 1985/1987
TTTATTTCCCGTATGATCTACGGAGACCGGGAGCGGGAAAATATTATCAGCCTGAAAGAACTGAACAATCAGTATCATTTCCATTTCCGTGAGGGAGTGTTCCAGGTTGCAGCCATCAAATTTGACCATGTAAACCACAATGACAGCTGTATTTCCTTCCTAGCAGACAAGGCAGCAGGCTTGGCGTTACAGTATCTGGAACCGGTATGTTTTGACCATGAGGTTTATGCAGAGTTCTCTACCTTTTATCTTCTGTTGAATTTCGGGGAAGAAGAGAGCAAAAATGTGCGGAAAAATGTGCGCCAGATGCTGGATGAACTGAAAGCCCAGGAAAGTATCTTAAATGGAATGAGTGTTACCATAGGAATGGGAAGCATGGTAAACACAGCGGGCAGTATCAGGAAGTCTTTTCTGGACGCTGTATTTATGATAAAGCAGAGGCTTCTTTTAGGAACCGGGCGGATGCTGAAAAAACTCTGATTTTATAAACAGTGAGGCATTTTACCGTTTTAACAGGGAAATGGAACGGGCAGTGGAAGCTTTAAATGTAGTGGAGACAAGGCGGACTATTGAAGGTTTGCGGGATGTATTAAAGAACTATCCGGGGATCACCGGTTATGAGATCCTGCAGATGACTAAGGAGGCCTGCAATCATTATTTGTTTTGCATGAAGAGCAGGGGGATCCGTGTGGACAGTGAAGCTAAATTTGTGGAAGAATTCAGTAAAGACGCAGGGGAATGTGCAGATATAGAAGAACGTGTAAAGCAGGGAAGATTGCAGGATAAGCTCGGAGTAGAGCTTATAATAATTAAATATTCAGCGTAAAATATAATAGGGAATTTCCTATTACATAAAAAAGACTGGTGCGAGGGTATGCACCAGTCTTTTATGTTAAATAAAATAATTAAGCTAAAGTGTTAACAGCCTTAGTAATACGAGATACTTTTCTAGCAGCTGTGTTCTTGTGGAAGATTCCTTTAGAAGCAGCCTTAGATATCTCAGCTATAGCAACAGGAAGAGCAGCTTCAGCAGCAGCCTTGTCACCAGCAGCAACAGCAGCGTCTACCTTCTTGATATAAGTCTTAACCTTAGACTTTATTGCCTTGTTTCTATCAGCTCTTACCTGACTTGTGATTACTCTCTTCTTAGCAGATTTAATGTTAGCCAATCCGTACACCTCCAAATATTAATATAATCTTAGTTATCTGTTTCGCATTAAAGCCGGACACGGACGATCTAATGTAAACATACTCATATATCTTATAGTAGAAAGTCCATAATGTCAACCATTAATTCACAAAAATATTTATCATTAAATAAATATTCCTGCACATTATAAATAATAAGATGTGAAAAATCAATATGATAGAGATTTTTCATATAAAAATAATGATGCAAGGGTCATAATTCAGGGACAAAATACCTTTTGATTCTTGGTGTCATATAAAGTATGGAATTAAATATGTATACAACATTATATGGGAGTTAAAGATATGCAGAATAATATTAGAACAGACCTTGCAGTAGAATTAAATGAGGAGATTTCAAGAAAAGCCGGCAGGTTAAAAGGCATTATTGTAAATCAGCATAAAGATAAGGATACAGGGATAGAAGTTACAAGCCTGAAGGTTACTAATAAAGCAGGTGAGAGAATGATTGGAAAGCCAATGGGCACTTATATAACGATAGAGGCAAGAAAGATAAATGAGATGAATGAAGATTATAACAATAATGTCACCGAAATTCTGAAAAATTATATCAGCGAACTTATAGGTGAGCTGTTAAAAAATAAAAAAGTTAAAGATAACGGAAAGGATAGCAGACAAGATAATAAAATACCATTTTCAGGTGGGAAAAATATAAGCTCCAAAAGACACATAAGTCTTTTGGTGGCAGGACTTGGCAACAGGGATATTACATCGGACTCGCTTGGACCACTTGTTGCAAAGAACCTGTATATTAATGGACATATTGATAATGATGATACGGGGCTGTGTGTATGTTCAATAATACCGGGAGTTATGGGGGATACAGGTATGGAAACTGCGGATATAATTAAGGGAATTGCAAAGCAGATAAATCCGTCAGTTATTATTGCAATAGATGCACTTGCAGCAAGAAATATAGAAAGGCTTAATACTACAATACAGCTGTCGGATATGGGCATTAATCCAGGATCAGGAGTAGGCAATCACAGAGTTGGAATTAATTATGAGAATATAGGAATACCAGTTCTTGCAATTGGAGTTCCAACAGTAATAGATGCTTTGACAATAGTAACAGACCTTGTAAGTCCTCTTATAGGTGATTGCAGTGCTGATGAGATAGCAGCATTTTTTTCAGGGATAGACAATAATATGAAGGATATGTATGTCACACCTAAAGCGATAGATCAGGACATTAAAAATATAAGTGCGATAATATCATCAGCTATAAATAACCTGGAGCAGGCTGGAATATCTGGATAATTACAAGCTTTGAACGGACTGTAAAATTATTAGTTATAAATACAATATTTTGGCTGATGGATATTTTTAAATAAAATAGGTAATATTCTTAATAAGCATTAATACAATTAAATATCAGATATAAATTCGATATAAAAGTACAGTAAAGTTGTATACAAGAATGGAGGATTAGCATGGAGCGTAAGCACAGGCTGTCATCATTATTGTCAATTGTGATTATTGTAATTGTATTGGCACTTATAGGTAAGAATAATAATATATGGGCACAGCTGGTTAATAATGTTGTACCTGTCAATGCTGTGATTAATAACCAGAATGATGATTATATAAAGCTTGCAGACAATGATGCAGGTGGTGTTATAAGTATTAATGCTGGAGCAGATAATCTGGTAAATGGTCTTAACAATGGTGAAGATAATAGCGGTACAAAAAATGAGACAGATAATAATGCAGGCAATGCTGGTGATACACAGCCGCAGGAGAGTATAATTGCAGGAAATACCACGCAGAACAGTAATATTAACAACAGCCAGCAATTGAACGAATCGGATATACGGAATATTATTTCAAGAAATACAGTGAGCGGTGCAGTATATGATAAATCGCAGCTTACAGATTATAACTTTGTGAGAAGCCATTTTTATACAGTTACATCAATAACGGATCTGACTGACAGTATACTGCGGCCGGCAGAATTTATAGAGAAAAATCTTGCAATAAGCAAGGATAACAGCAAGCCGCAGATACTCATTTTCCATACTCATTCACAGGAGGGATTTACAGATACAGTAGAGGGAGATGTGTCAACGACAATAATAGGAGTTGGCGATTATCTCACAGAACTGCTTGTCAATAAGTATGGATATAATGTCATACACGATACGAGTGTGTATGATTATGTAGACGGAAAACTTGACAGAAGCAAGGCATATACATATGCAGAAAATGGTATTGAGAAAATACTTGCTGACAACCCTACGATAGAAGTTGTTATTGATCTGCACAGAGATGGTGTTGCAGATACAACACATCTGCTTACTAATATTGACGGAAAAGATATGGCGAGGGTTATGCTTTTTAATGGACTTAGCTATAGTAAGGTAAATGGCGATATTGCATATCTTAATAATCCTTACAGGGACGATAATCTTGCTATGAGCCTGCAAATGCAGTTGTTAGGCGAGGCTTATTATCCGGGATATCTTAGAAATATATATGTTAATGCATACAGGTACTGCCTTCACAAAAGAGGAAGGTCAATGTTAATAGAGGCAGGAGCACAGACTAATACAGTTGGAGAGGTTAAAAATGCTATGGAGCCATTAGCGGATATTCTTAATAAATGTTTATCGGGTGAGAAAATGATTAATTAATTGTACTTGAATTACGACTGATTTGATTGTATTATAATTACGTTAATCAGTTAAACTGATAAATCGATAAAATAAAGGCTAGGAGATATAAGTATATGAATAGAGTATTAGAAGATATACAGCCAAAGAATGTATTTAGATTTTTCGAGGATATATGTAATATTCCACACGGTTCAGGCAATGTTGAGAAGATAAGCAGATATCTTGTTGATTTTGCCAAGGAAAGAGGACTTGATTACAGACAGGATGAGAATTTCAATGTTGTTATAAGAAAGCCAGCAACTAAGGGAAGCACAGGAGCACCAGTTATTATTCAGGGACATATGGATATGGTTGCTGTTAAGACACCAGACAAAGATAAAGATATGGAAAATGAAGGCCTTGACCTTTTAGTTGATGGTGATTATATAAAGGCAGACAGAACAAGCCTTGGTGGAGATGATGGAATAGCAGTAGCATATGCACTTGCAATTCTTGATGATGACTCAATCAAACATCCGGATATTGAAGCTATATTTACGGTAGATGAAGAAGTAGGTATGCTTGGTGCAGAAGCTATGGATTGTTCAGATATTAAGGGAAGAATAATGCTTAATATTGATTCAGAAGATGAAGGTATCTTCTTATCAAGCTGTGCAGGTGGAGCTGTTATTATATCTAAGTATCCGGCAGTAAATACAGAAGTTACGGGAACAGAAGTCACAATAAATGTATCGGGAGTTACAAGCGGACATTCTGGTGTTGATATTATATACCAGAGAGCTAATGCCAATGTTGTTCTTGGCAGACTTCTTTTTGAATTATCAAAGCAGTACAACTATAATATCAGGACTATCTCAGGTGGTGAGAAAGATAATTCAATTGCCCCACGTTCAGAAGCAGTTATCGTTGTAGAAGATGGTGATACTGCTGGCGTAGTAGAAATGCTTAATAAGTATGCACAGCTTATAATTAATGAATATAGTGTTACAGATAAGGATATGTCTATTAAAGTAAGTCAAGGCAGTAAAGTTTCTGTCCAGGCAATGGATTACAGTTCTACTAATAAGGTTGTACTTGCACTTACACATATTCAGGATGGTGTTGTTAAATTAAGCAACGACATTAAAGGACTTGTACAGACATCAATTAATGCGGGTGTTGTAAGAATGGAAGATGGAAAGGTTGTAATTACGTATCTTCTTAGAAGCTCAGTAGAGAGCGAGAAAGAATACCTTATAGATAAGGTTACAAGTATGGTTGAGCTTCTTGGTGGTGAATATGTTATCACAGGAAAGTATCCAGCCTGGGAATACAGGAAAGAGTCAATGTTAAGAGAAATTATGTCTGATTCTTTCAAAAAATTATACGGAAAAGAACCGGTTATTCAGGCTATACACGCAGGTGTTGAGTGTGGTATGTTTGCAGATAAGCTTGACGGACTTGACTGTGTATCATTCGGACCAGATATTATTGATATTCATACATTTAATGAAAAGCTTAATGTACCATCAGTACAACGTACATGGGAGCTTATATTAGATGTACTTGCTTCATTCTAATTAATAAATACAAAGCAGTAATTGATATGCGTTAAATCAGAAAATGGCTTGCAAAAAGTTCATATTTAGATTATTTAGGCATATTGATTGCTGCTTTTCAATTTGTTTATACAAATGTAACAAAAATCACAGCATTTTTAATAAAATATTGACAGATGTTATATATAATGTTATCTTATATGAGTACATAGCATTTAGCTATAATCTATTAATGATACAATAGATAATTCGTAGTAATACATTTATAGAATACAATCTATTGTTATTGTACCTGAAAAGGTATGTCGTGGGCGTGGGTCTTGCCCGGTTAATTCCCAATTATGTATATATTCACTGCGCAGGAATATAACTATTATTTTACGAAAGGAATATATTAAATGAAAGAAACTAATACTATATCTATGATGAATTTTGAGGATTTTAAGAAAGTTATTATGAAGAAAGCTGAACCTGTAGCAGGAGAAGGTGGGACTGTTGATATAACACACGTTATAAAGAATAATGGTTGTGAATATGACGGGCTTATTATACTTAATAAGGGGAGTGTGATATCGCCAACAATATATTTGAATGATTATTATGAGCAGTATGTTAATGGTAAATCAATAGACAGTATATTTGCTGGAATTAAGGAGTTGTATTATCTGAATAAAGACAGATTATCGGTTGATACGCAGAGTCTTATGAGTTTTGAGGGGATAAAAGATAAAATTGTATACAAGCTTATTAATTACAATGCGAACAGGAAGCTGCTAAGCCTTGTGCCACACAAGAAAATACTTGACCTTGCAATGGTATATTACTGCATATTAGGGGAGATTGAGGATGGCAATGCAACAGCTCTTATATATAACAGCAATATAAAGAACTGGCACATAAAAGAAGATGAGCTGTACAGGACAGCGGTTAGTAATACACCTAAGCTTCTTCCTGTAAAGATATATGAAATGTCAGAACTTATAAAATATGTTGATACAGCAGAGGGAAGATATTCATTGGATGATCCTTGGTGCAGTAATCTTTATGTACTTACTAATAAAAGCCGAATTAATGGTGCGGCGGGCATTATGTATGAGGGAGTATTAAAGAAGCTTGCAGATAAGCTGGAGAGTGATATGTATATATTGCCTTCATCAATCCATGAAGTTATTATTCTTCCAAAGTCAACAATGTTTAATAAAGAGGAACTGATGGCTATGGTAAGAGATGTTAATACAGAGGGAGTTTCAAAAGACGAAGTTCTGTCATATACAGTGTATGAATATGACAGAAATACAGAAGAACTATATTCTTAAATGCACACAATGGGAGTCGAACCCACGACCTTTCGCTCCGGAGGCGAACGCTCTATCCAACTGAGCTATATGTGCTGATAATAATTAATAATACACTATTTTTTATAAACAAGCAAATGTTTTGATTTTGTTGTCTGTTTTTGATATTATGATATGAGTGCCTGAAGGATAAAATAATATTTCCTTATTGAAAAATACATAAATACATATATGAAAATATGCAATGTATGGCATATTTAAAAATGTATAATGATATGTGGATATATAGAGAATGGAATTATCCTTCTGGCACTATAAAGTTTATGGCTTCTGATATTTAATCAGAAGGCGATAATTTTGAAAGGAGCACATATATAATATATATGCGGATAAATAAATATTTAAGTGCCAAGGGAGTATGTTCAAGGCGTGAGGCTGACAGGCTTTTAGAGGCAGGCAGGATAACAGTTGACGGGGCCGTTGCTGAATGTGGGCAGCAGGTTGATGATAATAATATTATATGTATAGATGGCAGTAAGATTTCTAATGATAAACCAGAAGATATACTTATAGCATTTAATAAGCCTGTTGGCATTGTATGTACAACAACTAACAAGCAGGGAAATAACAATATTGTTGATTATATAGGCTACAGTGAAAGAATATATCCGATAGGAAGGCTTGATAAGGAGTCGGACGGACTTATTCTTCTTACAAATAATGGTGAAATAACTGACAGGATATTACGCTCAGTTAATGGACACGAGAAAGAATACATTGTTAAAGTTAACAAGAATATAACTAAAGATTTTCTTGATAAAATGTCTGCTGGCGTGTATTTAAAAGAATTAAATGTCAAGACTAAACAGTGCAGAATATATAAAGTAAACAGCAATACATTCAGAATTGTACTGACACAGGGGCTTAACAGGCAGATAAGAAGAATGTGTCAGGAGTTGGGATATAAGGTTGAAAAGCTTACAAGAATACGGGTTATGAATATTGAACTGGGTGACCTTGCCTGCGGCGAATACAGAGTAGTAGAGGGTGCAGAGAAAGAAAAGCTTTATAACAGCCTGTAGGGTGTGAGTGCTGCTTTTTTGCTATAGCTGGATAAGAGAAGCTTTGAAATAGGTTTATAGGTATGTATATTTAATTGTTAATCTGGAGGAATATTAAGATATGGAGAAGTTAGATAGAATTAAGGAGCTTGTTGCACTTCTTAATAAGGCAGGAAAAAGCTATTATTCAGAGGGACAGGAAATAATGTCTAATTATGAATATGATGCTTTATATGATGAACTTAAAAAGCTTGAAGAGGAAACTGGCTGTGTGCTTTCGGACAGTCCTACAGTAAATGTTGGATATGAAGTATTAAGTGAGCTTCCAAAGGAACGACACGACTCACCAATGTTAAGCCTTGATAAGACCAAAGACAGGGAAAGCTTAAGGAGCTGGTTAAAAGACCAGAAAGGATTGTTATCGTGGAAGCTTGATGGACTTACTATAGTTCTTACATATGAGAATGGAGAACTGGTAAAGGCGGTAACAAGAGGCAATGGACAGATTGGTGAAATTATTACTAACAATGCAAGAATGTTTAAGAATATACCTGTAACTATAAGTTATAAGGGAAGACTTGTGTTAAGAGGAGAAGCAATTATAACTTATTCTGATTTTAACAGAATTAATGAGGAAATTCCTGAAACAGATGCCAAGTACAAAAATCCAAGAAATCTTTGCAGTGGCTCAGTAAGACAGCTCAATAATAAGATAACAAAAGAGCGTAATGTCAATTTCTTTGCATTTACGCTTGTATCAGCAGATGGAGTAGATTTTAATAATTCAAGAAAATGCCAGTTTGAATGGCTTAAAAGCCAGGGATTTGATGTTGTTGAATATAAGGAAGTTGATAAAGATAATATACTAGATGCAATTGACTGGTTTGAGCATACAATTGTTAATAACGATTTTCCGTCAGATGGACTTGTTATTATATATGATGATATTGCTTATGGTGAATCGCTTGGAAGAACAGCGAAGTTTCCAAGAAATGCTATGGCATTCAAATGGACAGATGAAACCGCAGAAACTACATTAAAAGAGATAGAATGGAGTGCTTCAAGAACGGGACTTATTAATCCTGTGGCAATATTTGAACCGGTTGAACTGGAAGGAACTAAAGTTTCAAGGGCAAGCGTGCATAATATAAGCATAATGGAAAGCCTTAAGCTTGGAATAGGTGACACAATTAAAGTATTTAAGGCCAATATGATTATTCCGCAGATTGCAGAAAATATTACACAGAGCGGAACAGTAAGGATACCAGAAGTCTGTCCGGTATGTGGTGGAAAGACAAGGATAAGCGATGTTAATGATGTAAAATCATTGTATTGTGATAATGAACAGTGTCAGGCTAAGCACATAAAAAGCTTTGCACTTCTGGCATCAAGAGATGCACTTAATATAGACGGTTTATCAGAGGCAACTTTAGAAAAGTTCATTCAGAAAGGTTTCCTTAAGAGGAGAGGGGATATTTTCAGAATATCAAGATATAAAGATGAGATAACAGCAATGGATGGCTTTGGCGAGAAGTCTTATAATAATCTTATTGATGCACTTGAAAAGGCGAAAGATACAGATTTAGTCAGGGTTATATATGGCCTTGGAATAGATAATGTGGGACTTTCCACAGCAAGATTAATAGTTAATAAGCTTAATAATGACCCTGAGGCAGTTCTTAATGCTACAGCAGATGAACTTACTGATATAGATGGAATAGGTGAAGTTATAGCAGAGGCATTTGTTGAATATTTTAAAAATGAAGATAAGAAAGATGAGTATCTTGACATATTAAGTGAGGTTAATATTAAAGAGGCTGAAAATGTACAGACAACCGAGGAACTTGCTGGCAAGACATTTGTTATAACAGGAAATGTTAATCATTTTGCTAACCGTAATGAACTTAAGGCACTTATAGAGAGTATGGGAGGCAAGGTGACAGGTTCTGTCACAGGTAACACATCGTATCTTATTAATAATGATAGTACATCGCAGTCAACTAAGAACAAGAAAGCTGCCCAGCTTGGTGTTCCAGTGATTACGGAGGAAGAATTCATCAAGCTTGCAGGAAAAGATGAATTGTTGTAGAATACATCATTAACAGTAAGTTTGACTATATTAAAATGTGATTTACACAGGAATCGAGGTAAATATGCCAATTAAAATACAGAATGATCTTCCAGCTAAGCACGAGTTAGAGGAAGAAAATATATTCGTGATGGACGAAAGCAGGGCACTTTCACAGGATTTCAGAGAATTGCAGATAGCAATTCTTAATCTTATGCCAATAAAGCAGGACACAGAATTGCAGTTATTAAGAGCATTATCTAATACTCCATTACAGATTGATGTGACATTTATACAGACAGAATCACACGTGTCAAAGAATACATCATCATCACATATAAAGAAATTTTATGAAACATTTTCTAATGTAAAAGACAGAAATTTCGATGGACTTATAATAACAGGAGCACCAGTTGAAAAGCTTGCATTTGAAGAAGTGAACTACTGGGATGAGCTTACAACAATAATGGAGTGGTCAAAAGAGCACGTTACATCAACACTCCACATATGCTGGGGTGCACAGGCGGGACTTTACTACCATTATGGAATTAAGAAAGTCCTTCTTGATGAGAAATTATCAGGTGTATACAAGCACCACGTTCTTAACAGAAAAGAGCCTCTTGTAAGGGGATTTGATGATTTCTTTATGGCACCACATTCAAGATATACAGAAGCGTGCAGGAAAGATATATTAAACAACAAACAGCTCAAGGTATTTGCTGATTCAGATGAAGCGGGCATATATATTGCAATAGGACAGGACGGCAAGCATATATTTGTTATGGGTCACCCTGAATATGACAGGATGACACTTGATCAGGAATATAAGAGAGATTTAGACAAGGGGCTTGAGCCACAACTTCCAGTGAACTATTATCCAGATGATGATTGCAACAGAAAGCCAGTGTTATCTTGGAGAAGCCACGCTAATAATCTTTATACTAACTGGCTGAATTATTACGTATATCAGACTACCCCTTATGACCTTAATGATAAGGTTCAGACGTATGGGAATTAGGGCTGGGATTTGTTGTTGTTTGGAAAGTAGGTGATGTTATGCTTGCAACTATGAAAAATGAATATAATAAGTTGTCAGATATTGAAAGATTTATAACAG
>OHTV01000960.1_pt1 | contig 10757 bp, 9 predicted proteins | sample 1579041 | NCBI WGS metagenome assembly OHTV01 (sample SAMEA3879583, study PRJEB24766) | human gut metagenome | biome: human-associated habitat; feature: feces | place: USA | collected 1985/1987
CGTCACCGATCACGCTCCCCACACCCCGTGGGAGAAGGCCCGCGAGTTCGAGCTTGCGCCCTTTGGTATGATCGGCCTCGAGACCTCGCTGTCGCTCGTACTCACCGAGCTGGTCAACACGGGCAAGATGAGCATGGGCCGCATGGTCGAGCTCATGGCCATCAAACCGCGTGAGATCCTGGGTCTCGACCAGGTTCAGGTCAAGGCGGGCTCCGTTGCCGACCTGACCGTGTTCGACGCGTCCGCAACCTGGACGGTTGGCGAGGACGGTTACGAGTCGCGCGCCGAGAACTCCGGTTTTGCCGGCCGCACGCTCACCGGTCGTGCCACCGATGTGTTTGTCGGCGGTAAGCAGACGCTTGCCGACGGCTGCATCTGCTAGCATAGCCTTATCGCTTTTGTGCGCGGCGCCCTTGCGGTGCCGCGCTTTCTGTTCGTTTTGACCATGCAACCGCATGGGGGATTGGAGCGTCTATGCCCACACCTTCCACTGCACGCATGCACGACTTCGAGGTCGTCTCGAACCAGGAGATCGCCGACGAACTGTTCATTTCGAAGCGCACGGTGGACAAGCACCGGGCCAATATTCTGGAGAAGACCGGATGTAAAAATACGGCGAGCCTGGTGGTTTATGCCGTCAGACACGGCCTGGTGGATGTGCTGTAAGTCCGATGTCGGGCGGAGCGCTGCGATAATTTCGATGAAAACGGGCCTCCTTTCCGGCTTTTTTCGGATTTCCGACGTGAAAATTTTGGAAATAGCGTTCGATTGATTATATTTGCGTGTTGTGAAATTGATTCTGTCCGGTTTCAGACGGGTATAACCTGATAATTGAAATATGAAAAGATTGATTAGTTTATTGGCAGTGGCGCTTTTCGGAGTGGCGCTGGTCGGTTGCAGTGACAACGAGGAAACTACTCCTCCTACCCCTCCTGATCCCAAGCCTGTCGATGTTTACGGCTGGCATATGACCAAATGGGAGGTAGGCGGCGACGATACGAATTTCCCGAAGGAGGTTTATATCGTTTTCGACGAGGAGAAGAATTTCGAAATGTATCAGGACGTCAGCTCGAACGGGTTCGTGAAGATGACGGGTACCTATACTTTCGACGAAACTTCCAAGAAACTTACCGGTAAATATTCCGACGGCGAGAATTGGGCATACGACTATACCGTATCCGGTGTGGACTGGCTTTTCGGCCAGCTCAATCAAGAAACCGGGGAGATGAGCGGTGTCGGCGAAACGATGGTAATGACGGCTGCGGACGACAGCACTTACAAGCTGACATTCGTTTACGGCATCATTCCGGATGAGGTCATCAACTCTGTGATGGTACGCAGCGCCGAAGGCGTACGGATTCTGTAAGTCATACGGGATTCATATTCGACAAAATAAGGACTGTGCAATGCAGTCCTTATTTTATTTTATTATAACAAGCGATTTGAATCGGAAAATCAGCACGATGATTTTTTCTTGTACCTTTTTGGAATCATGTTTTTTTTGATGTTCTATTCTCAATATGGATATTATAAAAAACAGGGAGATTGGGCCCAAGAGTTGTGTGCCCCGCATCCGTACTGGTATATATTTTTCGGTGTTTGTCTTTGGATTGCGGCATTTGGAATTATTCTAAAAAAATGTCTTGAGTAGGAGGTGGTTTCCGGCAATGGACTTTTGATTGGATAGTTGTCGTTTTACAAAAAACAGGAGTAAAAATCACAAAGATTTTTACTCCTGTTTTATTCGGTCTGAATGTCGGATCCTCTTGTGTTCGCCGGTCGCAGCAGCCGAGGGGATTACAGTTTCCGGCGTAGTTTTTCGGCCTCCTCTTCGTAGCCGGGCTTGCCCAGCAGGGCGAACATATTCTTTTTATAAGCCTCGACTCCCGGTTGGTCGAAGGGGTTCACTCCCAGCAGGTAACCGCTGATGCCGCATGCTTTTTCGAAGAAATAGATCAGGGTGCCGAGGCTGCGGGCGTCGATGCGGGGAATTTCGATCCGCAGGTTGGGGACGCCCCCGTCTGCATGGGCCAGGCTCACGCCCAGTTCGGCCGTATGGTTGATTTCCGAAAGGCGCTTGCCTGTCAGGAAGTTGAGTCCGTCGAGGTTGTCCGGGTCGCTGCCGATCTTCACCCGGTGCTCCGGGGCGGCGACGGAGACGACCGTTTCGAACAGCGTCCGCTCTCCCTCCTGAATGTATTGTCCCATCGAGTGCAGGTCGGCCGTGAAGGTGACGCTGGCCGGGAAGATTCCCCTTCCTTGCTTGCCTTCGCTCTCGCCGAAGAGCTGTTTCCACCATTCGGCCAGATATTGTAATTGCGGTTCGTAGGAGGCGAGTATTTCGATCATGAATCCCTGCTGGTAGAGGATATTCCGTACGGCGGCATAACGGGCTGCGGGATTTTCGTCGAACGGGACTCCGTCGGCCGTCGCCCGTTCCATTTCGCATGCACCGGCCAGTAGGGAGCGAATGTCGATTCCCGCCGCCGCGAGCGGCAGCAGACCCACCGGGGTCAGAACCGAGTAACGTCCGCCCACATCGTCCGGAATGACGAAAGTGCGGTAGCCTTCGCGGTCCGCGAGGGTTTTCAACGCCCCCCGGCTGCGGTCCGTAACGGCGACGATGCGCCGGGCTGCCTCCTTGCGTCCGTAGCGGCGTTCGATTTCGTCGCGGATCAGCCGGAAGGCAATGGCCGGCTCGGTCGTGGTGCCCGACTTGGAGATCACGATGGCCGCGATCGACCGGTTTTCGACGGCTGCGAGCAGACGGGCCAGATAGTCTTCCGATAGGTTCTGTCCGGCGAAAAGCAGAATGGGTTTCGCCGGATGTTCGTGCAGCAGGTTGAACGGGTCGCTCAACGCCTCATAGACGGCGCGTGCACCCAGGTAGGATCCGCCGATGCCGATGCAGAGGATCACCTCCGCCAGGTCGCGCAGACGGGCGGCTTCGGTTTCGATCGCCTGCAACTCCTCTTCGCCGAGGGCGGAGGGGAGCCCCACCCAGCCCAGGAAATCGTTGCCGGCACCTTGGCCGTTGTGCAGCAGCGCGTTGGCGTGCAGGGCTGCGGATTTTTCCTTCTCGGTGATTGCGACATCGGCGCGAATGGGATCGAACGACAGGGTTTTCATGACTGTATTGGTGTTAAATCAGTTTTGTCGTAAGCTCCTGCATGGCTTCCCGAACAGGAACCCCTTTGTAAAGGACTTCATAGACCATATCGGCAATGGGCATCTGCACCTTGTGGCGGGCGTTGATGTGACGGATGCAGTCGGCGGCGAAATAGCCTTCGGCCACCTGGGTCATTTCGTCCAAAGCATCGCGGACCGTGCAGCCGTGCCCGATCAGCAGGCCCAGTTTGCGGTTGCGGCTGTAAACGGAATAGCAGGTCACCAGCAGGTCGCCCAGGTAGGCCGAGGCGCGGGTTTCGCGCTGGTCGGGGTAGCTTTCCCGCAGGAACCGGGCCATTTCCATCGCACTGTTGGAGATCAGCACCGCGAGGAAATTGTCCCCGTAACCCAATCCGACAGCCATGCCGACGGCTACGGCGTAGATGTTTTTTAAGATAGTAGCATATTCGATGCCGTACAGGTCGGTCGAATAGGAGAGTTTGATATATTCGGTGGCGAATTTGTGTCCGATCGTATGCGAATTTTCCGGATCGGTGCAAACCACCGTAAGGTAGGAGAGCCGTTCGAGCGAAACCTCTTCGGCATGGGAGGGACCGGTGATGATGCCCAGTTGCTTGAAAGAGAGGTCGTAATGGTCGTGCATATACTCCACGACGGTGGTGTAGTCGTCCGGGACGATGCCTTTGATGGCCGAGATGACGAATTTCTCCTTGAGCGGAACGGTCAGCGTTTCGAGCGTCTTTTTCAGGTAGGCCGAGGGGCTGGCCAGGATGACGATGTCGGCCTCGGAAACCACCCGGTCGAGATCGTCCGAGGGGTTTATGCGCGTGCGGTCGAACCGTACGTTGCTCAAATAGCGGGGATTGCGACCCTTGTCGCGCAGGCTTTCGAGCACCTCCGGATTGCGGACGTACCAACCTATCGAGGGTTCGTTTTCGGTCAATACCTTGGCGAGCGCCGTGGCCCAGCTTCCGTATCCGATCATGGCGCATCTGGCGCCGCTGCCTATCTTGTGGTCCATAAGTTTTCGGAATAAAAGTTTCTTTTCTACAAAAGTAAATAAAAAACGGGAAAGGACACATAATTATCCTTCTTTTCCCTACCTTTGTAGAAAGTAAGACGCACTCGGCAGAAAAAACAAACGAATTTGTTTTATTCTGCTTTCATTTTCATTACCTTTGTTCCTGATGTATTGACACGGATTTCACGGGCAGGCGAAGGCTTCTGGGAAAGAAAGTCAATATTTTGATTATCAGAAATTAATAGATTATAATATAGAGAGAGGAAAGCAGAGTACTATGGGACTTTTTTCACTGACACAGGAGCTGGCTATCGACTTGGGTACGGCCAATACTTTGATTATTCACAACGGGAAGGTCGTGGTGGACGAGCCTTCCATCGTGGCGTTGGACGTACACACCGGTAAACTGGTGGCTATCGGTACGCAGGCCCGCCAGATGCACGAGAAGACCAATCCGAACATCAAGACGATCCGTCCGCTGAAGGACGGCGTGATCGCCGATTTCAACGCTACGGAGTTGATGCTGCGCGGCATGATCAAGAAAGTCAAGACTTCGGGCAATCTCTTCGCTCCCTCGATCCGCATGGTGATCTGCATTCCTTCCGGCTCGACCAATGTCGAGATCCGTGCCGTGCGGGATTCCGCCGAACATGCCGGGGGGCGTGAGGTCTATATGATTTACGAACCGATGGCTGCGGCGCTGGGTGCCGGTCTGGATGTCGAAGCACCGGAGGGCAACATGGTGATCGACATAGGCGGCGGTACTACCGAGATCGCCTGCATTTCGCTCGGCGGCATCGTTTGCTCCGAGTCGATCAATGTCGCGGGCGATGTCTTTACCAACGATATTCAGAGTTACGTGCGCCAGCAGCACAACATCCGTATCGGCGAACGCACGGCCGAGGCGATCAAGTGTTCGATCGGTGCGGCGCTCACCGAGCTGGACGAAGAGCCCGAGGATTACGTGGTAACGGGTCCTAATATGCTTACCGCCCTGCCGCAGACCGTGTCGCTCAGCTACGGTGAAATCGCCTATGCACTGGAGAAGTCGCTCGTCAAGCTGGATGCGGCGCTGATGAAGGTGCTCGAAACCATGCCGCCGGAGCTGTATGCCGACATCGTGAAGAACGGCATCTACCTGGCCGGCGGCGGTGCGCTTATCAAGGGGCTGGACAAGCGTCTGAATGCCAAGACGGGTATTCCGTTCCACGTGGCCGAGGATCCCTTGCGTGCTATTGCGCGCGGTACGGGTATCGCGCTGAAGAATATCAACCGTTTCTCGTTCCTGATGAAATAACGAAGCTGCGGAAGCTTTCCCGTGAGCCGTGTATAAACTGATCGAATTCCTGCGCAGAATCTACGTGGCGGTCTTGTTCGTCGTATTCGAAGCGATCGCCATCGGGTATTATGCGCACTCTTCGAATTATACGCAGGCCAAGCTGCTCACCCGCTCGAACCAGGTGGTTGGCGGGGTGAACGGCATCTTCGCAGACATTCGCTCCTATTTTACCCTGGGGCGCGAAAACGAACGCCTGCTGGAGCGTGTCGCCGTACTCGAGGAGGAGTTGGCTTTTTACCGGAGGTCGGCGGCCGATTCGGTGCGTACGGACCTGCTGCACGATATGGGAGAGAAGCCCTACGAGCTGACCGTCGCCCGGGTGATTTCCAATTCGATCAACAAGAACCGTAACTTCATCGTGCTGGACCGGGGCGAACGCGACGGCGTCGAGAAGGGGATGGGCGTGCTCTCTCCGGAAGGGGCCATGGTCGGCTACGTGGCCGCCAGTTCCGACCGTCATGCGGTGTCGGTGTCGATTCTCAATACGTCGTTCAATGCCAGCGGCAAGCTCGCCGGCGACGACTATTTCGGCTCGATCTACTGGGCGGGTGACGATCGCTACCACGTCCGCATGAAGGAATTGTCCAAATATGCCCGCGTTACGGAGGGGGAAGAGGTGGTTTCCTCCGGTTTTTCGCAGTATTTTCCGGCTGACGTGCTGATCGGCTATGTGGAGAGTTTTTCGCTGGCCGATACCCAGATGGCTTACGACGTGGTGATCCGGCTGGCGGTGGATGTGTCGCAACTGACGGATGTTATCCTGGTGCGCAACCGGGATATCGAAGATGTGCAGGAGCTCGAAGCCGAAGCCGAGCGGCAAAACAGAAGATAAATATGTACCGGACTGTTCCCTATATCGTCTTATTCCTTATTTTGGCCCTGTTGCAGATTTTTCTGTTCGACAACCTGTCGATCAGTATCTACCTCTGCCCTTTGGTCTATATCGGCTTCATTGTCCTGCTGCCGATCGACGCTCCGCCGGTTGCAGTGCTTTTTCTGGCTTTGTCGATGTCCGTTGCGATGGATTGGGCGATGGGGGCAGCGGGGATCAATACGATCGCTACGCTTCCGGTCGCTATGCTGCGCCGGCCGCTTCTGCAGTCTGTCTGCGGTAAGGAGGGGATTCGGGAGGGTGGTATTCCTTCTTCGATCCGGTTGGGGCAGGGCGGATTTCTGCGCTACCTGGCAGCGATGGTCGTGGTACACCACTTCCTGTTTTTCATGTTGGAGTCCCTGTCTTGGGCGCAGTTGTTCCATACGCTCGTCCGACTGGTCGTGAGCGGTGCTGTTACGGTGGGCTTCATCTGGCTGCTTGCGCGGCTGTTCACCACTAAACTGACGGTTCGGCTATGAGTTACGGTGGGGAAGGGGTTGCCCGGATGCGGGTGCTGCAGGTGGTCGTGCTGATCGTTTTCGGCGTAATCGCCGCGCGGCTTGCTTATATTCAGCTCATCGACAGCAAATATGAGGAGCTGGCCCGGGGCAATGCGTTGCGCTACGAAGTTCAGTATCCGTCCCGTGGCGAGGTGTTCGACCGCAACGGCGAATATCTGGTACAGAGTCGCGAGTGTTATGACTTGATGGTGATCTATCGCGAGATGGATCGGGAAGGGTTCGATACGACGCTTTTCTGTCAGGTTACGGGGCTTTCGCGCGAAGGGCTTGTGAGGGAGCTGGCCAATGCCCGTGTGCGTCCGCGTGCGCCCCGTATGGTGATGAACTATATGTCCAAGGAGGACAAACTTCGTTTCGACGAGTGTAACTTCGCCGGCTTCTATACCGTTTACCGGACTGCCCGGCAATACCCTCGTAAAGTAGGGGGAAACCTGCTGGGATATGTGGGGGAGGTCAATTCCGAAATGTTACGGCGTTATCCTTCGTATCAGGCGGGCGAATACGTCGGAATCAGCGGCGTGGAGTCGGCCTACGAGCCGGAGCTGCGCGGTAAGAAGGGGGTGAAGATCTCCGAGGTGGATACGCACGGAGCGATCAAGGGTTCGTATATGGACGGTCGTTTCGATTCGCTGCCCGTACCCGGCAAGTCGATCGTCTGTACGATCGATGCGCGGTTGCAGCTCTTCGCCGAGGAGCTGATGGCCGGCAAAGTCGGGGCTGCCGTGGCGATCGAACCTTCGACGGGCGAGATTCTGATGATGGTTTCCTCGCCCACGTACGATCCCGATGAACTGGTGGGACGGCAGCGGGGCAATCACTATATGGAGCTGCTCTATAACAAACGGCAGCCGCTGTTCAACCGTGCCGTAAGCGGCCGTTATCCGCCCGGTTCGACCTTCAAACTGGTTCAGGGCCTGATCGGGATGCAGGAGGGTGTGCTGACTCCTTCCATGCGTTATCCCTGTCACGAGGGTTATCAGGTCGGACGGCTCAAGATGAGGTGTCACGCCCATACGTCGCCTGCGGACCTGCGTTTTGCCATAGCGACTTCGTGCAACGCCTATTTCTGTTACGTATTCCGCGATATTCTCGAAAATCCCCGGTACGGAAGCGTCAAGGAGGGGTTCGACGTATGGAGGGAGTATGTCGAGAGTTTCGGCTTCGGCCGCAAGCTGGATTCGGATTTTCTGGGCGAGGGAAACGGCTATGTTCCCGACCGGAAGTTTTACGACAGGCGTTATCGGAAATCGTGGAACGCGCTGACGGTGCTGTCACTCTCGATCGGTCAGGGGGAGCTGGAGTGTACGCCGCTGCAAATGGCTAACCTGGCGGCTATCGTCGCTAATCGCGGGTACTATTATATCCCGCACATCGTCCGTTCGGTAGAGGGGCGGGATTCGATGGACCGGCGGTTTTACGAGAAACATTATACGAAAGTCGATCCGAAATATTTCGAACCGATCGTGGAGGGTATGTGGCAGAGCGTGCACAAGGAGGGCGGAACCTCCCGGACGGCTTATCTGCCGGGTCTGGACGTGTGCGGCAAGACCGGTACGGCGCAGAATCCTCGAGGCAAGGATCATTCGACCTTCCTGTCGTTCGCTCCGAAGGACAATCCCCGCATCGCTATTTCGGTGTATGTCGAGAACGGCGGGTTCGGGGCTTCGGCCGCTTTGCCCATCGCCAGTCTGCTCGAAGAGTACTATTTGACCGACACCGTCACACGGCCCTGGCTGGTGGAGATGGTCAAGCAGAAAACGATTTATTACCCGGCCTATGGAAAATAACGGCATCGGTAAATTGTTCGAGGGCGTCGATCGCTGGACAGTGCTGATCTATGTGCTGATCGTGCTGGTCGGCTTCGTGGCTATCCTCTCCGCTTCGTACGAAGAGGGGGCGGAGAGCATTTTTTCCTTCTCGCATTTCTATATGAAACAGCTCGTCTGGATGGGAATATCGTTCGCCGTAGCGGTCGTCGTGTTGCTGGTCGATGCGAGCATCTATCACAAGTGGGCTTATCTGTTCTATGTCCTGGGATTGCTGACCCTGGTAGCCGCTCTGCTGTTCGGTCGTGAAGTGAACGGTGCGAAGGCCTGGTTCGAGATCGGGTCGGTCCGTATTCAGCCGGTGGAGTTCGCCAAAATCGCTACGGCGTTGGCGCTGGCCCGCGTGATGAGCTCCAGCTCGTTTTCGATCAACCGGGCGGGGGATCTTTTCAAGGTGGGATTGGTGATCTGTCTGCCGCTGTTGATTATCGTCATGCAGAACGATACAGGATCGGGTATCGTGCTCGTATCGCTGCTGTTCGTGTTGTACCGCGAAGGTTTGAACAAGTGGCTCTGTATTCCGGTGATCCTGATCGCCGTACTCTTTATTTTTTCGTTCCTCTTTACGCCGCTGACCCTGTTGGTGATGCTGATTCTGGTCTGTACGCTTTCCGAGGCGATGATGAACGGACAGTGGCGGTCCCGCATGGTTTATCTGGCTGCGCTGGCATTGGGCACGCTGCTTCTCTATTTCGGGATGCTGTTGGCGGCACCCGGAGCGATGGATCTCTACCGCTGCCTGCTCGTGGTGACGCTGCTGTCGCTCATCTTTGTGGCGATTTATGCCTTCCGCGCCAATCTGCGCAATATTTTCATTACGATCGGACTGTTTCTGACGGCAATGCTTTTCGTTCCGACTACCGATTATATTTTCAATTCCATCCTCAAAGAGCATCAGCAGAACCGTATTTTAAGTTTCCTGGGGCTGGTCAGTGATCCCCTCGGTACGGATTATAACGTCAATCAGGCCAAGATCGCTATCGGTTCGGGCGGCTGGATCGGCAAAGGGTTCCTGCAAGGGACCCAGATCAAATACGGTTTCGTGCCGGAGAAACATACCGATTTCATTTTCTGTACCATCGGCGAGGAGTGGGGATTTCTGGGCGCTATGCTTCTGCTGACGCTCTTTTGCCTGTTGATATTCCGGTTGATGCGTATGGGCGAACGGCAGGAGGAGCCTTTCGGACGGATCTACTGTTACTGCGTTGCGGCATTCCTGCTTTTTCATCTGCTCGTTAATGTGGGGATGACCATCGGACTGATGCCGGTGATGGGAATTCCCCTGCCGTTGGTCAGCTACGGTGGTTCGTCGCTCATGGCTTTTACCATCATGTTGTTCATTGCGGTCCGGCTGGATGCCTCGACCCGGCAATATTCTTTTCGATAACATTCACAACCTTATTTATATATCCGACTGACTTTATGAAAGAACATCAACACAGAGGTTTGACTTCCGCCCAGGTGGAGGAGAGCCGCCGTCTGCATGGGGATAATCTCATCACGCCCCGCAAGGGGGATTCGGCCTGGAAACTGTTTGCCGAGAAGTTCCGCGATCCGATTATTCAGGTATTGCTGGTAGCGGCGCTGCTGTCGCTGGCGATGGCTTTTATCGATGGGGAGTTCCTGGAAACCATCGGAATTATCTGCGCCATCGTTTTGGCCACTTGTGTCGGCTTTTTCTTCGAATTGGACGCCATGCGGCGGTTCAAGCGGCTCAATCTGGTGAATGACGACATTCCGGTCAAGGTCGTCCGCGACGGGGAGATGACCGAGGTGCCCCGACGCGATGTGGTCGTGGGCGACCTGGTGTATGTCGAGAATGGCGAAACGGTCCCGGCGGACGGTAAGCTGGTGAAGGCCGTATCGCTCAAGATCAATGAATCGACGCTGACGGGCGAGCCTGAGGTGGACAAGACTACCGACGAACGCTTTTTCGATGCCGAGGCGACCTATCCTTCCGATGCGCTGTTGCGCGGTACGACCGTCGTGGACGGTTACGGCGAGATGATCGTCGAGGCTGTGGGCGACCGCACCGAAGCGGGGCGGG
>OHTV01000967.1_pt1 | contig 10699 bp, 9 predicted proteins | sample 1579041 | NCBI WGS metagenome assembly OHTV01 (sample SAMEA3879583, study PRJEB24766) | human gut metagenome | biome: human-associated habitat; feature: feces | place: USA | collected 1985/1987
CCTCGCGCCGCAGGGCAACGAGAGGCTCTTCCCCCCAATCCACATGGCCGCCTACGGCCGTATCCCACCGTCCGGGCTGGATATCCTTCCACGCCGGACGTTTTTGCAGGTAAAGCTCCCCGCAGGAGTTGAACAGATGAAGGTGCACCACCGGATGCAACAGCATCGACCCGCCGTGGCACTCGCCCCGCGTGGCCCGGCCGACGACACGTCCGGCGGCATCGACCACCGGAAACAGCTCTTCCCGATTATCCGCGCATTTCATCTTCCGACAATATTCTATGAGTTTTATTCCGACCGTAAAGACTGCAATAGACGGAGAACATGACGAAGCCCAGCAGGGCCATCGCCGCACCGGGCAGGGCGGCATATTGAGGCCCCAGGCCGAAACTGATCGGCAGACCGCCGAAGTAGGCGCCCAAAGCGTTGCCGAGGTTGAACGCGATCTGGATCGACGCGGCGCCGAGCATCTCCCCGCCCGGCGCATTCTCCAGAATAAGCAGTTGCTGGGGCGATGAAACCCCGAAGAGCGAAGCCGTCGTCAGGAACATCAGCGGAATCACGAGCCAGTCGATCCGAGCCGCGAAGAAGATCCCTACGAGCAACAGACATATCATCCCCTGAATAAAACGGGCGACCCGTTCGGGAGAGAAGCGGTCCGACAGATGCCCGCCCGCGAGATTACCCACCAGCATTCCCAGCCCCGCGACCATCATCACGGCTGTCATCGCCTGCCCGGAGATGCCCGCCACACGCGTCATGGTCGGAGTCACGTAGCTGTACCAGCAGAAAACTCCTCCATTGGCCAGCAGCGTAGCCAGCAGGATTAGCCAAGGAGCCCGCGAACCGAGGAACCGGAATTGCCCCTTCAATCCCGTATCGGGCAGCGCCGGCAGGGCAGGCACCCAGCGGGCGATCAGCAGCAGAGCCATAATTCCCCACAGCCCGACCATCCCGAAAGCCAGCCGCCACGAAAGATAGCTGCCCAAATAGGTACCCAACGGCACACAGAACAGGTTGGCGACAGTCATCCCGAGGATCATGATAGACACGGCCTGGGTTTTGTGTCCCGGATCGGCCACCCGCTCCGCAACAATCGAACCTACCCCGAAGAAAGCCCCGTGAGGCAGGCCCGACACGAACCGCATCGCCAAGAGCATCCAAAAGTCGGGCGCCAGCGAAGCGCAGACGTTACCCAGAACAATAAGAGCGGCAAGAGCGAGCAGAATCCCCTTCAACGCCCGCTTACGTGCAATGAGCACCGTCGCGGGAGCCCCGACGCAAACCCCGATGGCATAGGCCGAAATCAGGTCCCCGGCCCGGGGGATGGAAACGCCTAAATCCCTCGCCACATCGGGCAGAATCCCCATCATGACGAACTCGGCCATACCGAGAGCCAACGTGCCGAAAGCCAGGGCGATCAAACTCTTTTTCATAAATCGACTCTTTTTACCGACGGCTCCGCACTCCGGAGTACGGAATCTCTTTCGCAACTTTCGCATTCTTCGGACCGCTCCGCAGCTCGACAATACGGCGCGTCCGAAGCACGGTCTTTTGATTCGGAGAACAAAAATAGCGCATATCTTCCCCTCTTCCGCCTAAAACGAAAGAATTTCTCACCGACCCGACAAACCGGCCCTCCCGGATTCTACCTGACGGGATGAATCCGGGAGGGCCGATTATATCCTATCCGAAAGCCCAAAGAGAGCCGTATGACTGAGATCAATACCCCAGCCAGTGAAGCCACTCGAGCGCTTCGGGCGTCAGCTTGTCATCGCGGTCCACCCAGGTTCCGGACTCGATGAGCAACTTTTTATACTCCTCGATACGGCGCGTGATCGGAAAATCGGGTCGCGGCAGCGCACTCTTCTCCGCACGCTCCGAAGGGCGAATCGTCCGGTCGAAAACCTCCCGAAGCGCCGGGCGCCGGTGTCCCTCCCACTTGAAATCTTCGAGAAAAAGAGCCTGCGTCTCCGGAATCTTATCCATCGGGAAAATCGAATAGACCGGCTGATTGCGGTAGGTAATGCCTTCGACCGTATTGTTGTCGATATAGTAGGTAGCCGCACCGCTTTGGATGGACATCAACCCCACCGGTTCGGGCGAATCGTCCTCCTGCATATAATAGATGGTCTGCACGTTACCGTCCACGTCGTTGCGATAGATCTTGTTATTGCGGAAATAGGCAGTAATCAGCTTGCCCGTCACCTGGTTGTAAGTCATCGTGTCGATCTCGCTCGACATAACCGGACGGCCGACGAATTCCGCTTTCTGGAGTTTGGAGTTTTCGGTATAGATCTTCATCACGTCCGAAGTGATCTGGTTGTCCTGATTCCAAAGCACGGGATCGATATAGAGCAGGATCATCGAGTCCGTGGAAACGGCCACCAGGGAATCGCAGACCGCCTGGAAGTCGTTGCGGAAGATCTTTACCCGGCGATACCCCTTGACCAACCGGTAGAGGGAATCTCCAGCAGGTGCAGCGATCGAATCCCCCCGCAAAGAGTCCGCTGCCGCAACCCCGGCCTTGAGCGAATCGAGCTGCATGGAATCGCGTCCCAGCGAATCCGCAGCAAGAGAGTCCCGGAACAAAGAATCCAACGCGGCAAAAGCCCTGGCCTCCCGCAGGGAGTCGGCGACCAGCGAATCGAGAGCCGACGCCGGAAGCTTGCCTTTCAGGATCGCCTTCCCGGTTTTGGCACGCCGCTTGGCCCAGATTTTCTCCATACGTTCGGCGCGGCGCTCCAGGTTCTTTCTGCGCAATGCCTCCTCCTTCTGTTTCGCAGCGTCGAGCTTGGCAGTAGCCCGAGCCTGACGTGCTTTGGCGATCTGCGCCAGCTTCTCCTTGCGGGCCGCTGCCGCCTGCGCCTTTTTCACGGACGCTATGCTGTCGGCCTGTGCCCGCAATTGAGCTTTCAAGCTGTCGGCCTGGGCTTTCCGCTCCCGCTTGGAAAGAATATGCACGGAAGAATCCGCAGGAAGCGATTTTGGACCGGCCTGCGCAAGGCTGTCGGAAAAAAGCGTATCCACCGCAGAAACGGCGGCCACGGAATCGGCAGGGGTCATTCCGCCCCCCACCCGATCAAGGCTGTCGGAAAGAAGCGTATCTATTGCTGGGGCGGCATCCAGAGAATCGCCCCCCGTTCCTCCTTTTTCAGCCGGAACAGCCGCTATGGGTTCTGCAGCGGAACCAGAACCGGCATCCGCAGTTTCGGACGAGGTTTCGACGGCTCCGGCCGCAGCCTGCGGAGCAGCGGCATCCGCCTGCGATCCATCCTGCGAGGCTTTTGGATCCGCAGCACTCGGTTTCGCAGCCAGTGAATCCACAGACGATCCCCCCTTAGAGCCGGCCAGAGAATCTGCCGCCTTTGCCTTCACCTTCGCCAACGAATCGGCACGTGCCTGCTCGCTCTTCGAGATCGTATAAAGAAACATCGAATCGGCACACATATAGAGCGAATCGCTCTGACTCGTATCGTAGCTGACCACCGAAGGTCGCTGCGTGAGCAGAGCATTGCCCGGCTCCTTCCAATATTCGCCGTAATCGCCGAAAGCGAGCACTTTGTGCTCGGCGTCGTCGATCTGGATATTCCGGAACAAAAGAGCATGCCCGGACTCCCGGTAATAGTCGAGGCTGTCGCTCCACAGCTCCTGCTTTTCGGTCATCACATACCCGTTGCGAGTCAGCACGTAAAGCTCGCGCGGCTTTTCGTAACGTCCCCGGTCGGCATAAATGTAATCGCCGCCTTCGTTCCAGATGTTGGTTCGCTCGAAGAAATGAGCCTGGTCGGTATCCGTATCGTACACCACCGAATCGCCCTTGAGTTCGTACTTGTCGTTGCGCATCTCGACACGATCCACACAGATAATCTGGTGCGTATCGGCATAATAGTAGCCCCGGTCGGATTCGAGGTGATTCTCGCGGTTGGTCAGCATACCGCCTCCGCTGAAAGTACCGATATTGTCCAGCGTATTGAACCGGAAATCATAAGTATAGAGCGTCGCATCCCCATCGACGACCTTCACCAGCGGAGCATAGACCCGCGCCTCGTTGATCTCACCGTTGTAGTCGGCCCGGTCGCCGTAAATGTATGTCTCTTTTTATTGATCAGTACGTTGCCGAACCACTCGATGCGCTTGTCGTTGTAGCGGATCGCGCTGTCGCAGGTAATGACCGCCCCGTTGTGCTGGGCCGCGAAATGCCCTACGAGCACTGTCGCGGTCGTATCGCCGTAAGGAATGGGATATCCCCGGTCGGCGACGAAATCGACCACCTTGTTCGACTCGGGGTCCTGGGCCGGAGCACCCGGAGCCGACGGGGTATGAACACCCGCAACGGGAACGGCCAGCGGCCTGTTCCCCGCGAGGATCACACCTCCGGCGACACCTGCGACCAGCAGTGCGCACACTATTTTTCGCAATCCCTTCGGCATCGGACGATCTCTATTTTACCCAGTTCTTATTTTCGAACTCTCCGTCCCGAAATTCGGGATCGATATAAATGTACATGCCCTCGATCTTCTTGTCGAGCCACTCCTTGAACACTTTCTCGCGTTTGGCGTTCAGCGCCAGCTGTTCGACGCGAATATAGTCCTCATTGAGCGAAACCTTGTGCGGAGGGATCACCTTCACGAGCTTGACGATCTTGCTGAGCTGGTTGCCCATCCAGTCTTCGGTCTGATAGGCGTCGGAAATTTCGCCCTCCTTAAGATTGCGCAGGGCATTGTAGTCGTCGAGGCTCTTGCCACCGGCCCGGCCGAAATCTTCTTTCATGAAGCGTGTTTCGGTATAACTTGCTTCCCACCTTTGAGTAAGTTCCAGCAAATCGTGGTTGGTCACCACGCCGCCGTTCATCTTCGAATTATCGTCGTCGGAAAACTTCCGGGCCGCCTCCTCGAAAGTAATCGAATCCTTACGGATCAGGTTTGCGATACTGTCCAGCATACGGGCCGGAGCCGCCAGCTCCTCGAGCGTATAGGAGGGTCGCAACACGATATGACGCGCATGGTACATACGCCCCTTCTGGTCGATCAACTGAATCAGGTGATAACCGTATTGCGTTTCGACGACCTCGGAAACCTGTCCCGGCTTCAGATCGGCCAATGCGTCCGCAAACTGCCGCACGAACCCGTCCAAAGGCTGGGGGTCCAGTTCGCCGCCACTGATGGCCGAACCGTCCATCGAATACATGCGGGCCATGATGTCGAAACGGGTCTGCCCCTTGATGATGCGCTCGCGCATATCCAGCAACCGCTCCTTGGTGCGCTGCTTGGCCTCCTTGATCGACGCCGGGAAACGGGTGATCTGGGCATAAACGTACTGTTCGGGGATAGTCGGCAGACTGTCCGGATCGGTCTTCTTGTAGTAACGCTCCACCTCGCCGGGAATCACCTTGATTTTCCCTACTACGGAACTCTGCATAGCCTGGGCGTATGCCTGCTCCTCGTAACGCTGACGCAGCATTTCGCGCACGTTGAAGATCGGCATATGCTGTTTGGTTTCGAGCGCGGCGATAGAACCCGCATCGTCGATGAGCGCCTGCAAATGGGCTTCCACCCGCTGTGCGATGCCCGAATAGCTGACATCCACCGAATCGATGAGCGCCTGATTGAACAGCAGCTTCTGCATCAGCAGTTGTTCGAGCGCTTCGTCGTGGGGATCGCGGTCCGAAGTGTAACCCTGCTGGCGGCGCTGTTCCACCAGCTCGCCCGCATATTCGTCCACCTCCGACCAGAGGATCGACGATCCGCCGACGACGGCCACCACGCGGTCCAGCATCACCTGCCGCTTCTGGGCGGCCCCTGCAAAAATCGCCAGCACCAACGCTGCGCAAAACAGAATCTTCTTGCTCATCAGTTCTCTATTTTTTCTTCTTCATGGATCTTCACTCTCCCCTCCTCGACCGCTTTTCGGTAAACCTCCTCGTCGTAGGCCCGAATGATCTCGTTCTGCCGCTGGTTGTAGAGGATGCGGCGCACGATCGCCTCGCTGCGCTCCAGCGGTTCGGGATCGCCCGGACGAAGCACGTCGCTTATTTCGAAATAGTAGCGCGAATGACCGTCGCTCATCTCCTGTACGGCCCGCGAGGAGAGCAGGGCGTCGTAACTCTGGTTGCGCAATGTGGGCAGATAGCCCAGAAACTCGGAGAAGGTCACCCACGAAGAGGAGAAATCGTTCAGTACGAAATTGTTCTTGGTACAGATGTCGGCGAACTCTTGCTGCCGGGATGAGCCGGGCTGCGTCATCAACTTGCGCAGCTTCGGCGCCTGCCGGTTGTTGGCGTCGAAGCGAACGATCCGCCCCTTGACCAGGGTTTGATTGACCTTGAAATCCGACGCGTGTTCACGGTGATAGGCAGCAATCTGATCGGCGGTAACGAGCGTATCGATGCGCTCCTCGATCAGATGCTGGTCGAACTTACGGATCAACAACGCCTGGCGGTACTCCTCGACCAGCGAATCGATGTCCTGCTCGGCATCGGAGAAAAGTTCTTCGGCCTCGTGCAATTTAAGCTGTTTGTGCACCCACTTTTCGACATAACGGTTTACGAAAGCCACGCTGTCCTCGCCGACCACTCCCTTCGGAATCGCAGCCTTAACCTCTCGCGCGTACAATTTTCTACCGGCAGCCTCGGCCAACACGACCCGACCTCCGCCCCAATAGCGGGGCACTTCCTGGCACCCTACCGCAAGTACGAGCAGCAGAACAGCTCCTATTTTGGCACAAAAACTCATAACTACAAGGGACAAAGATAATGAAAGCCGAGAGCCTAACCAAATTTATTTGAGTTAAGCCGAGGCGCATCCTATCGTCTAAAAAAGATACTTTTTACCCGAACCTAACGTACCGTGCATCCCGAATATTACATTACGCCCTAATTTATCGTATCGAAAAAACCGGATGCTCCGGTGCAGATAATCCGGGGAAAACCGGCACAGACAATACTTCTGCATGATACCCGCCGACGATCCCGCTCCTGCGGTACGCCGCAAAATAGCCCCCGACCGTCACAACAGGTTACCGGATCGTATTTTTATCCAACTTTTTCACCCGGGCCAGCAAACGGTAGATCATATAGCCCGATGCGGCGAAAAGCACGAGCGCAACGACGTAAACGATCGTATAAAGTGTATCGCTGCCGATAACCGAACGTATCGTGGCCCCGTCCAGTCCGACCATAATCAACAGGAAAGCCGCGCCGTTGTTCATGGCATGGAGCAGAACGACCGAAAAGATCGAATTGGTCTCGATGTAGATGAAACCCAGGATCAGGCCCATCACGAAAGCATTGACCGCCAGCGCCGGATGTCCGTGCAACACGGCGAAGAACGCCGACGAGAGGAACAAAGCCGCTACGACGCCGTACTTGGCCCGCACCGACTCGAGAATGATGCCCCGACAGAGGAACTCCTCCAACAGAGGAGCCATAACCACCAGCGTAATGATCGCCCAGAAGCCCCGGCCGTAAACTGCGGACGAAGGCATCGGAAGCAGCTCCACCACCGGTTCGATGACGATACCGGCAGCCAGCATCATCACCAGTCCCCAAAGCAGCAGAACCGGATTGAGGCCCCGCGCCGAAAAGCGCAGCGTCTTGCGCGTTCCGTGCCGCAAGCGGCGATAGAACAGCGTGAAAAGAATCATCAGTCCCATCGTCACCAGGTAGGTGAAAGCCGTAAAACGCGCCAGAGCGTCCTGTTGTTCGGGCGTCGGAGCGACGTTGCCGCGCAACAAGTCCCAGTCCGGAAAATCGAACCCGGCGAGACGGGCGGCAAGCAGTCCGACGAATTGCAGCAAATACCAGATTCCTACCAGAGCCAACAGGTCGATAAGGGTCGGAAATCGATATTTATGAGCCGGTTGCGGCGTTTGTCCCCGATCGGATGTTCCGGGAGTATCCCCAACAGGAGCTTGCGGACGGACATCGGACGGAGTCGTGGAATCGGTATGTACCATAGCTTCTATGTTTTATCTTCGGTATAAAGACCTGTTTTACGCTTCGAAGATAGGCATTTTTCGGGTATCGTTATGGTTTTTCCCGATAAAATTCGTATTTTTGGCCGATTATAACCCGTTAAAATCAGCAAACATGGCAAAGGTCATCGCATTGGCCAATCAGAAAGGCGGCGTGGGCAAGACGACCACGGCCATCAACCTCTCGGCGTCGCTCGCGCTGCTGGGCAAGAAAGTTCTCCTGCTGGACGCCGATCCGCAGGCCAACGCCACGTCGGGACTGGGCTTCGATATCAACCTGGAGGGCATTTACGAGTGCATCACCGGAGCGAAGACGGCGGCCGACGTAATCCTCCAAAGCCCGGACGTAAAGAACCTCTGGCTGCTCCCCTCGTCGATCGACCTGGTGGCCGCCGACACCGAGCTACCGAAGATGGAGAACGGACACCACGTGATCCGCCGCATCGTGGAGAGCGTGCGCGACCGTTACGACTATATCCTGATCGACTGCTCCCCCTCGCTGGGCTATACGACGGTGAATATCCTTACGGCCGCAGACACGGTGCTGATTCCCGTACAGTGCGAATACCTCGCGCTCGAAGGGCTCTCGAAGCTGCTCAACACCATCCGCATCGTCAAGAACGGACTGAACCCGGCGCTCGAAATCGAAGGCTTCGTGCTGACGATGTACATGCGCAACCGCCTCAACAACCAGGTGGTGAACGAAGTTCGCAACCACTTCGGAGAGCTGGCCTTCGACACAATAATTCAACGCAATATCCGTTTAGGAGAAGCCCCCTCGCACGGAAAACCCGTCATCTTGTACGATGCTTCCGCCGTCGGGTCGGCTAATTACCTCACGTTGGCCAAGGAGCTCCTGAAACGCAACCGCAAAAGCAATCAAAAAGCAAAATAGCATTATGAAACAGAAGGGATTAGGACGCGGTCTGGACGCCATTTTCGGGAGCGAACACCTGGATGCCAGGCTCAAACCGATGACCGAAATGGCGGAGATCTCCGTTTCGGCGATCTTCCCCAACCCCACGCAGCCGCGCACGGAGTTCGATGAAGAGGCGCTCGAAGAGCTGGCCGACTCGATCCGCACGCTGGGCGTAATCCAACCCATCACGGTCAAACGCACCGACGACGGACGCTACCTGATTATCAGTGGCGAACGCCGCTGGCGGGCCGCCCGCAAAGCCGGACTGGAGTCCCTGCCCGCCTATATCCGCGAAGTGGACGACGAGAACCTGCATGCTATGGCCCTGGTGGAGAACATCCAGCGCGAAGACCTCAACGCCATCGAAATCGCCCTGGGAATGCAGCGGCTGATCGACGAATGCAACCTCACGCAAGAGGCGCTCTCGGAAAAGGTCGGCAAAAAACGCTCGACGGTGTCGAACTACATGCGCCTTTTGAAACTGCCCAACGAAGTACAACTCGCCCTCAAGGAGGGGCTTATCTCGATGGGACACGCCAAAGCGATCGCCGGAGCTCCCGAAGAGTTGCAACTGCGCCTGCTCAAAAAGTGCATCCGCAAGGGACTCTCCGTGCGCCAGATCGAGGAACTGGTCCGCGCACTGACCGACCCTGCGGCAAAACCCGCAGCTCCGGCCGAAGACGAGGAGTATCCCGAATCGTATGCGCGGCTGGTGGAGCAGCTCGAAAAATTCTTCTCGCAGGAGATCAGCATCAAACGCTCGAAAAACGGCGGCGGTCGCATCGTGATCGACTTCTCGGACGACCGGGACATCGACCGCTTCATCGAAAAATTCGAGAAAAGAGGCGCTTCCGCCGAAATCCGCAACAATAAATAGATGAAACACACCCGGGGATATATCCGTCTGTTGGTGCTTTTCGCCTTTCTCGCATTGTGCGGAGCAGGCGAAGCATCGGCCCAAGTTCCGTTGGACCGTTACCGTAGCGCGAAAACTTTCGTGCGCAGCGGTCTGATGCCCAAACCGGACAGCCTGGCCAAAAACCATCTTACGGACTCTCTGCTACTGATGCGGGTGGACTCTCTGCTTCAGGACAGTACCCTGCGCGATTCGCTGCTGCGTTCGGGCATCGATTCGCTGCGGCTCCGGGATTCGCTGGCTGCGAGACTGCACCCGCAATTCGTCCCCGACTCGGCCCTGCTTCTGAAAACCGACTCGGAGCGCCCGACTCGCTCGCAGGCCGAAAAGACCTCCGCCCCCGGCGCGATACCATCTCGCTGTCGGGCGTAAGTTGGATCTCGCTGGTAGCGCCCGGTTTCGGACAGATCTACAACAAGCAATATTGGAAGCTGCCGATCCTCTACGGAACGGTAGGTGCGGGACTGACCCTCTTCTTCCACGAAAACAACACCTACAAACCTCTCAAACGACAATACAACGCCCTGCTGGAAAACGGTACGGCCCGCACGGAGGAGTTGGACGACGTACAGTCCCGTATGATCCGCAGCAATACGCGCAGGCAGATCTATCTCGGGCTTACGGTCGCCTCCTACCTTTACTTCCTGGGCGATGCGGCGGTCAACTACCGCTACGACGCCTCCCCCGTAAAGAAAGCCACGACACTGGCCACGATCTTCCCCGGTGCCGGACAAGTCTATAACAAAAGTTACTGGAAACTGCCTTTCGTCGTAGGCGGACTGGCAACCACGATCTATACCATCGACTGGAACAATCGCGGCTACAAGCGTTTCAAGAAAGCCTACTCCGATCGTAGCGCCTACGACAAAGCCCTGGAAGAGCACCAGAAA
>OHTV01000972.1_pt1 | contig 10682 bp, 9 predicted proteins | sample 1579041 | NCBI WGS metagenome assembly OHTV01 (sample SAMEA3879583, study PRJEB24766) | human gut metagenome | biome: human-associated habitat; feature: feces | place: USA | collected 1985/1987
TACGGGCATAGAGCATATTTCTGTTTACGGCCTGATTGTGGAGGAGGGCACGCCGCTCGCAAGCCTTGTGGATAAGGGCAGAATAACTTTGCCTGACGAGGATACTGCGGCGGACATGTATGAGCTGGTGCAGAGCTTTTTGCGCGAGAGAGGCTTTGAGCGCTACGAGATTTCTAACTACGCCAAAAACGGACAGTATTCACGCCATAATACCGTTTACTGGGAATATCATCCTTACATGGCCTTCGGTGCTGCCGCCTGCGGCTTTGATGGGGAAAGACGGCGTACCGGGCTTAGTACGGTAAAGGAATACATCGGGCAGCTGCAAAGCTTCGGCGGTGACGATTTGCGCACAAGTGCATTATATAATGTAGAAGAGTTATCTTGCGCAGAGCTGTTGGAGGAGTTCATGTTCATGGGACTGCGCCGCAGCGAAGGCGCGAGCCTGGCGGAGGCACGCGAGCGCTTTGACGTGGATGTGCTGCAGCGCTTTGCCTCCGAGCTGGCGCCGCTGTTTGAACAAAAGCTTATTGCGTATGATGCAAGCACGCAAAGACTGCGTCTGACAGAGCGTGGTATGGAGGTCGGCAATCAAATATTTGAAGTTTTTGTGATAACTTAAAAATAAATAAAAAAGGTGTTGACAATAAAGTAGGCTAGTGCTATTCTAATATCAAGATGTTAGCACTCCTAATGATAGAGTGCTAACAATCAAAATGAGGTGGGAATATGTTAAACGAAAGAAAGAAAAAAATTCTCCAGCTCATAATTGAGGATTATATTTCAACTGCTGAGCCTGTAGGTTCAAGGACGATTGCCCGCAAATATGATTTGGGCCTCAGTCCTGCGACCATCCGTAACGAGATGAGTGATCTGGAGCTTCTGGGTTATCTGGAGCAGCCACACACCTCGGCCGGACGTGTACCGTCGGCTCAGGCTTATCGTCTTTATGTTGACTCGCTTGTTGAGCCGGGCACTCTGACAGATAATGACAGAGCACTGATTAACGGCTGGTTTAGCGAAAGACGCAGAAGCATTGATGAAATCTTCCAGTCAACGGCGAAAATCCTTTCCCGGATGACGAAGAATGTTTCGATGGTGCTGGCTAACCGTGATGCCGGTGCGTGCTTCCGTTATATGAAGTTTTTACCTCTGGATGAGCACCATGCCATCCTGTGCATTGTAACAGATGACGGCAATGTGGCCAACTGCGTGGTAGAAATTCCTTTAGGAATGCGGCCGGAGGAGCTGGACTACATGGCAGGACGCGTCAGCAGACTGCTGGAGGGCAGAGCGCTGGCGAATATTACCGAGGACCTGCTGCAGGCGGTGCATAGCAATATAGCAGATGATAAGCTGCTGTTCACATCGCTGGTACAGTCCATCCGCCAGATGCGTCAAAAATACCAGCAGCAAAAGGTTTTCCTGGGTGGTACCAAGCAGCTGCTGAACCAGCCGGAATTCCGCGACGTGGAGCGTGTGAAGAATCTTCTGGGTATCCTCGAAGAGGAGCGCGTAGTACGCGATTTGCTGAAGGCAGGCGAGGACAGCGGACTGAAAATCACGATTGGCAGTGAAAACAAATTCACCGGCATTCAGGATTGCAGCATGGTACAGGCAACCTACCGTCTTAACGGTCAGATAGTCGGTACGATGGCAGTTCTTGGCCCGACGCGTATGGAATACGGCAAGGTAATTACCGTAATGGATTACCTGCATAAGTATTTGAAAACGATGTTCGAGCAGAAGCCAGACAATAAATAAAACTAAGGAGGAAGAGCCTTGCAGGATAATGAAATGAAAGAAAAACAGGCTGAGCAGGAGGCTGCGGAAGCGAAGGCTGCCGAACAGGAAACTGCGGAAGCTGCAGAAGCTGAAAAAGCTGAAGATGCAAAAAATGCGGAGGAAGCCGCTGAGCCTGAGGTTGACCCGAAGGATGCCAAAATCGAAGAGCTGCAAAATCGTTTGTTGAGATTGCAGGCTGATTTTGAAAACTTCCGCCGTCGCACCAATATAGAAAAGGAACAGCTTTCCACCTTTGTAACAGCAAATGTGGTTGGCAAGTTCTTAAAGGTTTTAGATAATTTTGAGCGTGCCGAAGCAAGCGTCGAAAAGGGCGATAATGTGGATGCAGTTGTAGACGGTATGAAAAAAATCCGCCGTCAGTTCGAAGATGCCTTCAAGGATCTGAAGGTAGAAGAAATTGAAGCTCAAAATGCTAAATTTGACCCGAACATCCACGAAGCCGTAATGCGCGGTCATAATCCGGAGCTGGATGATGAAATCGTAGATATGGTTTTCGAAAAAGGCTATAAGCTGGGTGACAAGGTTATCCGTCACAGTAAGGTAAGAGTAAACACCAACGAATAAAGCTGGCGTGCTCTTCACAATAAATTTAAAAAATATATCACATCGATTCGGTAAAAATGCGGCAGCTGCCGCATCACCGAAGGATAGTAATCAGGAGGATAAAAATCATGGCTAAAGTAATTGGTATTGACTTAGGTACTACTAATAGTGTTGTTGCAGTTATGGAAGGCGGCGAACCTACCGTCATCACTAACCAGGAAGGCAGCCGCTTAACCCCGTCTGTTGTAGGCTTTGCTAAAAACGGCGAGCGTCTTGTTGGCCAGCTGGCAAAACGTCAGGCAGTTTCCAACCCTGACAGAACCATCAGCTCCATCAAACGTCACATGGGCGAAGGCTCTTACAGAGTAACTGTCGATGACAAAAAATATTCCCCGGAAGAAATTTCCGCAATGATTCTGCAAAAACTGAAAGCTGATGCAGAGGCTTATCTGGGTGAAACCGTATCCCAGGCAGTTATTACTGTTCCGGCATACTTCAATGACAGCCAACGTCAGGCTACTAAAGACGCAGGCAAGATTGCAGGCCTTGAGGTTCTGCGTATCGTCAACGAGCCTACCGCTGCTTCTCTGGCATACGGCATTGATAAAACCGATGACCATACCATCATGGTATATGACCTCGGCGGCGGCACCTTCGATGTATCCATTCTGGATGTCGGCGACGGCGTATTCGAAGTAAAAGCAACCAACGGTGATACTCATCTGGGCGGCGATGACTTCGATAAGAAAATCATGGACTGGATGGTTGATGAATTCAAGAAAGCCGAAGGCATTGACCTTTCTACCGACCGTATGGCTATGCAGCGTCTGCGTGAGGCTGCTGAAAAAGCTAAAATCGAATTGTCCGGCGTTATGAGCACCAACATCAACCTGCCGTTCATCACTGCAGGTGCTGACGGCCCGAAACATCTGGATATGGACCTGACCCGTGCTAAATTCGAAGCTATGACTGCAGATCTGGTTGAACGCACCATGGGCCCTGTTCGTCAGGCTATGAGCGATGCAGGTCTTTCCACAAGCGATATCAGCAAAGTAATCCTGGTCGGCGGTTCTTCCCGTATCCCGGCTGTACAGGCTGCTATCAAAGCTTTCATGGGCAAAGAGCCTTACAAAGGAGTTAACCCGGACGAATGCGTTGCAGTAGGTGCTGCTATCCAGGCCGGCGTTCTCTCCGGTGAAGAAGGTACCGGCAACGTACTGCTGCTGGATGTAACTCCGTTGTCCCTGGGTATTGAAACCCTCGGCGGTGTATTCACCAAGATTATCGACCGTAACACCACCATCCCGACCTCTAAGAAACAGGTATTCTCTACCGCTGCAGATAACCAGCCTTCCGTTGATATCCATGTTCTGCAAGGCGAACGTGAAATGGCTGCAGACAACAAAACTCTGGGCCGCTTTGAGCTGTCCGGTATCCCGGCTGCACCGCGTGGAATTCCTAAAATCGAAGTTTCCTTCGACATCGATGCTAACGGTATCGTTAACGTAAGCGCTAAAGACCTTGGCACCGGTAAAGAACAAAAGATTACCATTACCTCCTCCGGCACCCTTGATAAGGACGAAGTAGACAGAATGGTTAAAGAAGCAGAAGCTAACGCTGAAGCTGATAAGAAACGTAAGGAAGGCGTAGAAGTTCGCAACCAGGCCGACAACATGTGCTATCAGGCTGAAAAGACCATGAAAGACATGGAAGGCAAAGGCAAGGACGAATTAATCGCTAAAGTTAAAGCTGCAGTTGACACCCTGAAAGAAACCATGAAGGGTGACGATCTCGACAAGATTAAAGCTGATACCGAAGCTCTGACCAAACCGCTGTACGAGCTGAGCGCTGAGCTTTACAAAGAAACCCAGGCACAAGAGGGTGCTGCAGGCGCACAAGGCGCTGCAGGTGCACAAGGTGCGCAAGGTGCGCAAGGTGCTAAAAAAGCTGACGACGATGTTGTAGATGCGGAAGTTGTTGACGACGACAAGAAATAAGGCTGTCGATAAGGCACCATCTGCGTCGTTGAAACGCCTCGACGTACTAAAAGTACGCCGTCGTCGTTTCGCCTAGCATCTGATACCTTCTCACCAGCCTTCGGGTTGTGTGAAAAGCACCATCTGTGCTGTTGATACAGACGTAAAAAAGTAATATAATATTAGTGCCCAGCTGCTGTGGCAACCGCCATCATGCATCTGGGCATTATATGCTTAAATAATATTCGTTAGAAAAGTTTTAGGAGGCGCCTGTTTTGGCTAAGAGAGATTATTATGAGGTACTGGGAGTAAGCAAAACCGCTTCCCAGGACGAAATAAAAAAAGCATTCCGTAAACTGGCCCTGAAATATCATCCTGACCGTAATAAGGGCAACGAAGAAGCCATGAACAAATTCAAGGAAGCCAACGAGGCTTACAGCGTCCTTTCCGATGAGCAGAAGCGCCAGCAGTATGACCAGCTTGGCCCTGATGCCTTCGAACAGGCGCAGACTGCCGGCGGCGCCGGCGGTAATCCGTTCGGCGGCGGCTTCGGTGGCTTTGGCGGCGGAGGCATGGATGATATTTTTGATATGTTCTTCGGCGGTCAGGGACGCGGTCGCGGCGGCCGCGAAGCGGGCCCGCAGCGCGGTGCGGATTTGCGCTTTGATATGGAAATTACCTTTGAAGAAGCAGCTTTCGGCGTAGAGAAGGAAATCAATCTGTATCGCGACGAAACCTGCGACCATTGCCACGGTGACGGTGCAGAACCCGGCTCCAAGGTTGAAACCTGTCCTGAATGTCACGGCTCCGGCTATGTACGCTTCACCCAGAACACCATGTTCGGTCAGATGGTAAATGAGCGTCCGTGCTCCAAGTGCCACGGCGAAGGCAAGATTATTTCCAACCCCTGCAAGGAATGCCGCGGCAAGGGTACTGTGAAGAAGAATAAACGCCTGAAGGTAAAAATCCCTGCAGGTGTAGATAACGGCTCCCGTCTGCGCGTAAGCGGCGAGGGCGAGGCCGGTGCTAAGGGCGGTCAGAGCGGTGATCTTTACGTATATCTGTACGTGAAGCCACACAAGTTCTTTGAACGTGATGGCACTACTGTTCTGTGCGAGGTACCTGTCAATATCGTACAGGCAACCTTGGGCGCTGAGATCAAGGTTCCTACGCTGGATGGTCAGGTAACCGTTAAGGTTCCCGAAGGCACTCAGCCCGGTAAGGTGCTGCGCCTGAAGGGGAAGGGTATTCCCAGCCTGCGCGGCGGTCAGCGCGGTGATCAGCTGGTTCGCATTAAGGTAGTTGTGCCGACTAAGCTGAACGAAAAGCAGAAGGAAGCACTGCGCAGCTTCGGTGAAATCAGCAAGGATAATATCAGTCCCGAGGAAAAGAGCTTCTTCAATAAAATCAAAAATCTTTTTAAATAAAAAATGTAAAAAGCTTGACAGTTTTCGGGCTATGTGTTATCATATTCTAGTAACAAAGCAGAAGCCACTCGCTTCTCACCTTGCGGCAAACGCTCGACAGGGTTGGATATGATATTCATGCGGGTGGAATTTGTTCTGCCCGCTTTTTTGTTTTGCTTATATCTGATATGTTACAGATTTTATAAGCAGTAATTGCTTATCTGATGTTCATGGAGGTGAATTGTTATAAGTAAGGAAAGCTTGCGTATTAACGAAGAAATTCGTGCGCGTGAAGTGCGTGTTATTGCCAATGGGGGCGAACAGCTCGGCATTATGTCCAGCCGTGACGCTCTGAAGCTTGCATTAGAAAATCATCTGGACTTAGTCGAAATTGCTCCGACAGCAAAACCGCCTGTGTGCCGGATTATGGATTATGGCAAGTATCGTTACGAGCAGCAAAAACGCGAAAAAGAAGCTCGTAAGAAACAAAAGACCTTCGACATTAAAGAAGTTAAGCTGCGTCCTGGTATCGAGGACCACGACTTCAATGTTAAGTATAAGAATGCAGTACGTTTCCTGGAAGATGGCGATAAGGTAAAAGTTACCATCATGTTCCGTGGCCGCGAACTGTCTCATCCTGAGCTTGGCGAGGTGCTGCTGAATCGTATGGCACAGCAGTTGAAAGAAATTGCCGTCGTAGAAAGAGTTCCAAAATTAGAAGGCAAAAACATGATTATGATTGTTGCGCCAAAACCTGCTAAATAATAGAGGAGGAAATCACAATGCCGAAAATGAAAACCCGTAGAGCTGCTGCAAAGCGCTTCAAAAAAACCGCTTCTGGTGAATTCAAACATTTTAAAAACTTCAAGAGCCACATTCTCGAACATAAATCTCCTGCACGTAAGAGAAACCTGCGCAAAGCTGCTCTGGTGCACAAGACTGACAAAGAGCATGTAGCAAAAATGCTCCCGTACGCATAATTAAGAGATTTAAAGGAGGATACTAACAATGGCAAGAGTTAAAGTGGGCGTAACCGCTCATCGTCGTCATAAACACATTCTGAAACTGGCTAAAGGTTACTATGGTTCCCGCAGCAAACAATTCAAAAAAGCTAACGAGCTGGTAATGAAAGCTCTGTCCTATGCTCGTCGTGACCGTCGCGCTAAAAAACGCGAGTTCCGTCGTCTGTGGATCGCTCGTATCAACGCTGCTACCCGTGCTAATGGCCTGAGCTACAGCCGTTTCATCTGCGGCCTGACCAAAGCTGGCATCGAAATGAACCGCAAAGTTATGGCTGACATGGCTATCTATGACTCTGCTGCTTTCGCTAAGCTGGTAGAAGCTGCTAAAGCTGCTCTGTAAGAGAAAAGTAAATACTGACTGGTGCGTAGGCGCTGGTCTGAGCCTGCTCCTGTGTGCGCACGGGAGCAGGTTTTTTTGTAATTTGTGAGGGGTTTAGTTTTATGTTAGTAGTTTTAAGTAAAGCCCTGGCCTTTGTGCTCATCATACTTATAGGCTATATCTGCAAGCGCCGCGGCTTTTTTTCACCGACCGACTATCAGGTCGTAAGCAAAATTGTTTTGAATATTACGCTGCCCTGTGCCGTAATCAACAGCTTTGCACATTTTGAGATGGATTATTCGCTAATCGCTGCCGTCTTTTTAGGCTTATTCGGCAATCTAATGATGCTTTTTGTATCCTTGATGCTGACGCGCGGAGATACGCCGGCTACCAAGATTTTCTATATCTTCAGCCTTGCGGGTTATAATATAGGCTGCTTTACGCTGCCGTTTGCGCAGGCCTTTTTAACACCTTTTGCCGTAGTCGGTCTGTGTATGTTCGATGTGGGCAATTCGATTATGTGTACCGGTATGACCTATGCGTTGACTGCCTCCTGCATCGGTTATGCGGACGGACGCAAGGACAAATTCAGCATGAAGAATATTGCGCAAAAGCTGCTGCAATCGGTGCCGTTTGTTGTTTATATCAGCATGCTGGTGCTGTCGCTGGCAGGATTCCACTTCCCTAAGAGCGTGTATACGTTTACAGAGATTGTGGGCACAGGCAATCCGTTTTTAAGTATGCTGATGATTGGTATGATGTTTGAAATCAAGCTGGATAAGAAGGCAATGGGCTATGTCAAGGAGCTGTTCAGCGTTCGTTATGCAATATCGCTCTTGTGCGCCGCTGCTTTTATTTATCTGGCGCCTTTTAAGCAGGAGATAAATTATGTGATTGCGCTGGCGTTTATGGCACCCTGCACGATTATCGGGCCGATTTTTGTAGAGAAGTTGGGAGCAAATGTACAGCTGGCCAGCCTGTTCAATTCATTGACGATTATTACCAGCGTCGTTCTTTTTACAGCTTTTTTCATTATAATAAATGGCTGATTGACGTTGGCTTAAATATATTAGTATAATAGTAGCAAAAGTAATTTAGTTGCGTATAGAGGAGAAACAAGATGGAACTTACCGGATTGCAAAACCCAATGGTGAAGGCTGCAGCGGAGCTGAAGCAGAAGAAATATCGTCAGCAGCAGGGCCTGTTCTTGGCGGAAGGCCTGCGTACTGTGGAGGAGGCAGTGCGTTACGGTGCCGTGCAGAGCATTTTTTATACTGCTATTGAGGATGACCGCACCCGCGCTGTGCTGGAGCAGGCTGCTGCCAAGCAGATTAAGCTCGTCTGCGTGAGCGACAAGGTACTGAAAAAAATTGCCGATACCGAAACACCGCAGGGAATTATCGCTGTATGCGAAATGCGCACTAAGCGTCTAGATGATTTTCTGGCATCCGGCAAAATGCTGCTTGTTCTGGACCGCGTTACCGACCCGGGAAATATCGGGACCATGCTGCGTACTGCGGATGCGGCCGGCGTTGGCGGCTTGCTGCTGCTGCAGGGCTGCGCTGATATTTATGCGCCGAAAACAGTGCGTGCTTCCATGGGCTCGCTGTTCCACCTGCCGGTGCTGAGCGGTTTGAGCGAGGAGCTGTTGGTGCAGGCCGCACGTAAGGCAGGATATGAGCTGCTGGTTACCTGCCTGGACGGTGCTGATAATTTGTACAAGGCTGATTTACAGGGACGTTTGGCTTTTGTTATGGGTAACGAGGCCAACGGCGTGAGTCCTGCTTTGCTGGCGGCAGCAGACAAGCGCGTGTTTATTCCTATGCAGGGACGTGCCGAATCGCTGAATGTTGCTATGGCGGCCGGTATAGTTATGTTTGAGGCACTGCGCCAAAAGCTCAAATAAATTTTAAGATTTTTGCTTGACAAAAGCATCTCACTATAATATAATATCTATGTTGCCTATGGATGGGTTCCCGAGTGGTTAAAGGGAGCAGACTGTAAATCTGCCGCGTTTCGCTTCGTTGGTTCGAATCCAACCCCATCCACCAACTTAACATCGCGGGGTGGAGCAGTTGGTAGCTCGTCGGGCTCATAACCCGAAGGTCGGTGGTTCAAGTCCGCCCCCCGCAACCAACTAAATATTGCTGATGTAGCTCAGTCGGCAGAGCGTATCCTTGGTAAGGATAAGGTCACCAGTTCAATCCTGGTCATCAGCTCCAAATGGCGGCGTAGCTCAGTTGGCTAGAGCATGCGGTTCATACCCGCAGTGTCCGCGGTTCGAATCCGTGCGCCGCCACCAACTGCAATTCAAGACTTCCAAGAAATTGGGAGTCTTTTTTTGTCTGCAACAGGTAAATGGAATATAAAATATTCTGCTTCGTATCATGTAAAATTTTTTGTTGGTTTTAATATTTTTTACGTAAAAATAAATTGCAACAGTTTTCATACTTTTCTTGACACCGCAATCTTTAAATGATATACTTGTAAACAGTATTGATCCTGAAAACGGATAGAGATACAAAAAACATATATGTCTGAATAGACATATATGTAAATGACTGGTTTTGGCTATGGCAGAGTTTGCCGAATTTTAATCTGTCATAGCTGTGATTGGTATATATTTTAAGGAGTGGTATGAGTATGCAGAAAAAAGATCTTTCCAAGTTAGTCCTGACAACCCTGTTGACCGGCAGCGTGCTTTGGGGGGGGACAGCATTCGCTGCTGAAGAGAATTTACAAGAGTTTTCTTTGGACACCATGGTTGTTACCGCAACCAGAACGGCAATGACCGTTAAGGAAACCCCTTCAACCGTAGAGATTGTTGACAGCAAAAAACTGGAACAGACACAGGCTAAAACCTTGCATGATGCTTTAAAGGGCGCTTTGGGCGTTAACGTATTTAATGATTTCCAGGGACGCAGCAATGTCAGCATCCGCGGCAGTGAATCCCGTCACGTATTGATTATGGTTGACGGCAAGCGTTTAGGCGGCGAGGCTGCTTACAACTCTGCCAATGCCTGGGACGTAGACCGTATTCGTATGGAGGATGTTGAAAGAGTAGAAATCATCCGTGGACCTGCGGGTGCACTGTATGGCAGTGATGCAATGGGCGGTGTAATTAACGTTATTACCAAAACTCCGGATAAGACAACTGCTGACATTAATTATGAATATGGCTGGTATGAGGACGGCAAGGGCGCAGGCTATAAAGGCAACCTGTATCTGCAAGGCGCTGAAGGTAACTATTCCTATAAAATCAACGCCGGCCTGAATAAAAACAGACCGTATTTGGATCCCAAAGGCAGCGGAGATTCCATGAACTTTTATGGTAAGCAGCAGCCGCTTTCTTTGAATGTAGGCTATAAGTTCGATAATGGCAATGAATTAAGCGTAGATTTCAGCAAGATTAAAGAAGAGAATCAAAAATCTACGACCAGCACAACTGTTATGGTGCCCGGTAAGGTATGGCAGGATAAGGTTCAGACGATTTATAACGATAATAAGCGTACTGACTATGCTATTACTTACAAGGGTTCCGATGATAAGCAGGACTGGATGTTCAGAGCTTATAAATCAGTATTCGATAAGACCTATAAGAACCAGAATA
>OHTV01000975.1_pt1 | contig 10671 bp, 10 predicted proteins | sample 1579041 | NCBI WGS metagenome assembly OHTV01 (sample SAMEA3879583, study PRJEB24766) | human gut metagenome | biome: human-associated habitat; feature: feces | place: USA | collected 1985/1987
GGCGAATCACCGTGGAAGACGTCCGCGAATGGATCGTGCACCGTACGGAAACAAAACATCTGGGAGCCGCCTCGATGAACCGGGAGCTCTCCTCCCTGCGGAGTTTCTTCCGTTACCTCCACCGTACGGGGCGAATCGACAAAGAGGTCATGTACCGCATCCACGCACTGAAAACCTCCCGGCGAATCCCGGCATTCGTTCCCTCGACACGCATGGAGGGGATTCTCGACGAACTGGACCGGGAGAGCGAAAGTCCGGAATTCAAATTTGTCCGAAATTCGCTCATCGTTCTCCTGTTTTACAGTTGCGGACTGCGGCTTGCGGAACTCGTAGGTATCGACCGCGACGATTTCTCGGGCGACTATACCGCACTCAAAGTCCGCGGCAAGGGCGATAAAGAGCGTATCGTCCCGATCCTGCCGCCCGTCCGGGAAAAAATTTTGCACTATTTGGACGAAATTGACCGGCAGGGAATTTGCATTTCTAAAGAAAAAGCACTATTTTTAAATCAGCAAGGAAAACGAATCTCCCGCAGCACCGTCTATCGGACCGTACAGAGCCAATTGCGACAGGGCGGCGTTCAGGGCAAAAAGAGTCCGCACGTACTCCGGCACACCTTCGCCACCGAATTGCTCAACAACGGCGCCGACATGAGGGCGATACAAGAATTGCTCGGACATGCGTCCCTGCAGGCGACGCAGGTCTATACGCACAACAGCATCGCCAAGTTGCAGAAGATCTATTCCAAAGCTCACCCGCGCGAGAAAAACGGAGCGGAGCAAACAAAACAACAGAATTGATCGGCCGGAGCACAGTTCCGCAGATAACGAACCTTATAAAACATAGTATTATGAACGTACAAATTCAATCCGTAAAATTCGACGCCGACAGGAAGTTGGTCGAATTCGTAGAGCACAAAATGGACAAACTCGACCGTTTTGTCGAACGGGCTATCGGAGCCGACGTCATATTGAAACTGGATAAAGACCACGAACTCGGAAATAAAGTCGCCACGATCAACCTCCATATTCCGGGAGACGACCTGGTGGCCGAGAGCCGGGGCAAAAGTTTCGAGGAGGCGGTCGATCTCTCGATCGAAGCGCTCAAACGCCAGATCGACAAGTACAAGGGCCGGCTCGAAAAATAGAATAATGTTATGGTAATGCATAGCGGCGACCTTAAAAGGTCGCCGCTATGCATTTATTCACCTCATTTTATCCGTAAAATTCCATCGTATTATATCAATCGAGAAAATTCAGCAATGCAAATGACGCGACAAGCGGCCAAAACAGAAAAGCCAACACAATTCCAACGAGCAATAAAAACACCGCTTCTCCGAAACTAAATACCCCACAAAGGGTTAAAATAACGAGAACGATAAAATAACCGATAAAATTAAACAAAACGGCTCCTACTACCAAAGAAACATAACCGAAAAAAGAAGAGAGACATCCAGTGGTTTCCCGGGTCGATTCGGGTTTCCTCTGATCCGTCGGAATAACCTTTATCACCGTTTCCTGTTGGAGAGGCCTTATCAAGTAAATCGAATGTCCGCATCGGGGACATGTCGGAGCATAACGCGACACCTCCAATCCGCAAGCAGGACAATGGATCAACAACGACTCTTCGGAATTATCTTTTACCTCCGGAAATAAAGTCAAATCAACCGCCGACGCACATTCATCGTTTGACAAGGATTCCTTTCGCATATTATCCTTTTTCTTCTTCAAGTGCCTCCGCCATACAAGTAACACAACTATTCCCGCAAGTGTTAACCCAAGTAAAATTTCCACAAAAGCATCCATCGTATTAAACACTTTTAGCAATTTAATTAGAAGCCTGCTTCAAGCCTAAAACACCCACTATTTCACTAAAATCACTCCTTCTTCCGCCACTCCTGCACTTCATTCTCCCGTCCGAACGGATTACGAGTCATCAACCGTCGTGTCTTCTTTATGTCGAGTTTCTCCTGATTCTCGGACAAATACGCTCCGATTTGGGAATGAACCCGATGAAATACACGCGACCGATCGTTTTTATAGGCCGCAAATAATAACTCGACATAGATAATTTCATGTTTATCGACAAATGCCTCGATAAAATTGCGGGTCGTAAAAATTTCACCCGCCATCTCCGCAATCACCTCTCCGGCATACTTGGTCATTACTTCATAAACCGATTGTTCGTTTTTCTGTTCCATAGTTTTTTCTTATTTCAGGGTTAAAAATTATAGTCGTAAAGCAGCTCGAAATCATCCAGGCAAAGGATTCTGGAGCCTGCATCACAGGCAATTATCAAATGAGTCGGTTTCCGGTCTGTTCGTAAATACTCCAGAGGAATCGTAAATTGCTGCCAATCGACATCCTCAGCCACTTGCAATTCACCGTAAGCAATCAAATCGGAACAGGATGGATCCAAGGCCTCTTCAAGATACTGATCAACAACAGGATGCTCCGGGATTTTAACGTCATGATCTGGTGCCGGAGACCATGTTCCCAATGCGATCCTAATTGTCGCCTCCTGCTCCTTCGTATCTGTACTCATCACGTTCCTGCATTGCAACCACCCCCGCAAAGCAGTCGGTGTCGCTTCGAAAAGCTGTCCGTAAATATTCCAAAGCATTGAAAGCACCCCAATAACACCACTACCAGCAGCAGGATCTACATTTATCCCAGTAAAAATATGCCCTCCATATAAATCTTTTACTATACTATCCCACTCTTCTTTCTGGAGTTTCACGGCATATTTCCCAGAACTCCCGGGGCGAATCGTCGGTTGGGGCAATCCCATCTCTGGGTAACCCCTCACGATTGAAGTTGCCCAAAACGCCCCCTCCTCCGAGAAATTCCACTCTTCAAAGTCGCCGTTCGGGAGTTTCAATGCGGGCAGCGTAGTCACGATATGAATCCGACTCTCCTCATCTCGCCAGCAGGCCATTATCTCGTAGGTCGTCTCCGGTTCGGCTTCTACATGTGCGGAAAAATCGTTGATCGAACCCGCTCCGGCAACTTCCACCCACTCTTTATCACCTTGTTTCCGATAACGGAAGCCCGCCTGCGCAACATCGGATGCACACGAGCCGGACAACCAAATCACCTGGGTCCAGACATCGGCACGTTCGAGTCTGACGTTGACAGAGCCCGAAGTAGCCTGTGTAAAACAGATACTGTCCAGTAAATTCCCCTCGGAATCCACCAGTCTAACCGTAGCCTGGCGGCTTTTCACATCGGAATTGGGGCGGAAAGAGAATACGAGCGACTCTTCTCGCTGATCGGTACGGGAGGTCTCCACTCTGATCCACGTCCGATCTTTCTCAGCAATCTCAACCGTGTAATCGATGTTCGTAATAAGCGTTACTTGCAAAGAGGTGCCTTCAGCCTCGATAAGGTAGGAGTTGGCGGAAAGATCAAAAACAACATCCGATTTCGCCTTGACCTCTAAATCGATATAACGGCTTACTGTCTCGTTCCCTTCATCGGAGAGGATCACGACAATCCGCTCGTCCGTCGCAGCATCGGGCAGATAGATAACGATTTTCCCCGACCAGTAATTCGTTTCGATGACCTGAACCCGATAGCCGTCCGGAGCGACAACCCTCACTCGTGCATTTTCACTCGCCCCTTCCAACGTATATCCAACCTCACAGGTTTCACCGGCAACAACCTGCAGCGGCATTGAACAGTCGAATACAATATTCAAATTCCCCGACCCTCCATCCGGTCCATCACCACTACACCCCGCCAACCATAGACAGGCGGCCAATAAAGCAAGCATTTTTTTCATAATTATAAAAGTCTGTTGCCACCCGGCTCCGACATGGCGGGTTATAATTAGGGGATAAAAAAGAAAGTGTGGAGCCGTTCGTTTATCTGATAAGAGGTTCTGACAAAACCCAAGACGAATAAACCAACACAATACCCCACACCTGCTCAGTATGGGGTGATTGGAATAATGTACACATACCGAAACAGATGATGAGTGTTGTCGTTATCCTCGTCTTGCTTGAAACTGTCAGATTTCTTATCAAGGATAAAAGCGAAACACTTTCATCAAAATATGTCTGTCGGACGAAACCGACACCACAAAACTATAAAATATTTTGTTCCGGACAACACTCGAGGGGGTATTGTCCTGCAAATTTCCAAAAACAGCCCGTTATAAATACGATTGCGGAAAAAAGAGTATTTTTGTGCACTGAAACCGACGTTTCCAATGCGTTACACGAACAAGAAAATCCTGAAAATCACCTTCCCGGTGCTGGTCTGCCTGCTGATGGAGCAGTTGATCGGACTGACAGATACGGCCTATCTGGGACGCGTCGGAGAAGCGGAGCTGGGGGCTTCGGCCCTGGCGGGTATCTGATGATCTTCATGCTGGGCTTCGGGTTCAGCATCGGCGCCCAGATTCTCATCGCCCGCCGCAACGGAGCCAAGGAGTATTCGCAAATCGGGCCTCTGTTCATGCAGAGCACGGCGTTTCTGCTGCTGATGGCCCTCGTGCTGTTCATCCTCTCGAAAGTCTTCGTAGCCCGCATCATGGGTACCCTGATCGAAGCTCCCGATGTACGGGAAGCCGCCGTCCGGTACCTCGATTACCGGGTTTACGGTTTCTTCTTCGCCTACGTCGGGTCGATGTTCCGGGCATTCTATGTCGGCACGACCCGCACGCGCATCCTGACGATCAACTCGATCGTCATGGTACTCACCAATGTCGTATTGAACTACCTGCTGATCTTCGGAAAATTCGGATTCCCCGAAATGGGCATCGCCGGCGCTGCGATCGCCTCTTCTATTTCGGAAGGTGTATCCGCTCTCTTCTACATACTCTACACCCGCTACCGGACCGACTGGCGCCGCTATAAATTCCGATTCACAGGATTCGACTTTTCCCTGCTGAAACAAATCCTGAGCCTTTCGGTCTGGGTGATGATCCAACAGGGCGTGGCTTTCCTCGCGTGGTTCCTCTTCTTCCTCTGCATCGAACATCTGGGCAAGCGCGACCTGGCCGCCACGAACATCGTGCGGGCCGTATCGTCGCTGATCTTCATGTTCATCAACGCCTTCGCCTCGACAGCCAGCTCCCTGGTAAGCAACCTGCTCGGCGCAGGCTATGCCGAACAGATCATGCCCCTCTGCCGGAAGATGATCCGCCTCTGTTTCTGCTTCGTCCTCCCGCTTTGCATCCTGGCGGCCGCGATTCCTTACTGGACGCTCCGCATCTATACGGACGACGTATCTCTGATCGAATACGCCATCCCTTCGCTCTGGGTAATGCTGACTACCAACATTCCCTGCACGGCCGCCTTCATCTATCAATTCAGCGTATCGGGTACGGGCAACACCCGCACGGCCCTCACGATCGTCGCCTGCACCAGCATCGTCTATGTCGCTTATACGGCGCTGCTGGTTTACGGACTGCATGCCGACGTCGCACTTTGCTGGACCGCCGACCACGTCTATTACGGCTGCACCCTCACGGCTTCCTATCTTTATATGCGTTACGGCAACTGGCGTGCCCGCAAGATCTGACACCGGACAACACCGCTTCATAAAAAATACCTCTCCCGCCGGGGAAGAGGCATAAAAAAAGAGTATCCTTTGGGGATACTCCCGTAAGTTCCGAAAAGGGAAATTACTTGGCAGCTTCAGCAGGAGCCGGAGTTTCTGCCGGAGTCTCGCAGGCCGTTGCGCAGCTATCGGCTTTCTCGCAAGCGGCAGGCTCCTCGCAGCAAGCAGGAGTCTCTACGACCTCGGTAGCCTCAACTTCAACGGTTTCAGCCTGTTTTGCCTGTTTGCCGGCGCAGCTTACCATGGCAGCGGCAGCAACGACAATCATCAGAGATAAAACTTTCTTCATAGTTTTAATTATTAAAGGTTTTTAACGCGGCAAATATATAGATTCGGGTAGAATCTATCAAATTTTTTTCGTTATTTTTAATCTTTTGGAAAATTAACGAATCAGGTCGGCCACCGTGAGATCTTCACGCATTAGATAAGCCTCCGGAAACTGGCTGCGAATCTTGCCCAGCAACACGATCGCCTCCTCGGAAGTGACGCAATTTCCGGCAGAAACCTTGAAATAGGGATTTTCATAAACCAGATAGACCGGAATATCCGGGAATGCGGTTTCGAACGTCTGCTTGGCGGCAAGCGCATTGGCCCGGGCCTCCGCTCCGTTATCGAAGAAAATACCGATTCGGTACCCTTTGAACCGGATGCGGTCGTTGCTCTGGCTCTCCCGGCTCACGACGCCCGCAGCATCCCCGTGCTCCACTACGGTAACGGCTGCCGAACCCGCAGGCTGCGACAGACGCTCCTTGAAAGAGGCGAGCGACTGGGCCGAAACGCCACCATACAATCCGAAAACAAACAGCAATGAAACGATTATCCTATACATAGTCACTATTTTCTTAAACCAGTCGGAACTTCCCGGATACACTATTCGAACGGAAACTCCTCCCGGACAAAGATAGTGAAAGGTGAGAGCAATCGTGCGGGCTTGCACGCAAAGATTGCTGAACCGAATCCTATCTTCTGCAAAGATAGTGAAAGCCGAGAAGAAAACGGCAGGAACCTGCTCCCAGTTTCCCGAAGCGTATCTCCTATCTTCGGTAAAAATAAGGAAAGGCACACGGCAAGCCGAACCTAACGTTCTGTTTTCCTCCTCCTTGCATGGCAGAGTTTGCAAGTGTTCTTGACGCATGCTTCGAGCGTCGGTCGCTTGAGCTTATCCGAGGCGCATCCTATCTTCTGCAAAGATATTCAAAAATTCGGAAAAAGGCATCCTTTCGAAAGAAACACGGCGCCGCACGGCCCCCGCCCGCAGCGTCATCCGCACTTCGACCTCCAGCCGGGCGTAATCCCCCTCCTCCAATCGCTTCCGAAGGACCATTCCGGCGGCGGCATCGGGAAAATCGAATTTCCAGCGACTGCACACCGGGCCGCGACTCCGCCCGGGAACTTCGACAGAACCCCTCAACACGGCACGTCCCAGCGAACCCGCTCCGGTGAAAAATTCCAATTCAGCCTCCTCGAGCCGCAGCGTGCGGCGGGACGCATTTTCCACGTCAAACGTCAAATCCAGACCCACCGTACCGTACTGACGCACCGCCACCTCTTCTCCGATCCGGACCTTTCGGGCCAGGGACGCGCCGCATCCGCTCAAGAGTGCGGCGAACAACACCGGCAATACGTATTTCAACAAGGTTCTCACGCGAAGGTCCTATTTTTCTCCCGTATATATCTGCGCGATTCCCAAACTCTGGGAACGGGCCCTGCAATCCTTGAATCCCGCCTCGCGCATCATCGCCATAAAACATTCCGGAGCCGGAAATTCATCCACCGAAGCAGGCAGGTACTCGTATGCCTTGCGGTCTTTGGAGATCATCCCGCCGATAGCGGGCAACAGGCGATGGCTGTAAAGACCGTACACCCTTCGGAACAACGGATTGCGAGGGGTCGAAAACTCCAGGATAACGACCTTCCCGCCGGGCTTCAGCACCCGGGCGATCTCCCGGAGCCCCGCTCCGAGATCCCCGAAATTACGCACTCCGAAAGCCACCGTCACCACGTCCACCGACGCATCCGCCACCTCCAGGCGCTCCGCATCCCCGAGCGAAAGCACCACCCGTTCGTCCAGTCCGCAGGCCGTCGCCTTCCGGCGGGCCTCCGCAAGCATATTTTCCGAAAGATCGACGCCCAATACCTGCACGCCCCGCATGCGGCGGGCCATCGCCAGCGCCAGGTCGCCCGTACCGGTCGCCACGTCGAGAATCCGCCGGGGCTGCATCCGCCGCACGATCCGCACCACATGCCGACGCCACAATTTATCGATCTGAAACGAAAGCGTGTGGTTCAACCGGTCGTACGCCGGAGCGATGCGGTCGAACATCTCGCGCACCTGTTCTTTCTTGTCCTGCTCTGTATCGTATGGTTTCATCTTTTATGTACTTTATGAATCGTAACGGATCGCCTCCACCGGTTTGACCTGTGAAATGATCGAAGCCGGAAGCATCAGCAACGTCAAAATCACGACCACGACTCCCGCATTGAGCGCCAACCACCACCCCACGCCGAACGCAACGGGCACCTCCGACAGCATATAACCCTCGGGATCGAGCGGGATCAGGTGGAAATAATATTGCAACAGACAGATTCCCAAACCGATCGCATTGCCCCACACGACCCCTCGCAAGATGAGCATCAAGGCCCGGTAGAGAAAAATCCGGCGCAGCGACGCATTGTTCATTCCCATCGTCTTCAACAGACCGATCATACGTGTACGCTCCAGCACGAGCGTCAGCAACGCGGTCGCCATGTTGAATACGGCCACGACGACCATGATGACCAGGATCACCGCAGCATTGACATCGTGCGTCTTGAGCCAGTCGAACACGGTCGGGAACCGCTCCTGCGCACTGCGGGCCGTCAGGTCCCAAAAAGCCTCCCGATCCGAATCCAGCAACATATCGTTCAGCCGGCGGGAGAAATCTTCCGCCTGCGAGAAATCCGCGAGCGTCACTTCGTAGCCCGACACCTCGTCGGACGACCAGTCGGCCAACCGCTGCACGTTTCTCAAATCGGTCATCGCCACGCTCCGGTCGAATTCGTCCATCCCGGTCGCATAGATACCCGACACCTTGAACCGGTCGCGGCGCGGACTCTTCTCCGACTCGACGAAAAGCATCTCGACCTTATCGCCGGGCACAAGCCCCATCTCCCGGGCAACGCTCCGGGAGATCAAAATCTCCTTGGTACGAATCGAATCCCCGACACGGGGCAACTCGCCCTCGAGCAGATGGTCCCGAAAAAACGACCAATCGTAACCGCCGTCCACCCCCTTGAGCATCACGCCGAGAATCGCATCGGGCGTCTTCACCACGCCCCCCTTCACGGCATAGGGAGCGAGCCGTACGACCTCGCCTGCCGAGCGGATCGCCCTCTCGAGCTGTTCGCTGCGGGGTACCGGCACCGACTCGATCGACCCGGCGCTTCGCAGATCAGCGACCTCGACCTGGGCCGAGAAGCCGGTGACACGATCCGTGATTTCCCGCTTGAAACCCATGATAACGGCCAAAGCCAGAATCATCACCGTCACGCTCAACGCCACCGCGACCACGGCGATACGAACCATCACACCCGGACGGTTGCCGGGTCCGTTACGCGCGATTCTGCGCGCTATGAACAGTTCGAGATTCACCCTCTTCCGATTTTGCACGTATTTTTCATGCAAAGTAACATAAATTTTTCTTACTTTTGTTCGATAAACCGACCATTATGAAAAAACAAGCTTTAATTACAGGGGCCACTTCGGGCATCGGACACGCTACGGCGCTACGGCTCGCAGCCCTCGGATACGACATCATCGCCACAGGGCGCCGCGCCGAACGGCTGGCAGCGCTCAAATCTGCCATCGAAGCGCAGGGCGGCAGTTGCCGCACGCTCTGTTTCGACGTACGCAGCGAAGCCGAATGCAGGAAACACCTCGAACCGCTCGATCGGGTCGATCTGCTGCTCAACAACGCCGGGCTGGCCGCCGGACTCGAACACATCGACCAGGGCTCCACGGCCGACTGGGACGCCATGATCGACACGAACGTCAAGGGACTGCTCTACGTCACCCGCATCATCACACCCAAAATGATCGCCGCAGGCGGGGGACACGTAATCAACATCGGATCGATCGCCGGAACCGAGCCTTACGAAAACGGCGCCGTATATTGCGCGTCGAAACACGCCGTACACGCCATTTCGCAAGCCATGCGTGCCGACCTGCTGAGCCACCGCATCAAGGTCACGGAGATCCGTCCGGGCATGGTCGAAACCGAATTTTCGCTGGTGCGTTTCCACGGCGATCAAGAGCGAGCCGACAAGACCTATACCGGCGTCGAACCTTTGACCGGCGCGGATATTGCGGAAACGATCGCCTGGATCGTACAATTACCGGCCCACATGAACGTTAATGATATAGTACTGATGCCGGCTCAACAGGCCGGTGCATACTACACCTGCCGGAATACGAAATAACAACCCTGTCCGTCTTCGAAATCCGGGGCCGAATATGTCCGGGAAAAATCGAAGCGCAGACACTGAAATTGAAAAATTATGCTGCTGATTTTCAACCTGCTCCAAAGCGGTTATTACACCACGGAGCCCGTAGCGTCGCGGTACGACGCCGCCACGATGGGCATGTTCGTGCTGATTATCGTGATCGGCGTAATCGGCTACATCGTGCAGGCCCGCCTGCAACACGTCTTCAAAAAATACTCCGAAGTGCCTTTCCCCGGCGGACTCACCGGTGCGGAAGTCGCCGAAAAGATGTTGCGCGACAACAAGATCCACAATGTGAAGATCACCCACGTCAGCGGACAACTGACCGACCACTTCAATCCGCAGACGATGACCGTCAATTTGAGCGACGCGGTCTATTCGAGCCGCAGCGTCGCGGCGGCAGCCGTCGCCTGCCACGAATGCGGGCACGCCATCCAGCATGCACAGGGCTACGCTCCGCTGGCGTTGCGTTCGCAGCTGGTACCCATCGTGCAGTTCTCCTCGCGTATGGCAATGTTCGTCATCATCATCGGCCTGGTGATCCTGGCCTCCACGCAGAATGAACTGCTCTGCTGGATCGGCGTGGGCATGATCGGCGTATCGGCTCTCTTCTCGATCATCA
>OHTV01000977.1_pt1 | contig 10653 bp, 9 predicted proteins | sample 1579041 | NCBI WGS metagenome assembly OHTV01 (sample SAMEA3879583, study PRJEB24766) | human gut metagenome | biome: human-associated habitat; feature: feces | place: USA | collected 1985/1987
TCTTGATCTTTAGCGGGGCATATTCAAATATCGGGATATCCCGTTCGAGTGCGGCAGCCATAGCGACTCCCTGTGCACGCCCCAATTTCAACATACTCTGTACGTTCTTCCCGAAAAACGGAGCTTCAATGGCCAGTTCGTCCGGATGATACTGATCGATAAGTCCCAAGACCCGCTCAAAAATCTTACGGAGCCGCAAATAATGATCCTCGTATTTATTCAATTGGAGTATCCCCATAGCTTCCAGTTTGGGTTTGTTTCCTTCAATCGTCAGCACTCCGTAACCCATCACAATCGTCCCAGGATCAATGCCCAATATGACACGGTCTTTCGTCATTTCTCCCAATCTATCTCTTCCAGTAAAGTACTAAAGCCGGCAATTTTATGACCGAAACGAGCAACCAATGCGCGGTGAAGGTTATTTCCTTCATTCTGCAACCAGAAATTCAACGTATCGACATTCTTAACATGAAACTGGACGGAGAAACTGATGCCTTCTCCTTCTTCAGCCTGCATCACACGTCGCAGGCATGGCCGCTGTAGGAAACCGCTCTCCACGGCTTTCGGGATATACTGTTTTTTCAGATAATCCAAACTTTCGCAATGCTTCCGCAACTCTACGTTTGATAGATTCTGCTGCTTTTTCTGTAAATGTAAACGCAATAATACTTTCTGGTTCCTCACCCTGGGATATCAAATACGCTATTTTGTATGCCAAAGTTCTTGATTTCCCGGAACCTGCGCAAGCCAGACATAATATGTTTCTTGAATCGTCAATTACCGCCGCATACTGTTCATCTGTTAAATTTGAATGTAAAATTTCTTCTGTAGTCATAAGTTATTTTCTCCCTTCTCCACTGCTTATTACTTCTACACATCATTGCTATCATACATAACCATATCAAAAATTGTCTCTTCCACAACCTTCACACACTCATCCGTATGTTTCTTTATATCTTCACCCCAGAACCGGATTACTGTCCAGCCCTCAAAATCCAGCTTTTTATTTATTTCATCATCGTGCTCTATATTACGAGATATTTTTTTAATCCAATACTCACTGTTATTACTCTTTTCTAATTTCAGCTTTAAAGTATCCCAATCTTTCCCATGAAAAAATTCTCCATCACAGAAGATTGCTATCTTATACTTAGTCAATACGATATCAGGACTGCCTGGCAGCTTTTTGTAATTCTTACGATACCGATACCCTTTGTCCCATAAAGCCTTTCTTAATATAACTTCTATTTTTGTATCTTTTCCATGAATATTTATCATATTTTTATGCCGCTGTTCTTTTGTTAAAACATCTGCCACAAAATCACCTCAACAATTAATATTGTTCAATCTTGACATTTTTTATTTTATCATAATTCCTGATTTAGCTCCATATTACAAATACACATCTCTAATAAGTTCCATTATTTTATTCGTTAACATATCAAGTGATCTTCCATCTGACATAGATTTAATATCTGATTTACTTTCAATACACTTTTTTAATACCACTTTAAGTACTTTTTCGTCTTTAAGTTCTGCTTCTGATAAATCCTTTATAATTTTCTCTATCTCAATAGAAGCATCCGCAATCTGACTGCAGCGATTATATGAATCTCCCATATCCTCCGCAACCATGCTTTCATAGTCATCTTTTTCATATGGATTGAATCCATAAAAAGCATTGCTTGCAACTGGACATATAGCATCATATATTATTTTGGCACCTAATTCTCTTTTTATCTGTTTGGGATATATGAGCTTACCCCTGTCTGATTTCATTTCAAGTTTCTTTTCTGCCAGTTTGCTGGCAGTTGTGATTCTTGTAAGATATAATATCATTCTATTAGCAAAATTCTGACTATCTACTTCCTGTCTGCCAATTACAGGAATATACTTATCCATATCATTCTCACTAACTATATGATCTGCTAAATATAAAGAATACATTTCTGATGCACACAGCTTTACAACTGCTACATTCTCTAGTTTTTTATCTCCGATTTGATGAAGCATATCCATCTGCACCCATCCATATTCTTTATCTCCAGATTCATCAGGACAAAAAAACATATTCTGCACATATTTGTATCCTTGCTTTGCTATAAAATCATCGTACGCAAGCTGATATAAATACTGCTTTGTAACATCTGCCACTCCAGGCTGTCCTATAACTTTGTATTCTGACGCATTCTTATGAAAATTAATGTTATAATACTTTGCATCATATATGCCAAAACAATATTCTCCACTATCACCACACTCATAAATACTAATCAAATCTGGTCTTAGTGTATCTGACTTTCCATCACTAATATTATCTGAAGTCTTATGCCATACTGGTCTGTCAATTATTTCTATTAAAGTACTATCTTTACTTTCTTTATAATCATCACAGACTCCAAGTGGCAGCTCTGATAATTTTACATTTAAAACATTTCCAAAATTCTGTGCACACACTTTTTCCCATACTAAGTTAAAGCTGTTGGTACCATATATGCTAAAACTATCAATGTTATTAAAGCTTGCTTTTTGTGCTATATACGCGTACATTGCCTTCAACACCAGTTGTTTTCTTGTGTTGTACTGCACATTAAGTTCATTTTGTATCCTATATAAAATATAATCTTCATCTCCCAAATCTTCCAGTTGTTCTTCTGACAGCTCTACTGTCACAATATTAAATAACTCTGGCAGATCGGATTCTTCAAGTTCCTTTGAAAATTTAGTCAATACACATGCATGTAAGCGTCTGATAAAATCATATTCATCTGAAGTCCGCTTTTTTGTCTGTAATTCAGTATAATATGGCCTGTTATTTGATATATATGAAAATGTTTCATTGATTGTTCTGTCCCACAGTATTTCTCCTGTGCCATTAGTCTCAACAATATCAACGTCATTAGCATATATTCCATTATCATAATAATCCTGTAGCAAATACAGCATTACTGCCAATAAGTTAAACGATCCTCCATCATCACTTTCATTATATAGTTTTATTACCTGCTCTTTTGAATTATATTTTTCCAAAACACGCATAATCTGCTTCATCTGCGCAACTGGACTACCACAAGAATTAATATATTTAGGATAACACTTTAATACCCGTCCATATACAACAATTACTCCAACAAATGAAAACACATAATATAATTCCCGCTCTCCACTTTCGATATCTGTTACTCTGATATCTTCCTCAACTAAGTCAGAGAGCATACTTTGCCTATCACTTTTTTTTACATTTTTAACAATTCCATACTCTTTTAACTTTCTTATAATCTTCACTGTTTCATCAGCAGTGCATTCAAATATTTTTCTAAGTTCATCTTGAGTATACCGCTTCTGCTCTTTGACATATTTAGAAATCATCCAGTAACATTCCCTTCTCATTCTAATTCACTCAAATATTCTTTCTTGATTTTGTCTCGGATTTCTTTGCAGAAAATATCTATGCCTCTTTTATCAAATTCCTCGCAAATCGTTGAATATTGGTTTCTTATATCCTCCTCACAGCCTCCAAACAACATATGCCTTCTCTGCTTTGCTGCATCTTCAAATAAGTACATAATAATTTTACTTTTAAAAGTTTCTCTAAACGCATCTTCATTCTCTAAAATGCTTTTAGATACAAAAAATGGTCCCATAAGCTTGTCTTCATTTATCTTATAATCTCTAGAAGCAAGTGTTGTATTTATAGCCTTCCTAAGCTCATTCCAGTCAACTCTGTATGGCACCTGTGCTTTATCACACACTAAATATGTATCTTTAATCTTTTCTTCCTTATGGTTAATACCTATATATTCAAAGTTCCATCTTCTTTTAAATGCTGTATCCATTGGAAATACGCCCTGATCAGCACTATTCATAGTTGACCAGATATACATATTATCTGGTATCTTTATTTCATCATACTGCTCTGGCTTTCCACCAAGTTCTTTTGCCAAATATGCCTTTATATCTTCAGAAGGTTTAACTGGATATTGGCTTGCATTTCTATCGTCGCGATCTAAAAGCTGAAATACTTCTCCAAATACAGCGGCAACATTTGCTCTATTAATTTCCTCTATGAGAAGCAGAAATGGTTTTACATCTTCCTTATTCTCTGACTGTCCATTTTCTATTGCTTTTACATATGTCCTCATAAATGGTCCAGGAACATACTCATATGATATTCCATTTTTTGTAGGTACTGGCTTATATGTTCCAACAAAATTAGCATATGAATAATCTGGATGGAATGTAACTCTTTCGTACTCTCCACCTTCTGAAACAAGATCCTTCTGCTCATCATTCAGCTTAAAACTTTTTCCTGTTCCTGGTGCTCCAAATACAATTCTATTGTGTGCATATACAGCCCCTGTATCCTTATTTTTTCGTGAACACCCTGTATAATAATCAGGTTCAATATATGGCTTAGATTCCATTTCTTCCTCCTCAGAGCCTTCATTCTCTATGCTCATTTCTTCCTGAATAGAATTTACTGCATCCTCTTTGCTCTCTCCAAATTTTACAGATGTTGGTATCATTACAGTAACTGCTCCAAGCACCCTGTCCATAAACTCTCTGTCAAAAATTTCTTTGAATTTTTCAAGCATTTCTGGGAATTCATCAAGTACTGCACGTATAACAGCAACAGCCTTTATCTTATCCAAAGTACTTAATGCCTGTGACGGATCTCTTGATAACTCCGGTCCTATATATGGGGCATCGTATGCTTCTCTATAGCTTAAAAAATCTTCCCTTTTAAATGGCTTTTCAAAAACACAGTCAACTTCTATATCAAACTTAAAGTATTTTTCCTTACCATTATATCCAAAATCATAAGGTTCTCTAATTACATGTGCTACTCCTATAAACCCTGGAACCCAATCAACCTCTGATTTTCCTGTGTCTCCTCCCAATGTAACAAATACATGCTTTCCAATATTCAATTCCTCTTTCAGAGTATAAACGCCATCAACTGTTATATCTTTGTTGCCATTGAGAATGTTATGTACTGTATCTGGAAAACCACATTTCATAGATACAAATGTTGGCTCTTCATTCTCATATCCATGAATAATCTCCGCTACAGCTTTTTCCAATTGGTCTGCAGAATAATCCTTATACAGCTCAAACACTTCCTGATATGCATGTCCTCGTCTTTTTAAATCTCTATCATCACTCCAGCCTTTTCTTCCATTGTTAGGAAAATAAAAATCAAAAGCATCCTTTGCATGTTTATATGTTGTTTTCTTTGTTCCAAATCTCTTTTCTAACACTTCCCAATCATGCATTCTCTGCTTATATCTTGCGTCTGTTTTAGGAAGCATAGCATAATACATGCAGACTAACGCCTGTTTTTGCAAATCGTCTAAATTATTGATATTGATCTTCTGCTCCATATTGTTCTCTCCTTAATGCCAGAATTAGTACTCCAAAGTATATATGCCATCTTCATACTTTTTAAACAAAACCTTTGTTTTTCCATATTGATCTAACATTTGTTTCGTAATATATGTACCATCCGGCACTCCAAGTTTATGCCTTATCCATTCTCCTATTATCGCATTACTTTCTGGAGTTTCTAATGCCTTTCCCTTTGCTTGTGCCTGTCTCATATAAAAAGCATCATATTCCTTTGTTACAACCTTAAACACTGGATACGTTCCATCAGCATTTACATCCGGGAAAAATCCATCTTTATGATCTGCCACATTATATGGAATATACGCCTGGTTTCTATTTCTCTTATAGCCATTTTTGCGTATTCCCCAATTTACGCCAGAACCATATCCAGTATCGCTGCCATCAGCTTTCAATAAAGAAACTTCTAATGTATCTACCGGCTCAATAGTCTGATAATTCTCCCAAGATAAATTTTCCAAATTAGTATCCGCAACATCATCTTCCACATTTTTCTTGCTAGAAAATGAAACCTTATCTTTTATCTGCCCATCAAAGCAATTTATCGTATCAGGTAATAGACTGTTGAAATAATGGTTTGCCTCTTTAGGATTACATACATCCATGCATTCTCTTCTTGCAAAAAATGCATTCATGGTATAATTAGCTGAACCATTAAAAGCTTCTATTGCCTTTCGCCCCCTGCACCATACATACACCTTTGAATGTACCTGTTTACCTTCCACAATATAATTGCATGATATCTGAGGCATTCCAGATACACTATTCAATCTTTTTATCAATGAACATATCTTGTCATGTTTCTTTTGTGTCAGACCCGTACCCTTTGTCATTCCAAGTATAATGTCCACCTTTATTCCAGACACATATTCTTTATTCCTGCCATCAAATGGTTTTATCAAGTGACTTGATATTATCTCAACATCGGTAAATGCTGTAACAATTTTCAAATGATTACATGCTTCGCCATCTTTTCTCGCTGGTATAAACAATATTTCTTCTTCAAAATTATCAGTATACATACCTTACTCCTTTATACTTGGTTCTACACTTTCGTAGTCAATTCCCGCAAATGTTCTTAAAATAGCTTCAAAGATAATTTTAGCTCCTTTTGCAGGTACCGCCATACCGATTTGTTTTCTAACAGACTCTTTAGATCCCTCAAAAATATAATTATCAGGAAATGTCTGTAATCTTGCCCTCTCTCTATTAGTCAATGCTCTTGGCTCCGAATAATGATACATATGCGTTCCACCGCCACCAGAACCAGTTACTGTATATGCAGGTTTATCTGGATCTAACCTCTTATAAATCTGACTTATCTTTGCCCCTTTCACTTTAAGCTGCAATTCTTCTGGCAAATCCGCAGTAAACGCATTTTCTCCCGGTTTAATATATTTCAATCGTTTTACAACTATTTCGGATTGCTTTGTTAACTCGTTATTATAAGCTTCTTTTCCGATTGGAGGATTCTCTATTGCATTCTTACAAGTAACATCAACATTTTTATATGGTTTTGGACTAGGTATTTTAAATTCATATGGCAGATCCTCCCTGATACCAACAATTATTACCCTATGTCTTGCCTGCGGCACCCCATATTCCTCAAATTTATATAAATTAGGATATATTCTATATCCAGCATTCTTCAAATCTTCCTGTATCTTCTGAAATGCCTTTCCATCATTAGCACTCTTTAATCCACCAACATTTTCTGCCAAAAACCACAACGGCTTATATTTCTTTAATACCTTTACTCCATATGTGTATAACGGACCATATACACCATCAAATCCCTTTTGCTCACCTACAACAGAAAAATCATTGCATGGGAATCCAAAAGCCAATGCATCTATATCTCCAAGACTGTCAATATCAAGTTTTCTTACATCTCCACAAATAACACTCTCTCCATCATCTGGGCAGATATTTCTCGTATATGTATTACATGTGTCTTTATCATAATCATTTGCCCATTTATGAATAATCTTATAATCTGAATCTTCAATCTTCGCTGTCGTTGCTCCCAGTGCCAATCCGCCAGGACCACAAAATAATTCTCCAAGTTTAAATTCTTTTACAATATTCTTCATCAAACTTTATCTCCATTTGCTAATATAAATTCTCTGTTAAATTCGACACCCAATACATCTGCAATTTTCTCTAAATCTTCTACTGTAAAACTTTCTCTTTTCATTTTCGAATTAAAACTTTGTGGCGATTTTCCCAGCCGCCTTGCCAGTTCTGCTTCACTTACACCACATCTCACACACAATACTTTTATTTGTTCTGATATTGTCATGCACCAATCCTCCTGCTTACTATCTATTTTTATATTATAAACATATTTTTTGATGATGTCAAAATAATTTTTAAGCATATGTTGTTTATAAATTGCTAGTAAATTAAAATCAAAAACTACTCTCACTAACTTTTCACAAGCAGAAAGCTATTTTAATTTTAATCTTTATTTATTAAATCTTTTTCAACATACATAGGGATTACCATATCTAGTAAATGCTCTTCTTTGGTTAATTCTTTAATAACTTCAAAATATATTTTCTGAAGTTCATATTCAGAAAGTTTAACCATTTGTTCTATATGACATTTTTGAGCATAATCTTTATCTTGTGCATCGTTCAATATCCTAATTGCCTCTAACAATTCTTCTGTAGGTTCTACACTATTTTCCTCAAAATCATCTATTCTCCCATATTTATCATCTGATATACATTGATAATCCATACACTTAACAGCCAAATCAAATAAATCTTTTCTCATTTTTGCAGAAACTATATCCATATATTTTATCGGATGCTTCAATCTGTAGACATTTTCTGCATATTCTCTGACCTCTTTAATAAAAACAGGAAAACTACTTGCTGTTAAAATATAGCGAAATGCTGATTTATATTCACTGCACATACTGTTTGCACCAATGCCCATATTTTCACCAGAAGTTATTCCTATTATAGCTTTTACGGTTTCTTCCTCCAGCCCTAAAAACTCACAAACTTTTTCCATTTCAAATGATTCATAATCTGTTTCACCAATAAGATAACCTACTGATACCCCAAAAAAATCTGCCAAATTTGACATTGTTTCATATGAAGGAAACCCTATAGTTTTTCCATTTTCAATTTTACTTCCTACACGTAGCCATCTGCTTATATTTGCCTGAGTTCCGCCTCCGTATTTTTCCTTATATTCTTTTAAGAAGCTTTTTTGAGTATAATTCTTTTCTTTCATCAATTTATGCAGGCGATTGCACCAGCATTGTGCCTTATCATGTTCTATATCATTCATAATATATTCTATCCTCCTAATTTTATTATTTACATCATTTATATATCATCATTGGTATTTACATTTATAAAGATAAATCTTAAAATATGTCTTGTCAATTTAAAGATCTTTAATCAGGAGGCATCACATGAATGAAAATAATTATATCCAAACAATAGGCGAAAACAGCACCCTACAAGACAGCATCATTGAAAATATGTATCTAAAAGCATTTGCATCCATCTCTGATGCAGAAATACATCTAAAGAAAAATACATAACGAAAACTATGCTAATTAAATCATCCAACGACATGAGTACCCAGGAAAAGCTAACATCATTGGATAAGAATTACGAATGTCGTAATTATGAACGCTGGCAAAATTTACTATATTTTACCATCATATCATTTAGCGTATTAGGAGTAACAGTTGCCAGTCCCATTGCTATGAAAAATGTTCGTAAACTTTTCACAACATAATTCAAAACTTGTATTATGTTTCCATTTTACCATATATTATATAGTCATTTGCTAAAACAATACTTTTCTACATGATGTTATGACAGAGGAATCACCTTCCTCTGCCATTGTTCCAAATCTTATCTCCAGTCTTCTCCTTACCAGCATCTCTACCAACACTCTCATCATAAATTCTCTGGAACTCCTCATAAAGCTCATCTCCAGCCAGCTTTATATCCAGCCTTTTCATTACATCCGAGAACAGTCTTATACTTCCACTTACATCAGCAATATTAAAGCCAAATATATCAGCCTTAACAGAATCACTGACATTCTCATAACCACCAAGCTCTGATATTCTCCTGACAATCCAGTCAGTTTTGTCCACAGGTTCAGTTTCTCTAGTTTCCACAAATTCTTTTTTATTTGTTACATCAGCAATACTTTCGCCAACTCTTGCCACATTCGTATTAGATAGATTATAGATTTCCGAAATTCCTATACCCTCTAAACCAATCTGTTGTTTTCTCGCACTATCTGTTTGCTCTTTCTGTCTGCCTATTTCATTCTGATTATTATTAGAATTCATTACCTCAATGTTGGCGTCAGACTCAACAACCACTTCCGCTGTTCTCTCAACCTCAGTATTTTCTTCCATCCCCGGTATCTCAACATCCATGTCAGCAACAATTTCTTCTTTCCCCGACACCGCATAATAAGCCGTATACAAATCTTCTTTTATAATGTCATCAGCAAGCAGTATCTGCCTCTTAACATTTCTCTTCTCCTGCTTCAGCTCATCCAATTCTTCCTGCACTTCCATGTGCCATATCTGATATTCCCGGTACTGTTCTTCATTCTTTATACTGCGTTTCCTACTAGAACTTTCTCTGTATATCTCCTTCTGCCTGTCCTCAATCTGCTGAATCCTATCTTCTTTCTCACTTATGAAATCCACAAGCTCCACAATACTTTTGATGTCATTATTCACAAGCAGCAGATATTCATCCTGTAACTGATGAAACCTCTTCAAATCCTCTGTATACTTTGCTCCACCAACTACAAAACGCTTCTGTTCTACAACCCTTAATCTGTATAGCTTTGCATAAAACTTCTTCTGGAATGGTGACAGCTTCGCCCTGTGCAGCCCCCTGATATCCGACGAATAAAAGTAAGGCTTTGCCATCCAAGGCATATCCACATGATGCCTTAGCATATCTTCTGAAAACATCTCGTCCATTTTTGCAAGCTTATGATAATACCGAAATCCCGGTGCCTGTACCTCCATCCACGCGTCTTTCTTAAATACATATCCAAGTCTTTTCATCAGATATTTAAAATGCTCCACATTCCCGGCTGCATATGCACACATCTTGGCATCCCTTAGAATTATTTCTTTCATTGACATTTCCTTTTCCCACTTGTCCCTGCTGACATTTTTTGGATTTCTGCTGTACTCTGCCGGCATAATGGAAAGTCCAAGTTCATCACAATATTTATTTG
>OHTV01000983.1_pt1 | contig 10625 bp, 9 predicted proteins | sample 1579041 | NCBI WGS metagenome assembly OHTV01 (sample SAMEA3879583, study PRJEB24766) | human gut metagenome | biome: human-associated habitat; feature: feces | place: USA | collected 1985/1987
CCGAGAACCTCAACCGCGCGCTTGCCGACGACGTTGACGCCGTGGTCACCCGTAACGGCGCCGAGATGGGTTGGGACGTTCCGCCCGTCATCACCTATGTGTCGCGCCAGGCCGAGCTCGCGCCCAATGAGGCATGCAAGACCTTCAACATGGGCGTTGGCCTGTGCCTGATCGTCGCCCCCGAGGACGAGGCTGCCGTGACCGAGGCCCTGGTCGCGCTGGGCGAGAAGCCGTTCCGCGTGGGCGAGTGCGTCGAGGGTTCCGGTAAGGTCGTGTACTCCGATGAGCGCTAACGAGCAGATGGCTGCCGCCGAGGGCCTGGACTTTGTGCCCTACACCCGTCCGACCGGCACCGATACGGCCGATCCGCTCAAGATCGGTGTGCTCATCAGCGGTTCGGGTACCAACCTGCAGGCGCTGATCGACCTGATCGCCGCCGGCAAGCTCAACGCTTCGATTGAGCTTGTGGTGTCGAGCCGTCCTTCGGCTAAGGGTTTGCAGCGCGCTGAGCGCGCGGGCATCCAGACGCTCACGCTGTCCAAGGATGTCTACGCCGACCCCATCGCCGCTGACGAGATCATCTCGCACGAGCTTCTCGAGCGCGGCTGCGAGTATGTGGTCATGGCCGGCTACATGCGCATGGTGCACACGCCGCTGCTGGCGGCATTCCCCAATCGCGTGGTCAATCTGCATCCCGCGCTGCTGCCGAGCTTTACCGGCGCGCATGCGATCGACGATGCCTTTGCGCGCGGCGTCAAGGTAACTGGCGTGACCGTGCATTTTGCCAACGAGATCTACGACAACGGCCCCATCATCGCCCAGCGCGCGCTGGCTGTCGAGGAAGGCTGGGACGTCGATACGCTCGAGGAGCACATCCACGCGATTGAGCACGTGCTGTATCCCGAGGTCGTGCAGATGCTCGCCGACGGTCGCGTCCACGTGCTGGAGAACGGCAAGGTCGCAATTGACGCGCCTCGCGGCTAGCGGCGCACAGTACAATTTAGCCGAGTAGTCAGGGTGGTCATTGGCGCCAAGGCGCGCGTGGCCACCTTTTGTTTTGGGTAGTCATCGGGAACGGTCTTTAACGACTGGTCATTCAAGAACGTCGCAGGTGACTAGATGAGAGAGGTGAGCGCATGGCGGATAACGAAGCGCTGTTTACGCCTGAGCTGGTGTTTTTTGATTGGGAGTGTGCAACGCCGGATGAGGTGTTTGCGCGGCTCGAGGGCGAGCTTGCACCACGTGGCTACATTGCCGACGGTTGGCTCGACGCCGTTCGCACGCGCGAGGATGCCTATCCCACGGGTCTTGCCATGCCGGCGGCAAACATTGCCATTCCACATACCGATCCGGGGTTTGTGGCCAAGCCCTATATCGCGGTGGTGAAGCCCGCCGCGCCCGTGACATTTAACGCTATGGCTGGCATGGGCGCTCCGGTGCCGGCGCAGATCGTCATCAATCTGGGCATCGCCGAGCCGGGCGGCCAGGTCGAGGCCCTGCAGGCGCTCATGAATATCTTTATGGACGCCGATGCCGCAGCCGACGTGCTCGGCCAGACCACGCCCCAGGGCATGGTCGACGCCATCCGCCGTCACTTCTAAGGTGGGGCTGAGTCGGCACTTGGGGACGTTCCTTTTCTGCCGGCAGCTTGGGACAGTCCCTAAAGGCTGTCCCCAACGACCACTCATTTAAGTCTGTCCCCAATGACTAGTAGTAGGCCCACATGGCTTCGACTTCGTTAAGGACCTCTACGACGCCCCAACGGCGGGCGCTGCGGCTGGCCGAGTTGGGATCGAAGACTTCAATCTGGTCGGCGTCGTCAATACCGTAAAGCACAATGTAGTGGCCCACGTTGGTAAAGGTGCCCGGTCGAACGGCGGCGATGACGGGCGCTCCCGAACGCAGCGCCTGAGTCATCGAGTCGCGATCGTCATGGAGCTCCGTTCCGTTAAGTCCCAACTGCCACGCGCCGCTCGTCATAAACGACCATTCGGTTGCACCGGTGGGGGCGTAATTGCCCGCCTCGGAAAGCGCGCACATATCGACGGGGGTCATATCGGTGCGTCCCGTCTTAAAGATATAGACCATGGTAAGGCACGTGGGCCCGCAGGCATTTTGGCGGATGGTGCCGCCGGCGTAAGGCAGCTCCGACCACGCAGGGTCGATCTGATAGATATGGGGCATCGTTCCGGCTTGCCATTGCGAGCGCGGGGTCGAAAAGGCGAAAGAATAACCGGGCGCGACGGGGGCCTTGAGCAGCTTTTCCTCGGCGGTGGGCTCGAGACCAGCCGTGGGACATACAGGAGCTCATAAGCACAAAGACCAAACAGGTGAGGATAGAGCACAGTGCGAGGCAAAGTCGACGAGCCGGCAGGGCGGGGGCATTCACGTACGATGTCGAGCGGTAAGGCTTGCCGTCGCGTCCGCCTTGGGGATGCGAAAAGAAGCGGCTGATATGGATGCCGGGCTGACGTGCGCCGTTGTGGCTCAGTTGCGGAACCTCGGCCTGATGCTGTCGAGTGCGCGCGCCCAAGCGGCTATCTTGCTGCGCGCTTGTGTCCGTGCTCGGATGGCCACTCTGCCGTGTTCTGCTTGTCTGCTGCCGAGACGAAGTCCTGGGTTGCTCTTGAGGGCGTTGCGGATTGCTGCTCGTGGCGCTTCTGGGCGTCGGCGTGGTGCGGCCAGCAAGGCGAACGCTTTGTCGCCGTTGATCGCCGTCGTTGTATCCGTATGCCATTCGTACCGCCTTGTCTCATGTATAGCCTGTCTATCCTACAAAAAAGATGTGTAACAAATGGGTCTGCGCGTCAAAAGCTCGGTAAACGGTACGAAAGGCGCAAAACACACGGCCTCAAAAACATCTCTATATGCGTCCGATGAGCGTGCGCCCGTCGGGCGGGCGGCAACAATGAGCGGCAAACCGTGCCGTTCGTCCCAAAAACGGCGCCGCTCGTTTTGCAGTTCTGCCTTCGGTCGAGCCACAAGCGGCCATGCTGCGCCAAGGCCGTATCTTAAAGCCACGAAACAAAAGCGCGCGGCAAAACAGACCGCGCAAGGGGTGACGCCAAGGGCGTCAAACAGGAAAGGAGGGGAACAATGGCGGACAAGAACGCAGAAGTTGCAGTCGAGGATAACGGCGGCATGAAGAAAACGCTCTCGCTCTGGAACTTCTTCACCATCGGCTTCGGTGCCATCATCGGCACCGGTTGGGTTCTGCAGGTCGGCGACTGGATGGTCGTGGGCGGCGGTCCCGTTCCCGCTATGATCGCATTCCTCTTGGGTGCAATCTTCCTCGTGCCCGTCGGAGCTGTTTTCGGTGAGCTCACGGCTGCTATCCCCATCTCGGGCGGCATCGTCGAGTATGTCGATCGTAGCTTTGGCCGTACGCTGAGCTACATCACCGGATGGCTTTTGGCCCTGGGCAACGGCATCCTGTGCCCGTGGGAGGCCATCGCCATTTCGACCCTCGTGTCCGAGATGTTCGGTAGCCTGCCCGGTCTTGAGTGGCTGCGCGCCGTCAAGCTCTACACCATCCTGGGCGCCGACGTCTACCTGTTCCCGACGCTGATCGCGCTCGGCTTTGCAGTCTACGTCATCTTCCTCAATTTCCGCGGTGCCAGCTCGGCCGCCAAGCTCCAGGCCTTCCTGACCAAGGCCCTGCTCTGCGGCATGCTGCTCGCCATGGGCGTCTCGCTGTTCACCGGCTCGCCGGACAACGCCATGCCCGTGTTCTCCCAGGTCACCGGCGCTGGCGGCGGCAAGGCCGCTACCGAGAGCACCAGCCTGTTCGCCGGCATCGTGTCAGTCCTGGTTCTGACTCCGTTCTTCTACGCCGGCTTCGACACCATTCCTCAGCAGGCTGAGGAAGCAGCCGAGGGCCTCAACTGGAACAAGTTCGGCAAGATCATCTCCCTGGCCCTGCTGGCCGCCGGCGGCTTCTACATGGTCTGCATCTACTCGTTCGGCACCATCCTCGACTGGCATGAGTTTGTTAAGAGCCCGGTTCCCGCGCTCGCCTGCCTCAAGGGCATCAACATGCTCCTGTACCTGGCCATGCTCGTCATCGCTACGCTTGGACCCATGGGTCCGATGAACTCCTTCTACGGCGCCACGAGCCGCATCATGCTCGCCATGGGCCGCAAGGGCCAGCTGCCCGAGAAGTTCGCCGAGGTCGACCCCAAGTCCGGCGCTCCCAAGCTCGCCTGCGTCGTTCTGGGCGCCATCACCGTCGTCGGTCCGTTCCTGGGCAAGAACATGCTCATCCCTCTGACCAACGTGTCGGCTCTCGCCTTCATCTTCTCCTGCGGCATGGTCGCCCTCGCTTGCCTGCGCATGCGCTTCACCGAGCCCGACCTGCCTCGTCCCTACGAGGTGCCCGGCGGCAAGTTTGGCATCGGCCTCGCTATCGCTGCCTGCGCCATCATCATCGGCCTGCTCGTGATTCCGTTCTCTCCCGCCTCCCTCAACATGGTGGAGTGGAGCATCGTGATCGGCTGGCTGGCCGTCGGCCTGGCTCTCATGGCCTTCACCAATTCCCGCAAAAAGTAACGCCGAGCCGGGGCGGATCAGGTGCGCGGGACCCTCTCTTCCGCGCACCGAACCCGGCACCACTTGGGTAGCTTTGTGAGGCCTTAACCCAACGCGGCCTCGCCCACTATATGGATCCATAAGGAGGAACCATGTCCACTAAGTATGCAATCGTTGGCGGCAAGCTCATCGACGGTACCGGTGCCGAGCCGGTCGAGAACTCCCTCGTTCTCGTCGACGACAACGGCAAGATCGAGTACGCCGGCGCCATGCAGGACCTTCCCGAGGGCGTTGAGGTCATCGACGCCGCCGGCAAGACCGTCCTTCCCGGCCTGATCGACACCCACCTGCACTTCTCGGGCAACTTGACCGACGATGACACCGACTGGGTCATGCAGCCGCTCCTCGAGAAGCAGGCCGTCGCCGTCAAGCAGGCCTACGACTGCCTCACCCACGGCCTCACCACCGTCTGCGAGATCGGCCGCTTTGGTATCCAGATCCGTGACTGCATCGACAAGGGCGTCTTCAAGGGCCCGCGCGTTCTGGCCACCGGCCTTGGCTTCTGCCGCGTTGCCGGCCACGGCGACTCCCACCACTGCAGCCAGGAGCTCAACAAGGAATCGCACCCCTGGGGCGATCAGGTCGACGGTCCTTGGGATCTGCGCAAGGCCGTCCGCCGTCGCCTGCGCGAGAACCCCGATGCCATCAAGATCTGGGCTACCGGTGGCGGCATCTGGCGCTGGGACTCCGGCCGCGACCAGCACTACTGCTCCGAGGAGATTCAGGCCGTGGTCGAAGAGGCAAAGATGGTCGGCATCCCCGTGTGGAGCCACTGCTACAACAACCACGCCGCTGCCTACGATTCCGTTCGCTTTGGCTGCGAGCAGCTGATCCACGGCTTCGATATCGATGAGCGCACCATGGACCTCATGGCCGAGCAGGGCACCTTCTTCACTCCGACGATCGCCTTCCTGCCCACCTGGTACGCCACCTATCCGCCCGTCTACGTTCCCGAGCTGCACGACAAGTACGAGGGCACTCTGGTCGAGAAGGAGCTGCAGCGCAACTACGACTGCCTGCGCGAGGCCAAGAAGCGCGGCGTCGTCATGACGATCGGCTCCGACTCCTTCTCCTTCGTCACCCCGTACGGCACCTGCTCCATCGAGGAGATGTACGAGTTCGTCGACAAGATCGGCTTCACTCCGGTCGAGACCATCACCTGCGCCACCCTCAACGGTGCCAAGATGTGCCACATCGAGGACGAGACCGGTTCCATCGAGGCCGGCAAGTGCGCCGACCTGCTGGTCGTCAACGGTGACGTCGCCGCCGACATCCACGTGCTCAACACCGACAACATGGACGTCATCATGAAGGACGGCTGGATTGTCGAGGGCGGCACCTTCGGCGAGGCAAACAAGTACAGCGCCTAAGCTACCGTTCATCGATGGCTTGATGTAAAACACAGTATTTGATTGCATAATGCAATGGAGAGGGTCGCTTGCGGCCCTCTTTATTGCTATGGGGTGCGTCGGTAAGAAGGAGATGACGGTGGATCTCAATAGGCTGATTCTGGGCAAGAGCTACAACTCTACCAAGGTCTTTCGTACCGCTCAGCATGTGGTTCAAGCCATCTTGCTCGGTATTGTCGTTCCGCTGCTTATCCTGCTGCTCATCTGGGATCTAACCGATAATCCCAATCCCGTTCCGGCCGTTGTCGTCATTGCCGGCTTGGTCATGCTGTGCTTCTTCTTCTCGTACGTCTTTGTCGTTCCCGACGACCTCACATCGAGCGCAACCGACCGCACGCTCGCCATCGCTTCAAAAATATTCGCCTACACGTCGCGCGGTCTTACGCCCGAAGCTGCCCTGGGCGCCTCTAAGATCATCCTGTCCGAAACTATCGCCTCTGCCATCTGCTTTACCGACGGCAAGCAGGTGTTGGCAAGCTGGGGCGAGGACTCGGCAAAATGCCCCGCGGGCACCCCGGTGGTGCTGCGGACTACGCTCAACGTGATCAACAGCGGTGAGCAAAGCGTGTTCTCGCGCGATGCCTCGACCGAGACAGGTGGCTACTTTCCGCGCCTGCGCGCCGGTATTGTCGCACCGCTTACCGTGCGCGGGCATTGCGTGGGCACGCTCGAGCTGTATTATCCCCGTCTGAGCAGCATCGATATGCGCCAGACGGCGCTTGCCTCGGGCTTTGCCGACCTCATTTCCACGCAGCTTGCGAGCTTTGAGCTCGAGCGCCAGGACGAGCTTACGGCCCGCGTGGAGCTGCGCGCCTTGCAATCGCAGGTCGATCCTCATTTTCTATTCAATACCATCAGCACCATCGTGTCGCTCGTACGTACCGAGCCGGACAAGGCCAGGTCGCTGCTGATCGACTTTTCCAATTACTACCGTCAGACGCTTTCTGATTCCGATACCCTCACAACGCTCGAGCACGAGGTGGAACAGGGCACTCGCTATATCAATCTTATGCAGGCTCGTTATGGCGACGGCCGTCTGCGCGTCTCGGTCGATATCGACTTTGAGGTGCGCGATTGCATGGTGCCGCCGTTTATCTTGCAGCCGTTGCTCGAAAACTGCATCAAGCACGCGCAGCGCGAGACCGAGCCGCTTTCTATTCATGTTAGGGCTTTCGAGACCGATGACGGTTTGGAGATCATCGTCGAGGACGACGGCATCGGTATGAGCGAAGAAGTCTGCGCGCATCTGTTTGAGCAACATCGCCTGGAGGAGCCCGAGAGCATTACCGCCGACGGCTCCGTCAAGCGAGGTTGCGGCCTGGCGCTCTTCAACGTGCTTCAGCGCATCCATTTCTTTTACGGAGAAGATTCCGGCATGCGCGTGAAGTCCCAGGAGGGCGTGGGAACGCAGGTCATCGTCGAGCTGAACGGCGAGCCGCATGAGCCGGCGCCGTTGACGGCGTAGCACGCGGTTGGATTGAGAGAAAAAGAGGGGAAGCACATATGTCCGAAGGCTGGAACATCTTGGTGGTTGATGACGAACCTCCCATTAGGGCTGAGCTACGCTATCTGTTGGAAAAGGATACGCGTGTGGGCCAGATTGCCGAGGCGGGCAATGTCACCGAGGCCGTGGAGTCGATTCTCTCGAACAAGCCCAACGTGTTGTTTTTGGACATCACGATGCCCGGCCGCTCGGGAATTGAGCTTGCCGAGACGCTGCAGAACCTAAAGACGCCGCCGGTGGTTGTGTTTGTGACGGCGTTTGCCGAGTTTGCCGCCGATGCGTATAACCTCGATGCGGTCGACTATGTCGTCAAGCCGGTCGAGGACGCACGCCTGTCAAAGGCACTCGACAAGATCGAGGCAGCCTTGGGTGCCCGTCGTGTTATCCACGCTCCGCGCCAGCCTTTGCGTCTGACGGTGGACCGCGGGGGCAAAAAGGTGTTCATTCCCGCCGCAGACGTCTGCTACTTTGAGGCGCGCGCCGATTTTTGCAACGCCATCTGCGCCGAGGGAACGTACCTGATCAATGAGTCGATCTCTTCGCTCGAGCGTCGCTTGGTCTCCGAGGGCTTTATTCGCGTTCATCGCAGCTATCTGGTCAATTTGGAAGACGTGCACAATGTCGAGATCGGTTCCACGGGTCTTATGGAGCTCAGACTCGATCGCGTAACCTCGACGGTGCCCGTGTCCCGCCGTCGCGCTGCCGAGGTTAAAGCACACTTGGGGCTTGCGTAGACGGTCTGCGTGCCGTCGTTTACCATCGCAGGTTTGGCATGGGTGCGCGGTGGGCATAATGGGTGGAATCGAATGAAATCGAAAGGATTATTATGCCCGCGCTTATCACCCATCATCTGTTTGGCGAGGAAAGCATCGACCGTCTTCCGCAGGGCGTCATCACGTCCGATGAAGAGCGCATTGCCTTTATCTTGGGCAACCAAGGTCCCGACCCGTTTTTCTTTCACATTCTGACACCGCGTGTTTCCGACTGTACGCTGCTGGCGCAGGTCATGCATCGCTCGCGCATGTCTCGCCAGTTCGCGTGCCTGCGCGACGGCGTGTCGCATCTGCTGCCGCGCGACGCCAGCTTGGGTCGCGCCTTTGCGCTGGGTCTGCTGTCTCATTACGTGCTCGACCGCAACGCCCACCCCTTTGTCTATGAGCAGCAGTTTGGCATCGTGGAGTCCGATTCAGAGCTTGAGGATTCGAGCAGTCAGGTCCATGCCGTGATCGAGAGCGACCTGGATGTACTGATGCTGCAGCTTAAGCGCGATGGCGCTACGGTCGACGATTACCCGCCGGCGGGCGAGATCGTCACCACCGATCGCATCAGTCGCGTGGCCGGCGTGCTGATGAGCTATGTTGCCGGACGCGTGTACGGCATTGACATTCCGGCGGGGGAGTACGGTGCTGCCGTTGCCAATATGCAGCGACTTTACCGTGCGATTGAGCCGGCCGGCTCCGTAAAGACGCGCGCGATCTCGCTGGTTGAGGGGTTGGTGCACGACTACTCGCTGCTCGACGGCCTTGCCCATCGCGTGACGACGGAGCTGCCCGAGCGCACCGGTAACCTGGGCCATCTGACATGGAAGAATCCCTTTACCGATGAGGTCTCGAACGAGAGTTTCCCCGAGGTCTTTGATCGCGCGCTGGTCGATTACGAGTGCACGGTCGCGCGTTTTATCGAGACCGGTGACATGGAGGCCGTGACCGGTCACGTCAACTACAGCGGCCGCGTGCTCGGCACCGACGAGGAGTTCGACCGCGAGGAGTAGGGTCCGCTCCTGTCTCTTTGCCGAATCCTTACCGGCGCCTCCGTGCAATTGGGGTACGATGAATTAACTGCATATCGGGCAAATACGAAGGGTCCCTGTCCATGAAATACACCAAGCTCGAGCGTAACTGGGTTATGTACGATGTGGGCAATTCGGCCCTCGTGCTGCTCAATACCTCGGTGGTGCCCATTTACTTTAACGCCATCAATACCGGCGCTTCCTCGGCCGACCTGGTGGTCGCCTGGGGCAATGCACAGACGATCGCCTCGCTGGTCATCGCCATGCTCATGCCCATTCTTGGCGCGCTTGCCGACTACGCTGGCAACAAGATCAAGTTCTTCTTGGGCTTCTTCCTCACGGGCCTGGTGCTTTGCCTGGCGCAGGCTATCCCAATGTCCGCCATGGCATTTTTGACCGTGTACGTGCTGTGCACCATCGGCCTTAACTCTTCTATGACGTTCTACGACGCCATGCTGCCCGACATTACCACCGATGAGCGCATGGACGCCGTGTCCAGCTCGGGCTATGCCTGGGGCTACATCGGTTCCACCGTGCCGTTCGTCATCTGCCTGGCGCTCATCATGGGTGGCCCCGCTCTTGGCGTCCCCACCATGCTGGCAACGCGTCTGTCGTTTGTCATCACTGGTGCCTGGTGGCTCATCTTTACCCTGCCGCTCATTCGCACCTATAAGCAAAAGTACGGTCGCGAGCGCGGTCCCGAGGACACTATCGGCCACATCGTGGGCGGTGTGTTCTCCGAGGTCGGACACACCATGCGCGAGATTGCCCACAACAAGACCGTGCTGGTCTACATGATCGCGTTCTTCTTCTATATCGACGGTGTGCACACGGTCATTTCCATGGCCACCAGTTACGGATCGGCCTTGGGCATCGATTCGACGCAGCTGGTGCTTGCGCTGCTCGTTACGCAGTTCGTGGCCTTTCCGTCCGCCATCATCTACGGTAAGCTCGCCGGACGCGTGGGCACGCTCAACATGATTCTGGTGGCGGTCGCCGCCTACATGGGCATTGTGCTGTTCGCCGCGTTCTTCCTAAAGACTGCCTTTGAATTCTGGGTGCTTGCCATTATGGTCGGCCTGTTCCAGGGCGGCGTGCAGGCGCTCAGCCGCTCCCACTTTGCAAAGATCATCCCGCCGGAAAAGTCGGGCGAATACTTTGGCCTCTTCGACATCTGCGGCAAGGGCGCGTCCTTCCTCGGCACCATGATCGTCAGCGTGGGAAGCCAGCTCACCGGCAGCGCCAATGTGGGTGTCGGCTCCCTCATCGTCCTGTTCATCGTGGGATTCGTGCTGTTCAGGGTGTCCTGCCGTCAGGGTGAGACGGCATAACAAAC
>OHTV01000987.1_pt1 | contig 10602 bp, 10 predicted proteins | sample 1579041 | NCBI WGS metagenome assembly OHTV01 (sample SAMEA3879583, study PRJEB24766) | human gut metagenome | biome: human-associated habitat; feature: feces | place: USA | collected 1985/1987
TCAGCGGTTTTAGCAGATTTCCAGCGCCTTAGAAGCCAGCCCCCGACGAAGCCCAGCCCAAACCAGACGGTACCTCACCGGCGTCCGTCCGCAAAATCCACATCCACCATCTCCCTTCCATCCTCAACCTTCATCACAGCCACATCCCCCCGATGTGCCACAACCACCCTCTTCCCTCCGACATCACCGGAAAGTTCCATCAACTCCCCATAATACTTCTTCGAAAAAACACAGGGATTCCCCGTCTTCCCATCATGCTCCACACAGGCGATCCCCTTCCCATCTCTCAAAAACACATCCACCAGTCCAAAAACCGTCTCCCACCGCAACCACGGCTGATCTGCCACCGTAAACAAACAAGCATCCATCTCCCGGTTGACCCGCAGCCCGATCTTCAGTGAAGAAGATATCCCCTCATCCGGATGCAGATTATAAAGAAACCGCGTGCCAAGCTTCTCTGCTTCCTGCGCGATCTCCTCATACTGTGTGACAACTGTGATCTCACACCTGTGCCCCTGTTCCTCCAGTGCTGCTTTCACTTTTTTCAGTTCCAGGAGGATATGCCTGTACATCGGCATTCCGTCTATCCCGTACAGTAGCTTATTGCTTCCAAACCGCCGGCTGTTTCCTGCTGCCAGCATGATCAGTCCCAGTTTCATATCACCGCTCCACTTCCTTTCGATTCTAGTACAGCGAATATTAAGTAACCGCCATATTGACTTGTCTGATTTTTCATCTGCAGCGTTGTCGTCAATCGTCGTAGCCACCGCTACGCCTCATTCCTCCGCCTTGCAGATGAAGAAATCATCCTGCGTCAATATAGCAGAAACTTAATTTTCGCTGTACTAGTCTTTATTATGCAGATGCTTCTGATCTGCTTTTTTATTAACATGTAACTTTTTTCAAAACATCTTACACATAATACCACAGTCCTTTACATGTGACAAGACAGTTGTTTGATATATGTAAAGTTTTTTTGTAAAGAAAGGCATCAAAAAACACGGTTTCCACAATGAAACTTTCATCCTGGAAACCGTGTTTCTGCACACATTCATTATTTTATCAGTCTTATTCACCGTTCTGCGTACTGTCAGCTGCTCATTTATTGCAGTTTTCTTTCTGATCTGCCGCGATCACCCGATCACTTCCCCAGCAGTTCTCTCTCAATCCGCTCTCTTGCTTCCGGTGCCTGCTTATCCATCTTTTCCGGAAAACCAAACATGGAAACACAGGCAATGTTATCGCCGCCGGCTTTCGGTGCATCCGGTTTCAGCTGCTTGCTGGCAAAATCCATTTCTCTCAATGTTTCAAAAATACCATCAAAATCCACATCACCCTCACCCATTGCAAGATGCTGATGCACCGTCACATCCGCTTTTCCACGACCATTCAGCCACGGTGGATTTAAAATGTATCTGCAGTCCATGGTCTGGTTAAAGGTATCCGCAAAAAGTACATGGGTCAGTTCATCTCCCGCATATTTCAGCATGGACCGCACATCTCCTTTGCCCTCATCGTAGAAGAAGCCGTGAGGAGAAGAATACACATAACCAAGGTTTGGAGAACGGAAGGATTTCACCATATCACAGGTCTCATTATTCAGCTCACAGAAATCATAAGGATGAGACTGGATCTCCACACGGATACCCTCACGCTCAATCAGCGGAAGTAATTCCTCCATGGATCTAAACCACATTCCATTGCAGATTTCCTGCTGGTTCGGATCACCCGAAAGCTCTGTATTGATAACCTTCACTCCCATATCTCCGGCGATCTGGATCATCCGTTTCCAGTTTGCAACTGCAAACTGTCTCTGTTCCTCCGTCGGACCAGACCAGCGATACACCACGATAAAGGACGAAATCTCAACGCCAGTCTCTTTAAGAGCCTGTCTGTATTCCTGCTCACACTCTTTTGAAAACAGCGGATGCTTATAGAACGGATTGATCCTCGGATGCGGAGACTGTTCAATATATTTATATCCCCAGTCCGCCACCTGATGGACCATACGGTTGATATCCATCTGTTTTGCAAGAACATCTACGTCAAATGCGATCTTCATGATGCATTCCCTCCTTTTTCCTCTTCTTTATTCCGGATATAATCCAGGATCAGGCTGGCCGCTCCGGCTACACCTGTTTTGGATACATTGATCACCATATCGTAATAATGGGGATCGTCTCTGCGGATTCCGGTAAACTTCTCATAATATTCATTTCGAATCTGATCACGTTTCTTCAGTTCTCCAAGAGACTGGCCTTTATAATATTCCTGGCCCTCTTTTTCCCGGTAAGCATCATCTGCATAAACGAAAAAGCTGTATGCATGTGGCTCTCCACGAAGCACATAGTTGGCACATCTTCCCAGGAATACACCTGGTCTTCTCTCAGAAAGCTCACGGATGATCCGGCTCTGCACCTCAAACATCTGAACACCTGTATAATCTGCTGCCGCACCTGCCGATGAATGTCCATACGGGGAAAATGTAAGCTCAGAATCCTCATAATTGTAGGAATCCAGATACTGCCTTACACTTTCCAGATCTGCTTTTTCCATACCGAACTTTTCTGCCATAAGACAGATGATCTGACGATCATAAACCTTGCAGTCCAGTGCTTTTGCAACATCCTCGGCAATCTTTCTTCCACTGCTGCCATACAGTCTTCCAATTGCCACGTTGATCCGGTTTCCGGAAGCTTCCGGTAACGGCATGGACTGAATCTCGCCCGGCACAGAGACGCTTTCCTCTCCCGATTCTCGCTGGATCAGTTCACGCATCATTTTGTCATAAACTTTGTCCAGCTGGTAGCATGCTGCGATCACAAACATCACTACCCAGATTGCTATCGGAACATACAGATAAAATCCCTTGATCACGCTGATTGCCTCTGCAGACTGCTCTGCCGCTGTCGCCTTTGTTCCGTCAAAGTATGCCGCCGAAAGAATTCCTCCCATAATAGCAGAAGTCAGTCCGGAACCGGCTTTCTGACCCATGCTCATAGATGAGAACATCAGACCCTCCACACGCTTGCCTGTTTTCCACTGGCCATACTCAATAGCATCGCTTGGAAGAGAATACTGCACACCATAGAATGGGGCGATTCCGATACCTCTCATGATACAGGTTACAACACCAAGCGAAACACTGGTAATATTCATCAGGAACAGAAGCTGTCCTGCAACGCCCAGGATGCAGCCGGCACAGATGAGATTTCTTTTTCCATAGCGGGGAAGCACCTTCGGCAAAAGGGCAATTCCTGCCACAGTTGCCAGTTTCTCCGCTGCGGAAAGAGGCATGACGAGGTCTACATTTCCAAGTACATACTGGCAGTAATAGGTAAGGTCCGTTCCGATAATGATCTGATATGCGGTATAAAAGATCATCAGCCCCAGAGCGATAAGGAAATACCGGTTGGTAACGGTTGCTTTAAATGCTTCCACAAAAGGAATATCTTCCTTTTCCTGTTTTGCTGCAGAAACACGCTCTGTACAGACCATATAAGTATTCACAAGTACACCGACAGAAATGATCGCATAGCCGGCAGTTACCAGGATCCAGGCCATCTGCTGATTGCCGGTAATATTCGCTACGACATTGATCAGCGGCAGTGTGAACGCAGTAATGATCATACTTGCTGTGATCGACAATACCATGCGGATGTTACAGATCACATCACGTTCACGACGGTCACGGCTCATCAGAGATCCCAGTGCATGGAATGGCTGGCTGATAGCAGTGTATACAACCGTATTCATGATATTATAGGTAACAAAAGCATAGATGATTTTTCCCATATTTCCCATTGGCGGCATGGTGAACAAAAGCACCGCTGCCAGCGCATAAGGAACCGCAAGTCTTAAGATCCAGATCCTGGCTTTTCCATACTTGGAATGAGTCCGGTCGATAATAGTTCCCATCAGCACATCGGAAAATCCATCAAAAACACGGGACAAAAGCATGATCATTCCTACCGCACCTGCTGATATTCCAACAACGTTGGTATAAAAATAGATCAGCAGAGTTGTAGTCATGGTATACATCAAGGTCAGTGCCGGATCACCAAAACAGTATGCCAGCTTTTCCGACAACGGAACCTTGATGAATTCATTCAAGTCTTTCCCCTTCTGCTTGTAATTCAACAATTCAGGGATTCCCTTACCAGCCATAGTATCTACCTCCTATCGGTTTAAGGTCGGACCTTTCTGAATGAATTATCCGAAATATTTCTGCACAAAGTCTCTGGTAACTTCCGCAGCCTTTTTCACGTTGTCCTCATGGCTCATTGCATAGTATTCCGGACGGAACTCTTCGATGGTGCAAACGCCATCAAAACCGATCTCCTTCAGTGCAGCTGCGATTCCTGCATGATCTACAACACCCTCACCCGGCCACAGTCTCTTGTCGTCTCCGCAGGAGCCAAGCGGAAGATCCTCACAGTCATTTAAATGGTATGCAAAAATCTTCTTGCCATCAGCAGCTCTCAGGTCCTCAAGGCGGGAGCACATCTCATGGAAATGGAAGGTATCCACGGTAACGCCTACATTATCTCTGTCTACTGCTTTTACCACATCATAGGCTGTTCCAAACTGATTGATGGAGCAGTTCGGTGCACCACAGAACTCCAAGGAGATCTTCATATCCGCGCCAACCTTATCGGAAAGATAACGAAGACGTGCAACTGCTTCTTCTTTGATCTCACTGACAGATTTGTCTTTTACATCAAAGCTTGGAACGGTGATCAGCATTTTCATTCCGATCGCTTTGGAAACCTTCAGGATAAAATCAACTTCTTCGTCAATCTCTTTTTCCCCTGCCTCATCTCTCTGGTTAAAGAAGATCAGAGTGTTGTATGCCCATGGTTTCAGATGATGATTCTTAAACCAGTCTGCAAGTTCTTCCAGTGTATGCTCTTTAAGATAGTCCTTTACGCAGTCAAAGCGGATCTCAATATAATCAAAACCATATTTCTCGCACATCTCCAGGTCTGCCATAAGAGACTGTCCTTTACATTCCAGTGCAGTTGCTTCATTAAATCCTAATTTCATCTTCAATACCCTCCATATGTTTTTACTTTTCAGCCAATTTTTCCAGTTAATCTCACCGGCAGGTTTTCCACTGCAGTTTCAACAAAGCCGAAGCGGAATCGGATCCTGCCGGTAACTGCCGCCGCAGACTCATTGGGGAAGTCTGTAGCAATAAGTTGGTATGATAATTCACACTTGATGAGGTGGAGCTCGTAAAATATATTTATTTATAAAATTCCGGCTTCTCAACTGCTGAAACGATTTTCTCGATCTGTCCGGTTTCCTGCGCTTTTACAAGAGCATCTGCTGTGATCGCTGCCAGGTATCCATCCCATGCATTCGGTCCTGTGATCACTCCTGCCTCTGCGTTATCAACCCAGTCCTGAACCTCTTTATCATAAGCGTCTTTAAATCTTACGAAGCAGTCTGTGTCAATAGCAGTGGACACTGCCGCATTCTTGCGGATAGACGGATAAGCCGGCTGTGCCATTTTCAGTGCACCGTCCTCACATACAACTTCACAGTTGATGTCATATCCAAACTTGCAGTTTACAAATACTTCTACATCAATGCATACACCTTTTTTAGTACGGAGCATCATGATCTGCGGATCCTTCAGCTCAGAGTGGGAATATTTCGTCACTTTTGGCATTACTACCTGTGCTGATTCATACTCATCATCTACAAGCCAGTGAAGGACATCGATCTCATGGATTGCGGTATCGTGCACAGCCATTGGTGTATTGTAATTGGTACCTACCTCCGGATTTCTGTGTGTACAGTGAAGGATCAGCGGCTCGCCGTATTCTCCGGTTGCAAGTGCTTCCTTGATCTGCTGATATCCCTTGTCATAGCGTCTCATAAATCCAAGCTGGATGAGATGTTTGCCGGCTGCCTCCTCTGCCTTTACTACTTTCAGGCAGTCCTCAGCAGTTGTACATAATGGTTTCTCACAGAAAATCCTCTTGCCGGCCTCGATCGCCTGAAGAAGAGAATCTACATGTGCGAAGCCCGGAGATACGATAAATACTGCATCTACGTTCTCTGCATTGATGAGCTCCTTACTGTCTGCATAGACTTTTGCTCCGCAGATCTCGGCTGCTTTCCTGGCACTTTCCTCAAATACATCGGAAACAGCTACTACTTCTGCTCCCTGGATCTTCTCTGTCAGTCTTCTGATATGATCTCTTCCCATTCCGCCGCATCCAATAACTCCTACTCTTAACATTTTAAATTCCTCCGTTCATTTTTTATTGTTTTCTGTTTTTGTGTTCTTTTTGATGATGTTATATTATCATTTTGTGCACGTGAACGCAATGTCTTTTTTGTACAAATTTTCCATTTTGTTTTTATGCGATTTTCACTATTTGTTACTCCATTCACATATTCTGTTTGTTTTACAGTATTTTTTCGGCATTCACTCACATTTTCGCATCTATAAAATGACTTACTATGCTTATTATAAACGTTGATCATATAGCGTTTTATTATGTGCACCAGAACGCAATATTTCATTTCCCTTATACCCTAGTAGAGTTTATGTAGAATATTATTGTATTTCAACACATAAAGAGTTATACTTATATGTAGTTTTATTTAAAATACACAAATGCATTTTTCATACTTTATTTAGCCGAACTGCAAGGATCAAAGCTTCTCTCAGAAATCCCTGAAACGCAGGCAGGCTTCCCTGATTCGGTTAAATTCATACGAAAAACACAGCAGAAAGGACTTATCCCTATGAGCGACTATAATTTAGAGACTAAATGTATCCACTCCGGCTATACCCCATCCAAGGGCGAGCCCTGTGCACTTCCTGTCTATCAAAGCACTACTTACAAATATGACACCACTGACGAAATGGGCCAATTATTTGATCTGAAGGCAGACGGATATTTTTACACCCGTCTCCAGAACCCGACCAACGATGCCGTAGCTGCAAAGATCGCAGATCTGGAAGGCGGTGTTGCTGCGATCCTGACTTCTTCCGGACAGGCAGCCAACTTCTACGCAGTATTTAATATCTGTGAGGCAGGCGATCACGTTGTTGCCGCTTCTACCATTTACGGAGGAACCTTCAACCTTCTTGCCGTCACCTTCAAGAAACTTGGCATTGACTGCACCTTTGTTGATACCGATGCAACAGAAGAAGAGATCGCTGCCGCATTTAAACCAAATACAAAGGTTCTCTTTGCAGAAACCATTGCCAATCCGGCTCTGGTCGTCCTGGACATCGAGAAATTTGCACACGTTGCACACCAGAACGGCGTGCCTCTTATTGTGGATAACACCTTTGCCACACCGGTAAACTGCCGTCCCTTCGAGTGGGGTGCAGATATCGTTACCCACTCCACCACCAAATATATGGACGGGCATGCCGTTCAGGTAGGTGGCGCCATTGTCGACAGCGGTAACTTCGACTGGGATGCCTATGGCCATAAATATCACGGCCTGACAGAGCCGGATGAATCCTATCACGGTGTTGTCTATACAAAGCAGTTCGGAAAAAAAGCTTACATCACTAAGGCTACTTCCCAGCTGATGCGTGATCTGGGCTCTATTCCGTCTCCGATGAACTGCTTCCTTCTGAACCTCGGCCTGGAAACGCTTCCACTGCGTGTTGAACGCCATTGCTCCAATGCCCAGAAGATCGCAGAATACCTAAACGCACACGAAAAGGTTTCTCATGTAAATTATGCAGGACTTCCGGAGGATAAATATCACGCACTGGCTCAGAAATATATGAAGGATGGCCGTACCTGCGGCGTTATCTCCTTTGAACTGACCGGTGGCCGTGATGCAGCAGTCCGTTTTATGGACAGTCTGAAGCTTGCCACCATCGCAACTCATGTTGCTGCTTCCATCACTATGGTCCTTCACCCAGCCAGCCATACCCACCGTCAGATGAACGACGAGCAGCTGGTTGAAGCAGGAGTTTCTCCCGGAATGATCCGTCTTTCCATTGGTATCGAAAATGTAGATGATATTATCAAAGATCTGGATCAGGCACTGAAAAATGTATAAATAACCAATTCAAAAAGGAAGGATACATCTGCTCATGCATGATGTATCCTTCCTTTTTATGATATATTTTCTCCTACTCTCAATTATGGCATTTCCGCCAATTACCTGCATCCTGTTCTGAACGGCTTTCTTCTGGCACATAAATTCCTGCAGCTGCTGCAAGTATCTGAAACTACCTTACAAAATCCATTATTCATCTTTTTCCAGCTGTTTGATCAGCTGGTTCACATATGTAGAAAGCCCCGCCACCAGGACTCCCTGTGTTGTGGATGTAAATACTGCCATTGCAATATCCTGTGCATTTTTACAGGAACAGGTAGCAAAAACATAAATTCCGCATATAAGGATTCCTGCACACCCCAATATCAGCGGAATATATTTGTCCTTCACAGCCTGAGCCTCCTTCAGTGCGATCCCCATAAAATACAAAGCGATTGCTGTGATCAGCAATTCCGGTTTAATATAATTCACAAGCGCTTCCATAAATATTCTCAGTATCTCCCCTGCCGCTTTGATTTATTTTATGAATTTCTCCAAAAAATATTTCATAAATTCCCCAAAAATGTTAGCTACGTGTTCGCTATTGCTGTTTTTTCGCACTTTTTGAGAATATTTTGTTCTATTGCAGAGCAAAAAGAAAAAGGCCATAAACCCTAAGGTTTACAGCCTTTCTCACTATTTTTCGTTATCTGAAATCAGAATTTGCCAGCGTCAGCAGCTTCCTGTACGGAAACAGCTACAGCAACTGTCATACCAACCATCGGGTTGTTTCCGGCGCCGATAAGACCCATCATCTCTACGTGAGCCGGTACGGAAGAAGATCCTGCGAACTGAGCGTCAGAATGCATACGTCCAAGTGTATCGGTCATACCGTAGGAAGCAGGACCTGCTGCCATGTTGTCCGGGTGAAGTGTACGTCCTGTACCACCGCCGGAAGCAACGGAGAAGTATTTTTTGCCTTTCTCGTTGCACTCTTTTTTGTATGTTCCTGCTACCGGATGCTGGAAACGAGTCGGGTTTGTGGAGTTTCCTGTGATGGAAACGTCAACGCCCTCTTTCCACATGATCGCAACACCTTCCGGAACGCTGTTAGCGCCGTAGCAGTTAACCTTTGCACGAAGTCCCTCTGAATAGGATTTACGGAATACTTCCTTAACCTCGTTCTTATATGGATCATACTCTGTCTCTACATATGTAAAGCCGTTGATACGGGAGATGATCTGAGCAGCGTCTTTTCCAAGACCGTTCAGGATAACACGAAGAGGTTTTTTACGAACCTTGTTTGCTTTCTCTGCGATACCGATAGCACCCTCAGCTGCTGCGAAAGACTCATGTCCTGCAAGGAAGCAGAAGCAGTCTGTCTCTTCCTCAAGGAGCATCTTTCCAAGGTTTCCATGTCCAAGACCTACTTTACGTGTGTCTGCAACGGATCCCGGGATACAGAAAGCCTGAAGACCTTCTCCGATAGCTGCAGCTGCATCAGCGGCTCTTCTGCAGCCTTTTTTGATCGCGATAGCTGCACCTACTGTGTAAGCCCAGCAAGCGTTCTCGAAGCAGATCGGCTGAATGCCTTTGATCTGATCGTAAACGTTCAGTCCTGCGTCTTTAGTGATTTTCTCAGCTTCTTCGATAGAAGCGATTCCATAGCTGTTTAAAACAGAATTGATCTTGTCAATTCGTCTCTCATATGATTCAAATAAAGCCATTTACTTATCCTCCTGAAATTATAATCGGTATAATTATTCTTTACGTGGGTCGATGATCTTAACAGCATCTGCAACACGGCCATACTGACCTTTTGCTTTTTCCCATGCAGTATTCGGGTCATCACCTTTTTTGATGAAATCAGTCATTTTGCCAAGGCTTACGAACTGATAACCGATAATTTCATTATCTTCGTCAAGAGCGATACCTGTAACATAGCCTTCTGCCATTTCCAGATAACGAGGACCTTTTTTGAGTGTTCCGTACATAGTACCAACCTGAGAACGAAGTCCTTTACCAAGATCCTCAAGTCCTGCACCTACTGCAAGTCCGTCTTCAGAAAAAGCAGACTGAGAACGTCCATAAACAATCTGAAGGAACAGTTCTCTCATAGCAGTATTGATAGCATCGCATACAAGGTCAGTATTCAGCGCTTCCATAACAGTCAGTCCTGGAAGGATCTCAGATGCCATAGCTGCAGAATGAGTCATACCAGAACATCCGATTGTCTCAACCAGTGCTTCCTGGATGATACCCTCCTTTACGTTCAGGGACAGCTTACAGGCACCCTTAGCCTGAACCCATTTTGCTTCTTCCGGGATTGGAGCGGCGCCGTGATGGACACCCTGTGCAACTGGGCACATTTCTTCTACTTCGCGTGAATAAATCATGTTAAAACTCCTTTCAAGTATAGATTTACTATAATGTTGTTAAAAGATAGACTAACAACCTGACAGTATTTTCTCATAAAACCTCTTGTTAGTCCAGTAAAACTTAAGTAATTTTGTCATTATTACTCAGATTTTAGGATATCTTGAAAAAAATTCTCCATTTCGTGCCTGGTCGGAA
>OHTV01001005.1_pt1 | contig 10502 bp, 9 predicted proteins | sample 1579041 | NCBI WGS metagenome assembly OHTV01 (sample SAMEA3879583, study PRJEB24766) | human gut metagenome | biome: human-associated habitat; feature: feces | place: USA | collected 1985/1987
TAATTGCACCGGTGCGCACTAAAGCAGGCCTGCTGCAGAAGCAGAAGCTGCTGGTGCCGAAGGCTGCCTCTGCCGTGCATTACGGCTATTTGCCTTATACAAGCAATAATCTGCTGAGTTCCGCCTTCAAATTTTACGGCAAGCCCTATGGCTGGGGCGGCTTGAAGAACAGCGTGGACTGCTCAAGCCTGGTGTTCAATGCTTACCGCACTGTGGGAATTGTGCTGCCGCGTAATGCCGACCAGCAGGAGCTTACCGCAGGCACGAAGAAAAAGCTGAGCGGCAGCTCACAGGAACGCGCCGCCGTTATCAGCAGGCTGATGCCAGGTGCAGCGCTTTATATGGACGGCCACTGCCTGATGTATATCGGCAATATCAATCAGACACCGTATACGATTCATGCGCTGGGCTCTTATTTTTCCAAGGGCCGCCTGATGCGTGAGATGAAGGTGCTGGTGAGCGATTTGTCGTTGCAGCGTTCCAGCGGCAATACCATGCTTAACGAATTGCAGACTGCAATAGAATATAAATAATGATAGGAGAGTTTAAGATATGTTAAACCAATTTCAATGTACCGCAGCGGAGTTCAACGCTGCAGCCTATAATGATGCGGACAGTATTGTCCTCTTTCTGTGCAAGGAATGTGCGGCAGCTATCGACAAGCTGGAGCTGCCGGAGGCAGCAGCCAAGGCGGCAATGGCGAATACCACGCAGCATGACGATATTTATGACGCAGGCAGCGTAACCACACTGGTGCTGCCACAGGATGAAAAGCTGCTGACGCTGCTTATTGCAGGCTGTGGCGAGGGCAAGGACTGCAAGCCGAACAATTTCCGTAAGGCTGCCGGCGCTGCTGCCCGCGCTTTGCACAAGGCAAAGGCTGTACTGGCTGCGCCTATCCTGCTGAACGCCGAACGCAGCAAAAACCTGCAGGCGCTCGTCGAAGGCCTGTACCTCGGCGCGTACACCTTCAACCGCTTCAAGAGTGAAGCAAAGCAGGCACCGCTGTGCGAGGCTACAGTGCTGAGCGCTGTACCGGAGGCGGCGGCAATCATTAACGCTGCGGAAATCTCTGCCGAAGCAGTGTGCTATGCGCGTGATCTGGTGAATAACCCTGGCAATGTGGTAACACCTCAAACCATGGCCGATGATGCCTTGAAGCTGGGGCAGGAGCTGCCGCTGGAAATAACCATTATGGACGAAACCCTGATGGAGGCAAGAGGCATGCATGCACTGCTGGCAGTAGGTCAGGGCAGTCATAACCCTCCGTGCCTCGTTGCCTTGCGCTACAATGGCAACGGTGACGCTCCCTATACAGCCTTCGTAGGCAAGGGCATCACCTTCGACAGCGGCGGTATTTCCATTAAGCCTGACGATAACATGGGCGAGATGAAGGACGACATGACAGGTGCGGGCGCTGTACTTGGCGCTATGCGTGCCATCGCACGTTTAGGCCTGAAATGCAACGTTATCGGTGTACTGGCCTGTGCGGAGAATATGCCTGACGGCAAGGCGCAACGCCCCGGCGACATCGTGCGTGCAGCCAACGGCAAGACCATCGAGGTTGTTTCTACCGATGCGGAAGGACGCATGGTGCTGGCGGACGCAGTCTGGTATGCCTGCCAAATGGGTGCCAAGAAGGTTATTGATATAGCAACGCTCACCGGTGCGGTAATCATCGCTCTGGGCAACGAAACCAGCGGTATTGTGGCCAATGATGACGAGCTGGTGGAGCAGATTAAGCTGGCAGGACGCATGGCCGGTGAAAACTACTGGCAGCTGCCTTCCCTGCCCGAATGCAAGGAAGCCATCAAGAGCGACGTTGCGGACCTGCTCAACAGCGCAGGACGTGCCGGAGGCTGCATCACCGGCGGTCTGTTCATTGGTGAATTCGTTGATAAAGATATCCCGTGGGCGCATCTTGATATCGGCGGCACCTCCACCGCAACCAAGACGGAGGGCTTCAAGGTTAAAGGCGGTACTGCCTTTGGCACTATGACGCTTATCAAGCTGGCAGGTATGCTGTAATGGCTGCGCAGCTTGTAGATTTACATTTGCACAGCACCTTCAGCGACGGACGCTACACGCCGACCATGCTGGTGGACGAGGCTGTGTCTAAAGGCATCAGCGTAATCGCCATTACCGACCATGATTCGTGGAATGGTCTGGCGGAGGCGCGCGAGGCGGCGAAGCGCTACGGCGGACGCATCCGCGTCCTCACCGGCGTAGAGCTGGGAACGCAGTACGAGGATGATGCCGTGCATATTTTAGGCTATCACGTTTCCATGGACTGTGAAGCGCTGCATAAGAAAATGGATGAAATGCGCCATGCGCGCGAGCACCGTTTATATGCCATGCTGGAAAAGCTGGAAAAATTAGGCTACCATGTGGAGGTAGAGGCCTGCGACCCCAAGAACAGGGCAGTAGGCCGTCCGCATGTGGCCAAGGCATTGGTGGCCAAGGGATATTTTGCTACCGTGCAGGAGGTTTTCGACGCACTGCTGCACCGCGGCGGACCGGCGTATGTGCCGCAGCCCAAGCTTTCTCCGCAGGAGGCAGTGACGCTGATTCACGAGGCTGGTGGCATTGCTGTGCTGGCACATCCCTCGGAGCTGGTGGACAACACGCTGCCAGAGCGTTTGCTTGCTGCCGAACCGTTTGACGGCATCGAGGTGTGGCACCCAAGCGCGGATGCGCAGGCGCAAGCCCATTGGATGGCGCAGGCCAAGCAGCGTGGCCTGCTGGTGAGCGGCGGCAGTGACTTTCACGCAATCCCTGACCGCTTTCCCACGAAGCTGGGAATCTGGCAGGTGCAATATGATGATGTTAAGGGTGTAATAGAATGGAAGTAGTTGCTTTTGTAGGACCTAGCGGTACAGGCAAGAGCCACCATGCCATCGGCGTGGCCTTTGACAACCGCTGTGATGCTATTATTGACGATGGCCTGCTGATTAAGGGTACTAAAATCCTTGCAGGAACCTCCGCCAAGAACGAAGACAACAGAATACAGGCCGTTAAGCGTGCCATCTTCACAGATGAAGGACACGCGCAGGCAGTACGTAAGGCGCTGGCCACTAACAACATTCATCGTCTGCTGATTATTGCTACCTCCGACAATATGATTAACAAGATTATCGGCAGGCTGAAGCTGGATAAGCCGGTCAAGACAGTGTATATCAACCAGATTGCCAGCAAGGCCGAAATCAAGAAGGCCCGCCATGCGCGTCTGCAGGAGGGCAAGCATATCGTGCCGGTGCCGACGATTGAGCTGAAGCCTCATTTCACAGGCTATTTTGCCGATTTGCCCTATAATATTTTTTCCAGCCAGCGCAAGCAGGAGAAGGATGCGGACCGTTCTATCGTACGTCCTTCGTTCAGCTTTTACGGCAAGCTGCTGATTTCCGACAGCGCGCTGGAGGATATCATCAAAATTATCGGGCGCAAGCTGGAGGGCGTAGAGCGCATCACCTCCATTAAGGTGCGCCGCCGCAGCGACAACAGCAAGGGTATTGTTATCAGTGTAGAGGTTGTGCTGTATTACGGTGTTAAGCTCTTTGCCGTTACCAAGCAGTTCCAGGCGAAGATTAAAGAAAAGATTGAGTATATGACGGCCATGAAGGTGAATAACGTGAATGTTTCTATCCGTAGCCTGGCTGTGAAGAAGTGAATAGAGCTGTCGCATGCTTTACCCTCGCAGGGTTTCCTGCGGGGGATTTTGTTTTTTGATACTGTGGGTTAATTCAACTTCTTTCATAACTGAAAGAAGTTGGAAGAAAGGTTCGCGCTTTTTGTAAAGCGCGGCAAAACAAAAACTTTTTCAGGAGAAAAAGTTTTACCAAAAAGCTCTCTTAATCGAGTCGCTTTGTTGTTACTAGCGCTTGTTCGTAATTCTTTTAAATGTTCTTTTTTCACGGTATTGACTACATGAAGAAAAACAATATTATCGTTTCCGATTACGTAGATTGCAGAGAGCAGGCTGCTTACAAAGAAGATGAAGACTATGAGGAGTAAAACACTAAAACCGAGCACTCACTAACGTGGGTGCTTTTTATTTTCCAGCATGCGAAGGTATACCGTTTTTTCTATGTTCAAAATCAGGAATAAAATCCAAATTTCATATAAAAAATGTGAAAGTTTAGATTCAATCCCAAACTTTTAGGAAAAATAGAGAAAACTTGGAATGCGTTCCAAATTTTCTTGCGTTTATAACAGGTTTGCTTTACAATATAAGTAAGAGGTGATAACTATGCAGCTTATTCCAAGAAAAGAATATCTTGACTGGTTATGTCGCTGGCAGGATAAACAAATCATAAAAGTAGTATCCGGTGTACGCCGTTGCGGAAAATCAACCCTGTTTACGCTGTTTAAACAGAACTTGCTTAAGCAGGGAGTAGATGAAAAACAAATTATCAGCATCAACTTTGAAGCAATGGAATTTGAAGCCTTACGGGATTATCATACTTTGTATCAATATATAAATGACCACCTGCAGCAGGACTGCAAAAACTATATTTTTTTAGATGAGGTACAGCATTGCACGGAATATCAAAAAGCTGTCGACAGCCTGTTCATTAAAGATAATTGCGATATATATCTTACAGGTTCCAACGCTTATTTTATGTCCGGAGAGCTGGCAACCGTTCTTTCCGGCAGATACGTTGAACTAAAGATGCTGCCGCTGTCATTTAAAGAATTTGTATCTTCTTTTGCTCCGGAAAATGTTGACATAAGCATACAGGAAAAGTTTAATTTATACCTGAATTATGGTTCCTTTCCTTTTCTGGCACGTTACAATAGCTTTGACAGTGATGCTTATAATTATCTGCGTGATGTATATAATACAATTATTCTCAATGATATAGTAAAACGTCTGAAGATTACTGATGTGAACGCATTAGATAAGGTAACAAAATTTATCGCTGATAATATCGGTAATATTGTTTCTATAAACAAAATTGCGAATACCTTAAAATCCGGTGGCAAGAGTATAGACAACAAGACTGTTGAGAAGTATTTGCAGGGGTTGGTAGATGCTTTGTTTTTATATAAAGCTCCGCGCTTTAACATCAAAGGAAAGCAACTACTTACCAATATGCCTAAATATTATATTGTCGATATTGGTATGCGCAATATCCTGATACGTAATAAAGAAAGCGATATAGGTCATATCATAGAAAATCTTGCCTATCTGGAGCTGATGCGACGCGGTTATGATGTATACGTGGGGGATATTGATAAAGGTGAGGTTGACTTTGTAGCCATTAAAAACAACCAGACAGAATATTACCAGATATCCGCCACTACGTTAAACCCTGATACATTAGCAAGAGAGTTGGCACCGCTACAAAGCGTACAGGATAATTATCCAAAGTATCTTTTGACACTTGACGAGCTTTTTGGCGAAGCTAATTATGATGGAATACAAAAGAAAAACCTGATAAAATGGCTGCTTGAATGAGAGATATACAATCTTGCCTCCAAGCTGACAGCATAATAACTTCTTCCATAATATTATAATTTTACTCGTTCTTCACAGCAGCTGGTGCCTTGCACTTCGCTGCTGTTTTTTTATGCGCCCCGATATGCTATAATATATAGTGTATAATTAGCTTTACTGCGATAAGCGTTACAGCCTGTGCGGAGTAAATTCCGCCCCGGCCTGCTGCGCTTGTTTGCAAGCAATAAGGAGTGATAAGCATGGAGATAAAATCTGTCGCTCTTTTGGGAGCAGGAGCCGTTGGCTCTTATATAATCTGGGGACTGAGCAAGCTCCCCGATATCAGATTCGGCATTATCGCCGAAGGCAGCCGTGCTGCGCGTTTGCGTGACGAGGGCTGCAGCATCAACAACGTTACCTACCATCCGCAGGTGTGGAGCCCGCAGGAGGCCAAGGGCGTAGATCTGTTGATTGTCGCTTTAAAATATGGCGCTCTGCCCGGCGCACTGGCGACCATCCGCGAGGCAGTTGGCCCCAATACCACTGTCATGAGCCTGATGAACGGCGTGGACAGCGAGGAGATTATTGCCGGCGCTGTCGACAGCAAGCAGATTCTACCTGCACTGATCAAGATTGCGTCGCGTCACGAGGGCAACGGCGTGCGTTTCAACCCGGAAAAAACTATCGGTATTGTTTTCGGGGAAGCGCAGGCACCGTTTGAGAGTGAGCGTGTGCTGGCGATTGAAGCGCTTATGCGCAGCGCTGATATCCATATCCGTCATACAGATTGCATTAATGAAGAAATCTGGTGCAAGTTCCGCCTGAACGTCTGCAACAATCTGCCGCAGGCTGTTATTGGCGCAGGTCTTGGCTGCTATCAGGACAGTGAGCATATGCGTGCTATTAAGGAAGGTCTGCGCCGTGAGCTGGAGGCCATCGCCGCCGCCAAGGGCATTGATATGAGCAAATGTCCCGCAAGCTCCGGCCGTGGCAGTGCCGTTCCGCCATCTGTGCGCTATTCCACGCTGCAGGATCTGGACGCAGGCAGACACACCGAGATTGATATGTTCTCCGGTGCTCTGATGGCAATGGGCAAGGAGCTGGGGATTCCCACTCCCTACAACGAATATACCTATCATATTATCAAAGCGTTGGAGGAAAAGAACGATGGCCTGTTCGATTACTCCGGACAGAACAAAGAAAATACCTGCGCGCGTTGAGTGCGCATTAAAGGAGGCAGAAAGCAGATGAAGAATTTGCTTACTATTGCCGGCAGTGATTCCAGCGGCGGCGCAGGAATTCAGGCCGATTTAAAGACCTTTGCCGCTCATGGCACCTTCGGCATGAGCGTCATTACCGCCGTTACGGCACAAAACACCTGTGGTGTTGCCGCAGTACAGAATATTGACTGTGATATCGTTGAAGCGCAGATTTCTGCCGTTTTTGACGATATCCGTGTGGACGCAGTGAAAATAGGCATGGTATCGCAGCCGGAGATTATCCGTACGATTGCCGCCTGCCTGCGCCGTTATCAGCCGCGCATTATCGTGGTGGACCCAGTGATGATTTCCAAAAGCGGTTATCCGCTGCTGGCACCGGAGGCCTGCGAAACGCTGATTAAGGAGCTGCTGCCGTTGGCTACACTGGTTACGCCCAACCTGCCGGAAGCAGAGGCGATTACCGGCATGCAGGTTACGGAAAAGGCGCAGATGCGCGCAGTAGCGGAAAAAATTATTGCTCTGGGTGCGAAGGCTGTGCTCGTAAAGGGCGGTCATTTAAGCGATACGGCGGATGATTTACTCTTTGACGGCAGCACGGAAACATGGTTCCCCGGCAAGCGCATCCCTACGAAGAATACGCATGGCACAGGCTGCACGCTCTCGAGCAGTCTGGCGGCGAACCTGGCCAAGGGGCTGGAGCTGACGGAGGCAGTACGCGCCTCCAAGGCCTACGTTACCGAAGCCATCGAGCATGGCATCGAACTGGGCAGCGGCTGCGGACCGACACATCATTTTGTTGATTTATACAGAAAGGCTGGTATCTTAGACTAATGGACTTAAAAAATACTTTTGGCGAGCTGGTTGACAAGCTGCGTAAGGCAAGACCTGTCATTCACGAAATTACTAATTATGTTACGGCAGAAAGCTGTGCTGACGCTGCGCTGGCAGCAGGTGCTTCTCCTGTGATGGCCGATGAGCCGGAGGAGGTTATCGAAATTACTGCCGGTGCCGACGCACTGGTGCTGAATCTCGGTACGCTGAGCTTCAATAAGCAGATTGCTATGGAGCGTGCGGCGCAGGCGGCCAAAGCCAAGGGCATCCCCGTAGTGCTGGACCCTGTGGGCGTAATGGCTTCTACCGTACGCTTGAACTTCGCGCTGAAGCTGCTGAACGCAGGCTATATTGACATCGTGCGCGGCAATCACAGCGAATGCCAGGCGCTGCTGCTGGGTGCAACTGGCGGCCGTGGTGTGGACAATATGGAGCAGGGTACTGAAGAGGGCGAAGCACTGCGCACCGCTAAGGACGCTGCTGCCAAATTCGGCTGCGTGTTCGCTGTCACCGGCCCGATTGACAACATAAGCAACGGCAAGCAGGCTGTTGTGCTGAACAACGGTCACCCCCTGCTGCAGGACATCACCGGCAGCGGCTGCATGACTACTACCTTAGTTGCCTGCTGCGCCGCTATCACCAAGGATATGCTTGTTGCGGCAGCACTGGGCGTAGTAATCATGGGCCAGAGCGCCGAGCTGGCTGCCAACTTCCTCGAGAAGAAGGACGGCCCCGGCATGTTCAAGGTACGCCTAATAGACGCAATTTATCATGTAACTACGAAGTGGAATCTGGTGAACCTGAAGCCGGAGGAAAAGGTATCCTGATGAAAGCACAGCCTGATTACAGTATTTATCTGGTTACGGACGATGGCTGCCTGCAGGGAAGGGCGCTTATTGACTGCGTGCGCGAGGCGCTCGAAGGCGGCGTGACGTTGGTGCAGTACCGCGCCAAGACAGCATCCAGCGCGGAGATGTACGCCGAAGCGCTGCAGCTGAAAGCACTGTGCGACAGCTTTAACGTGCCGCTTATTATTAACGACCGTCTGGATATCGCGATGGCGGTGGGGGCAGCAGGCGTACATTTAGGGCAGAACGACCTTCCCTGCGCTGCGGCACGCAAGATTCTGGGCGAGGATTACATCATCGGCGTTTCGGCGCACAATCCGGCGGAGGCTAAAGCGGCACTGCAAAGCGGTGCGGATTACCTTGGCTGCGGCGCTGTCTTCGGCACTGCTACGAAGGCAGACGTCCAAAAGCTGGGTACGGACGGACTGGCGGCGATTTGCAGGGAGAAGGGACTGCCTGTTGTCGGCATCGGCGGCGTAACTGCGGACAATTACCGTGAGGTGCGCGCGGCAGGCGCTGACGGCGCAGCCATAGTCAGCGGCATACTGGCACAGCCTGATATCCGCGCTACGGTAGAAGCTATTGCCAAGGTAAGCCAAGAGTTTGCCAAATAATAAGCGTTATCACAAATATTCCTGTTCAATAAAATTATGGTCATCTTTTAGGGTGGCCATTTTTGCGTTAAAGCTGATTTTCCGAATTATTTTTAGTTAAAACTGAAAAATGTTCACTAATATGCCTATATTTATCGCTATCCATATTGGATAAAACGCCGAAGTGTGTTAAAATAGATACATAAATAGCAAGTATTCACCTCGAAAAAATTACATTGGAGGCCGTGTATATGAGTAACATTAGAAGACTTTTTGTAGAAAAGAAGGATGCCTTTGCTGTCGAAGCACATGGCTTGCTGGTAGACCTGCGCAACAACCTCGGTATGAGCAATCTTACCGGTATGCGTATTATTAACCGCTATGACGTGATGGGCCTGAGCGATGAGGAATTCGCTATGGCTAAAAAGCTGGTGCTGTCCGAGCCGCCTTCGCTGTAGAGCTGCTGCCCGGTCAATATGACCAGCGCGAGGATTTTGCCGAACAATGTATCCAACTGATTACCCAGAAGGAGCGCCCGATGGTTGCTGCCGCTAAGGTATATGTGCTGGAAGGCGAGCTGACCGCGGAAGAAGTAGAAAAAATCAAGGCTTACTGCATCAACCCGATTGAAGCGCGTGAGGCTGAGCAGGCTAAACCCGAAACTCTCATCAGCACCTGCGAGGAGCCGGAAAAGGTAAAATCCGTTACCGGTTTCCTGACCATGTCTGAGAAAGAAGCGGAAGCATTACGCCAATCCATGGGCCTGGCTATGAGCCTGGATGACCTGCTGTGGTGCCAGAAATACTTCAACGAAGAACACCGCGAGCCGACTATTACCGAAATCCGTGTGCTGGATACCTACTGGTCCGATCACTGCCGTCATACCACCTTCATGACGCAGATTGAAGATGTAGATATCGTTCCCGGTACCTTTACCCAGCCTGTACAAGAGGCTTATGACAAATATATGGCTGCCCGTGACGAGGTTTACGGTGAAGACACCAAGCGTCCGGTAACATTGATGGACATTGCCGTAATCGGCATGAAGAAGCTGCGCAAGGAAGGCAAGCTGGCTGACCTTGACCAGTCCGAAGAAATTAACGCATGCTCTATCGTTGTGCCTATCGAAATCGACGGCAAGACCGAAGAGTGGCTGATAATGTTCAAAAACGAAACCCATAACCATCCGACCGAAATCGAACCGTTCGGTGGCGCTGCTACCTGCCTTGGCGGTGCAATCCGTGACCCGCTGTCCGGCCGTTCCTATGTATATCAGGCTATGCGTGTAACCGGCAGTGCCGACCCGCGCACCCCGATCAGCGAAACCCTGCCCGGCAAGCTGCCTCAGCGCAAGATTACCATTGGCGCAGCTGCAGGCTACAGCTCCTACGGCAACCAGATTGGTCTGGCAACCGGCCATGTACAGGAATACTATCATGATAAATTTGTTGCGAAGCGTATGGAAATCGGCGGCGTAATCGGCGCTGCTCCCCGTAGCGCAGTTCGCCGTGAGCGTCCCGCTGCCGGCGATATCGTAGTGCTGCTGGGCGGCAAAACCGGTCGTGACGGCTGC
>OHTV01001006.1_pt1 | contig 10498 bp, 9 predicted proteins | sample 1579041 | NCBI WGS metagenome assembly OHTV01 (sample SAMEA3879583, study PRJEB24766) | human gut metagenome | biome: human-associated habitat; feature: feces | place: USA | collected 1985/1987
ACTACTGGCATTCGTGCTCAGCTTCATTCCGCCCAGCCAGATTGCGGTAGGCAGCAACACCGTATGGTTTGCCGTTTTGATTATCGGCTGCGTCGTGGTAGTCGCAGCTCCGTTCATAATCTACGCATCGCGCAAACCGTCATGGGTAGACAAGGATACACAGTTCGAACCGTTCCACTGGGAAGAACAGGCCACAACGGCACAGACAGCGGCTCCGGTTTCCGGCGCGGCTAAAAGTTCCGCTTCAAGCGCCTCTACAAACGCTGCCGCCGGACCGGCCTCTCAAAGTACCCCGTCTCCGGAGCAACACAAATAACCCCCGCTGACGGGTTGGCCCATTCCTTTTTATCACAGGCAATTCCGGTTCCTTGAAAAGCAAGAAGCATGTTTTTCAAGAAGCCGGAATTGCTGTTTTCCACCAACCGGGATGGTTATTTCCCTCTCTCTTCCAATAATTTCCTGTAAATCATAGCCGGAATTAAAGAAACATTCCTATCTTTGTCCCCCGGTTCACTTAATAATCACGTTTGACATGAAGCATAAGGCCTTTTTCATTTTTATGACAGCCCTTCTTATAGGGAGTCCGCTTTATGCACAAAAATATAAAATAGCCCTTATCCATTCCTACCAGGAAGGGTACAGCGGTGCCGGCATTGTAAACAAACTGTTTGTCAAAGGACTGAAAGACCAGCAAATAGACTTCCAGCTGCGCACCTTTTATCTGGATTGCGAGAAATACGAATCCGTAGAAGAAGAGCGACGGATTTCCGAGTTTGCAGATTCCATCCGCTCATGGGGAGGGGATTTGATTGCCGTGCTCGATGATCAGGCAACCTACTCTGTCATGGCTTGCGGAAACCCGTATGTCAGGCAGGTTCCCGTCGTATTCAGCGGAGTGAATTATCCCAACCAAGAGTTGCTGGCACAATATCCCAACATTACGGGCTACATAGACAAACCCGATTACCTCACCACCTGCCGGATGATAGAACGCATCATGGGCAAAGTCCGCATCCACATCCTGAACGGGCGGACCGTGCTTGACCGCCTTATCTGGAAAGACCTGAGCGAACAATGCAAAGGATCGGAAATCACCCTCCACCAATGGAAAAGACAAGAGGCCCTGCCCGACAAGCTGAATATCCCCATCAGTGACAAAGATGATACCGAATATGAATCCCTGCACGAAAAGCTGAACGAATACAACCAATTGGACTCCACCGTCGTAGTCCGCCTGTCCAGTGATTCCGTAGCTGCCCGCGACCTGATGTGGCTGTCCAGCGGAGTCTTCCAATACTCCCTGTTCCTGTATACCAAACGGGACTATACCACCCTGCGCATCGGCAGCCTGTTCGACAATCCCGGATTCGAAACCATCAACGAAGGATTCGGGATAAAGGAATACATGCTGGGAGGTTATTTCGCCCCCATCGAAACACAGCTAAGCGACATGACCGCCGGCATCAAAGAAAGACTGCAAGGAAAGATACCCGTCCCGGCGGTAAAACAAATCGCCAAACAGTACCTGGTCAACTGGCAGGCCATGAAGAGATACCAGATCCCCCTTGAAAGCATTCCACCGGAATATACCATCATGTACAGGCCGTGGAGGGAAAAATACGCAACCCCCATCCTGATTCTTGAAAGCCTCCTGGTCTTCACACTCCTTTTGGGGATAGCCTACCTTATTTATATCTATACACTGGAAAAAGGACGTAAAAAAGAAGCCTTGCGCAACCTCAGGTTCGAACACGAAGCATTAACGCTTGCACTGGAAGGAGGGAATACCTACGCGTGGTGTTTCGACGGAAAGACCGCCGTGCTCGACCAAGCTTTCTGCGAACTGACCAACCGTTCCCAAAACCTGTTGGGAATAGAGGAAATAGCCCACTATGTACACCCCGACGAACAAGCCCGGTTCAGAAAAAACGTATCCAACATACTACACCGGCAACGAAGAACAGCCCAATACCGTTGCCAATTCAACGACACCGGTTACCAATGGTGGGAATTCAGATACAGCGTGTTGCAGAATAATGAACAAAATCCTATCATCACCGGACTTCTGGTAAACATTCAGGAGATCAAAGACAAGGAAGAAGAACTGATACGCGCCCGCAAACTGGCGGAACAGGCGGAACTGAAACAATCCTTCCTGGCCAACATGAGCCATGAAATCCGTACTCCGCTTAATGCCATCGTGGGATTCTCCAACCTGCTCACTACCGAGAAAAACATCTCGGAAGAAGAGAAAAAAGAGTTTGCCTCCATCATAGACAACAATACCAGACTCTTGTTGAAGCTGGTCAATGATGTGCTGGAACTATCCCGTATAGAATCCGGCAATATGTCCTTTCATTGCGAGGATTGCAGCGCGCATCATTTCGCCGAAACGGTCTATCAGACCCATCAGGTAATTATTCTCCCTCCAGTGGAATTCATCAAAGAATTTCCCGACGAGGATGTGACCATACACATAGACCGTATGCGCCTCACCCAAGTCATCACCAACTTTTTGGGAAACGCCAAGAAGTTCACCTCCCAAGGACACATCAAACTGGGTTATTTCTGCGACAAAGAGAAAAAGGAAATCCATTTCTTCGTAGAAGATACCGGTGCGGGAATCCCTAAAGAAGAATTACAAATGATATTCGAGCGGTTCTACAAGCGGAATGAGTTTGTACAGGGTGTAGGGCTGGGACTCGCCATCAGCAAGGTCATTGTAGAAAAAATGAACGGACACATCGATGTGCAATCCGAGGTGAACAAGGGCAGCCGTTTCACCGCCGTACTGCCCTATCTGTAATTTTATTCCTGTGCAGGCTGTTTAGGCAGGGCGAACTGCAAGACCAGATACGCCAGCACACCCGCCAGCACCGTTCCCAGTATGACACCCATCTTTGCCTGCGTCAGCAACACCGGCGAATCCCCGAAAGAGAGGTTGGCTATGAACAAAGAAACCGTAAAACCGATACCTCCCAAAAGACAGATACCTGTCAGGTTCACCCAGGTCATGCCTTTCAGCAGTCCGGCGAACCCCATCTTTATCACCAGCCAGGTAAAGAAATAAATGCCGGCAAACTTACCCGCCAGCAATCCCGCCAGCACCGCCCAGGTAGCCATCCCCACTTCCAGACCGCCATGATCCGCCGTGAGCGAGACACCCGCATTGGCAAAGGCGAACAAGGGAAGAATAATATAATTCACCATTCCATGCAGACTGTCTTCCAATGACTGCAAGGGAGATATGACACGGTCCGAGGAAGACTCGATGCTTTTCAGCACATTGATCTGCATCTTGCTTAACACAACACTTTCCTTGTCACTGGCAGGAAAGACAGCAATGTTCTCGCGGATGCGGTTAATGTACTTACCTATCTTGTAATGAGGAGTGGCGGGAACCGTGAAGGCTGCGACAACTCCCGCAATGGTAGCGTGGATGCCGCTCTGCAAAAACAGATACCACATAATCACTCCCCAGAAAATATAAAACCAACGGTTGCGCACCCGGAAGAAATTCCCGCCGCAAAGTATCAGCAGGATACCCGCCGAAGCAATCAGGTAGTTCACCGACAGATGAGAAGTGTAAAAAAGGGCGATGACCAGAATGCCGCCGATATCATCGACCACAGCGAAAGCGGTCAGAAAGACTTTCAAGCTCAGCGGAACCCGCTTGCCGAACAGGCTGAGCACTCCCAGCGAAAAGGCGATATCCGTAGCCATCGGTATGGCCAGACCACTTTGGGCCGGAGTTCCCGCCGTCATGAAATAATAGATCAGCACCGGAACCAGCATACCGCCGCACGCCGCCACGATGGGCAAAAGCGCCTGCCGGAAACTGGACAACTCGCCCACCAGTATCTCACGCTTTATCTCCAGCCCCACACTGAAGAAAAAGACAGCCATCAAAGCATCGTTGATAAAAGTCATCAAGGTCATGTGATGCCCGTTATGACTGAAGAAATTAAATTCTCCTATCTGAAGATGCACCTCGTAATTCCAAAAGGAGGCATAAATATCCCCCCACGGAGAATTGGCCAGGAACATAGCCAGCAAGACTACCCCCATCAGCAACATCCCTCCATTAATATGATAGTGCGCCGCCCGCTGGAAGGAAAAGTTCAAGTTCAGAATTTTCAGTTTTTCCATATCAATTGAATTTAAGAGTTTGTGATAAATTGCCATCAAAACACAAGCCCTTCCTGTTATTGACTTTTTAATTTCAACTAACAGAAAGAGCCCGCTTATTGTTTGCTCCCCAGAGCTTGTTTATTCTTGAATTAATCCAGCTTCAGAACGGCCAGGAACGCCTTTTGCGGTACTTCCACATTACCGATCTGTTTCATTCGTTTCTTACCTCTTTTTTGTTTTTCCAACAATTTACGCTTACGGCTCACGTCACCGCCATAACACTTCGCGGTCACATCCTTGCGCACCGCCTTGATGGTTTCCCTTGAGATAATCTTCGCCCCGATAGCTGCCTGAATGGCAATATCAAACTGCTGGCGCGGAATCAGCTCTTTCAGTTTCTCACACATACGCTTGCCCAGGTTATAGGCATTGTCCACATGTGTCAGGGTAGAAAGCGCATCCACCGGCTCACCGTTCAACAAGATATCCAGCTTCACCAGTTTGGAAGGGCGGAAACCCGACTGATGGTAGTCAAAGGAAGCATATCCTTTCGAGATACTCTTCAGCTTGTCATAAAAGTCAATCACGATTTCACCCAGCGGCATCTTGTAGTGAATCTCCACCCGGTTGCCCGACACATAATTCTGCCGCACCAGTTCGCCGCGCTTGCCCAGACACAGTGTCATGATAGGGCCGATGTAATCGGTGGCGGTAATGATCGTGGCATCAATGAAAGGTTCCTCGATGTGGTCAATCAGCGTCGGATCGGGCATACCGCCGGGATTATGCACCTCGTTGGCATGTCCCTGCTTGTCATACACCATGTACGACACGTTGGGCACGGTCGTAATCACATTCATATCAAATTCGCGGTCCAGACGTTCCTGAACAATCTCCATGTGAAGCAATCCCAGAAAACCGCAACGGAATCCGAAGCCCAGAGCCAGTGAGGACTCCGGCTGGAAAGTCAGCGAGGCATCATTCAGCTGAAGTTTCTCCAGCGAAGCGCGGAGGTTCTCGTAATCTTCCGCCTCGATAGGATAAACCCCGGCAAACACCATCGGCTTCACTTCCTCGAATCCGGCAATCGCCTTTTCACACGGACGGGCGATGTGAGTGATGGTATCCCCCACCTTCACCTCGCGCGAGGTCTTGATGCCCGAAATGATATACCCCACATCTCCTGTGCGCAGTTCCGCACGGGGAATCATATCCATTTTCAGCACACCGATCTCATCTGCATCATACTCCTTGCCGGTATTGAAGAATTTCACCTTGTCCCCTTTGCGGATCACACCGTTCTCTATTTTAAAATACGCGATGATTCCACGGAAAGAATTGAATACCGAGTCGAAAATCAAAGCCTGTAGCGGCGCCTCCTCGTCCCCCGTCGGGTGCGGGATACGTTCCACCACCGCCTTCAATATCTCCTCCACACCCATTCCGGTCTTGCCGGAGGCACGGATAATATCCTCATGTTTGCAGCCCAGCAGGTCGATGATTTCATCTTCCACCTCATCGGGCATGGCACTCGCCATATCACATTTGTTCAGCACGGGAATGATTTCCAGGTCATGCTCCAACGCCATGTACAGATTCGAGATAGTCTGCGCCTGCACTCCCTGCGAAGCGTCCACAATGAGCAGCGCCCCTTCACAGGCGGCTATGGAACGGGATACCTCGTATGAAAAGTCCACGTGTCCCGGAGTGTCAATCAGATTCAGTACATACTTCTCTCCCCCATACTCGTACTCCATCTGGATGGCATGGCTCTTGATTGTAATACCTCTCTCCTTTTCCAGGTCCATATCGTCAAGCATCTGCCCTTCGGTTACCTGGATGGTTTTTGTAAACTCCAACAAACGGTCGGCCAAGGTCGATTTCCCGTGGTCTATATGTGCTATAATGCAAAAATTACGGATATTCTTCATCTTTAACAGCTATCTATTTAAAAACAAACAAGTTTCTTGCTTTTCGGGCGCAAAGATACGCAAAAAGAACAAGATTTTAAAGACTACAATAAATTTATAGCAGACAATTCCCTGCTCAAAGACTGTATGCCTTTCTGGATCTTTTCCAACTGCCGCCTGCGAGGTTTATGCACTCCGGCTGCATAATGCCACAACTGGCGTTCATTGATTCCGGTAATCCGGCTCAAAGCAGCCTTGGTGAAGATGCTGCTATAATAGTTGATAAAAGTAGCGGCATCTATCTTAAATTTCAATTCAAACTCTCCCGACAAGACTTCACAAGGATTCGGATTATCTTCCAGATACAACTCTATTGCCTCCTTCATGTTATCCTCAATCTCCTTCATGTCATTGCCTACGGTAATAACGGGAGCACCTTCGATATAAGCACTCAAGTTCTTTCCTGCGTGTTCTACAATCACTTCCACTGTTTTCATATTGCCTCCTGTCCTAAAATATCAAGAGAACAAGGGGGGCTACTTTAACCCCGCTTGTCTCAGAATGCTGTAATAAGTGCCTTTCTCAACGCCTTTGCTGTTGTGATCCGGTACGATAACAATCATGCCATCCTTCTCAAATTTCATGTGGCTACCCTTCTGACTCTTCAATACAAAACCGTTTTCCAGCAACATCGTTACAACGTCTTTCACTGATTTGTAACTCATAACGTTTTGGACTTAATTACCCTGCAAATATAGTAATAATATGAATACTATTCAAAAAGATGATTCATATTATTACTATAATACAAAAAAAATGCGTTGACAACATACCAAACGATGTGCCAACGCATTTTTTTATGAGTTTAAAATCTTCTTCTTACACCAATTTTACAAAGATCTCGCCTTCCACTTCAGAAGTAACGACCTTATCTTCTCTCAGCAGCCAGCCCAGCCCCAGGAAGAAATCCTTGTCAGCTTTCAGTTTGGTTGCTTTCTTGATTTGTTTTTGTGTCAAACCTTCAGTTCCATTCAATGCTTCCCAGATTTGTCCGGCCAAAGCACCTGCTTTTTCTTTCAACATTTTCAATTTGCTTTTAGTTAAACGTTAACCGCACCCACACATTCCGATGTGAATGTTTGTGTTTCTTATCGCTTGCAAAGATACACAAAATTATGTTATTCAACACTTTTGCATCGAAAAAGTTTGTATTTCTATAAGAAAAAGCGATTTTTCAACCTATTTTTTTTGTTTTTCGAGGTGTTCGCTCCAAATCCGGGCCGCTTCCTCCACCATTCTTGCACAAGGACGCTTGGCGTAATACCGTTCCGTCCTTGCTTCCGGTGTGGATACTACCGGCTCTTTTCCGGACAATCCCAGCAAATCGGCACACCGCAGGGCGCCGTTCCGCTTCTTGAATTCTTCGGCCAGTTCCTGCACCAGAGCGTAATTCGCCGCCTTGCTCTCACGGTCTTTCCCCTCGATGGCGCACTTCTCCAGCCCGGCCAGCAGGAACATGCCGCAAGCAGCACCGCAGGTCTCACGCATCCGCCCTATGCCGCCGCCGAAAGAGGCGGACATGTGCAGGGCCTGTTCACGGGTGAAACCATACAGATCGGCAAAAGCCGTCACTACGGACTGGGAGCAGTTATATCCTTCCTTGAACAAGGCAACGGCCTTTGCCACCCTGTCCTCTTCCCTAACTTCCGTATGCAAATCCAACGTATTCTTGTCTTCTTCCATTTTTCTTACCTCCTTCTTTTCTTTCCGTCTTTTTCCTTTGTTCTCATTCCGCCACATTGTTTACAATCTCACCCTTGATGAATCCTTTCAAGTTCCCCACCGCAATCCGCATCAGCCGGACACGGGCTTCTTTCGTGGCCCAGGCGATATGCGGTGTAATGAAGCAGTTCTTCGCCGTCAGCAGGGGGTTGGTATATTGGGGAGGCTCGGAAGAAAGCACGTCCAGTCCGGCAGCCGCTATCACACCCTTGTTCAGTGCGTCGGCCAGGTCTTTCTCGTTCACCAAGGGACCGCGGCCGGTATTTATCAGAATGGCCGTCGGTTTCATAAGGGCCAGGCGGGCGGCATTGACCAGCTCTTTGGTATCGGGTGTAAGGGGGCAGTGCAGGCTCACCACGTCACATTCGCGGAACAGCTCATCCAGCTCCATTTTCCGGATTCCTCCGGGAAGTTGTGACTGCGGCTTGGAAGTATAGGCGCATACCTGCATTCCGAAAGCGGCAGCGATGCGCGCCGTCGCCTGTCCGGTGTTTCCCAAGCCGATGATTCCCAGCTTCTTCCCGTCCAGTTCCACCAGGTCGGTATCCCAGTAGCAGAAGTCGGGATTGTTCGCCCAACGCCCGTGACGGTTGGCATAGGCATAATGGCCTACACGCTGGGTGATGTTCAGTATATGCGCAAAGACCATCTGGGCAACGGAAGCGGTGCTGTAGGCAGGTATGTTGGTGACAATGATGCCCCGCGCTTTCGCAGCCTGGATGTCCACAATATTATATCCCGTAGCCAGCACGCCGATGTATTTCAAGGCAGGCAGAGCGGCCATATCCTCCGCCGTAATCACCGTTTTATTTGTAATCAGCACTTCCGCTCCGGCAGAACGCTCCAATAACTCGGCAGGGGCTGTGCGGTCGTACACCGTCAGCTCGCCCAACGCCCGCATCTCCTCCCATGACAAATCACCGGGATTCAATCCGTAACCGTCTAAAACTACTATTTTCATATGCTCAAAAGTTAAATTTCATATTTTGTTCATTTATTCGGTTAGATTGGAACGCGAATGACGCAAATTAACAGCTGCACAGCATGGATATAAACCGGCCGGAAGGTTGGATTTATGTCATTTGCGTTCCAATTTTTAATTTTATAGCACAGGATCAATGCAATTCATTTTCATTCCTTGAACCGTTCCCCCCAGAGGCTCTGCATCCGTTCCCTTATCTTCGCTTCCTGCGCATTGTTCTGCGGATGCCAGATGCGGCTGTCCTTCACCTCGTCCGGCAGGAACTGCTGCTGCACGAAATTGCCCTGATAGGCATGTGCATACTTGTAATCCTTGCCATAGCCCAACTGTTTCATCAGCTTGGTGGGTGCGTTGCGCAGATGCAAGGGAACAGGCAGATTGCCCGTCTGCCGAACCAGTTCCAGGGCGCTGTTGATCCCCTCGTATGCCGAGTTGCTCTTGGGGCTGGTGGCCAGATACACCGTAGCTTCCGCCAGCGGGATACGCCCCTCAGGCCATCCTATCTTCATCACGGCGTCAAAAGCGGCGTTCGCCAGGAGCAATGCGTTGGGATTGGCCAGACCGATATCCTCGGCTGCCGAAATGACCAGTCTGCGGGCTATGAAAGCCGGGTCCTCTCCGGCCTCCACCATACGCGCCAGCCAGTAGAGCGCCCCGTCCGGATCACTTCCGCGGATGGACTTGATAAAGGCGGAAATGATGTCATAGTGGTTATCCCCTTTTTTATCATACTGGACAACGCGCTTCTGGATACATTCCGAGGCAACTTCCAGTGTCAGGTGGATATGTCCGTCAGTACTCTTCGGGGTGGTGAGGATACCAAGCTCGACAGCATTTAATGCGCTTCTTGCATCACCGCCTGCCATATCGGCGAGGAAATCAAGGGCATCATTGTCGATCACAGCACCGTAATTGCCCATGCCCCTGTCACAGTCGTTGACAGCACGGAGAAGCAGAGTACGGATATTTTCGGTACTTAATGCTTTCAGTTCAAAGATGATGGAACGGGAAAGAAGAGCCCCGTTGACCTCGAAGTATGGATTTTCGGTCGTAGCCCCGATGAGAATGATCGTTCCGTCCTCTACAAAAGGAAGAAGGTAATCCTGCTGTCCCTTATTGAAGCGGTGGATCTCATCGATAAAAAGGATGGTCTTGCGCCCGTACATCCCGAGATTATTCTGTGCTTCCTGTACAACCTGCTCCATGTCTTTCTTGCCGGCAACGGTGGCATTGATCTGGGTAAAATTGGCGCTGGTCGTATGGGCGATGACTTTGGCAAGGGTTGTCTTGCCTGTGCCGGGCGGGCCGTAAAAGATGACAGAAGTCAGCTTATCGGCCTTGATGGCGCGGTATAATAATTTGTCTTTACCGACGATATGCTCCTGGCCGACCACTTCCTCCAGCGTCGTCGGACGAAGACGGGAAGCCAGAGGTGATTCACGATCAAGAGTTTTTGATTTAGCATATTCAAACAGATCCATAAAAGACTCTCCATTCTACATAAATACGTACATTTGTTCTCATTATACTTTAGACAGATAAAAAATTCAACAGAGTATCTACAAAATGAAAAAAAGGTAGTATACTGTTTGCAGACAGCATACAAGAAAGACGAGGACAGATGAAATGAGATACGAAACCGTGATGGATCTGCATACACATACAATTGCAAGCGGTCACGCATATAATACGC
>OHTV01001007.1_pt1 | contig 10492 bp, 9 predicted proteins | sample 1579041 | NCBI WGS metagenome assembly OHTV01 (sample SAMEA3879583, study PRJEB24766) | human gut metagenome | biome: human-associated habitat; feature: feces | place: USA | collected 1985/1987
TCCGCAGCCTCTTCCTCGAGAAGGGCGGAAGCGAGGAGCCGATGATCCTCTACCACGAGTTCCGTGGCGCCGATCCTGATCCGGATGCTCTCGTCCGTGCCCGCGGTTTGGAATAGATTTTCCTTAATATAATTCGGTGTAAATAACAGCCATTTTTTACACCGAACCGACCAAAAATGAAAAACGGTGTAAAAAAGTCCTCTTTTTTACACCGTTTTTCATGTCCGTCTGGGGGCTTATCCGGAATCTCTTTAACTCTTACCTGATTTCGCTGATCAGTTTTCCGTAGAACTCCTTGAATGCGCTCCAGGTATAGAACGATGGAGCGGCCTCAGGAAGTGGCAACAGGGCCTCGCGACCATTGTACAGCACCTTGATCAGAATTTCCGGATTCTTCTTGCTGCGGAAGAAAATCAGCTGCAGGTTCGATGCCATCGGAATCTGGTCGCTTCGCCAGTAATTCTTTACTTCATCAGGCTCATTGACTACTGCGCCGAAGTTGTTCAGCCTCATAAATGAAACGAGTGGCAGCACTGCCGAGTCGTGTGTGAACCGCAAATCCATCTGAAAATCACCGGAAGCGAGGTTCTTTTCCGCGTTATCCAAGATGTCTTTCAGAATGGCGGCGTTGTTCGTCACGCCGCGATATTCTACGTTCGGATAAAACACTTCATATCTGCGATACAGGTCTTCACCCGCCTCGGTCAGGTTGCCCGCTTCATGGGAATTTCGCAGCAACTCCAGTACCTTCTCATAAATGTCGTCCTTAATCGCATATCTGGCCCCGTGACGTCCCGTGTAGCTGATATAGAACGGCTTGTACCCCTTCGGCGCCGCTGTCATCTCCGGCAGTTCCGTCGGATACATAAAATACTCAGCTCCAGTACGATATGGCTCCTTCATCATATCCGCCTGCGTGTCATACCTCACTACCGCGTCCTTCACCCCGTACCGCGCCTCGATCTCCGCCCTCTTCTCCAATGCCGTCTGTGCCGATGCAGGTGTCAATGCCGATGTCGCCAATGCCCCCAGCACCAACGCCGCCGCAATAAAAATCCCGTTTTTCATGTTTATGCTTGTTTTCGTGTCAATGATTAGTTCACAATCTAACAAATTTACGATTTTTCCACGAAGCAAAGAAACCGGAATGTTCTGAGTGGTCCTCTTCAAAAAAAAAGAACTGTAATGAACTTGTCTATTATTGGTCAGATTACTAATTTTGTCAAGAATAACGGATTTGTAAGTCCGGTAAACATAATTGATAATGACTAAGATTGCTAAGAAAATCATACCTGAGTTGAACAGCCTTCTTGAAGACGTGGAAAAGTCATACGGAAGGAAAATCGGGACCACCACGGATTTTGAGGCGTTGTCTGTAGTCCTGGAGCGTGAGACGGGAGAAATGCTTTCGTCATCGACGCTGAAACGCCTGTGGGGATATGTTTCCGGCAGCCAGGTGCCCCGCAAATCGACATTGGATATCCTGTGCAAGTTCATCGGGAAGAATGATTTCAGTGCATACTGCGAAGGTCTCATGGAGGACAAGACCATAAGTTCCCGCTTCTTCAGTTCCAAGACGCTGGAATCTTGTTCATTGGAAGCCGGGCAGTCCGTCATTATCGGATGGGCACCCGACAGGATCGTGAGACTGGAATATCTTGGGAATTGCGAATATCTGGTGACCGATTCCGGCAGTTCGAAGCTTGTCGCAGGTGACCGGTTCTCGCTTGGAAGCATGATGCTGGGCTTTCCGCTTTATATCCCCGCATTGCATAGAGAAGGGGAACAAGCTCCCCTTTCGTATGTGGCCGGGGCTTCAAACGGATTGAACAGACTTGATATAATTTAAAGTTTTTATTGTAGCGGCATTAAAAGGATATTGATTATTCTATCTGCTGCGGCGATTATTTCAGGATGCCGTGCAGATAATGAAACAGGACGCCCGGAAGACACGAAACTGCCAGTCAAGGTCTCTCTTTCGTCTGACAATGTCTTCGGAACTGGTTTCGTGGAGGGCGACGAGGCCGGTCTGTTCGTAGTGAACGGGCCGGGCAGTCTTTCTGTGCTCGGAAGTTTGTGTTTCAATGTCCCTGTTTCTGTCGGCCCGTCAGGACATTGGAAAACGGATGAAACGCTGAATTATCCGCATCCGGAAGAACCTGCATCTCTGTATTGTGTCTATCCCTACTCTTCATATGATGGCGAAGTTCCGGATGCTCATGCACTGCGGATAAATGTAAATGCGGACCAGAGCAATTACCGGGCTTACAGGACTTCCGATATTCTCTGGGGGAAAAAGGAGGGCGAAATGCCATCGAGAAACGGCATTGAAATCAGAATGAAGCATATTGCAAGCCGTCTGAGGATTGTCCTCAAAACCGGGGCAGGCTGGGATTCCGAGGGCTTCGGGGTTGTTTCCGTGCATTTGCGCGGGTTCTGTTACGGCGGCCGGCTCAATGTCGAAACCGGGGAGCTGCTTCCTGAGGACACCTCCGGTGAAATCGAGGCTCATGATGACGGGAATTCGGTGTTCTCGGCGTTTCTCCTTCCTCAGCCGGAAGGCGGCGCGGGAGTCATACGTATCAATGCCGGCAAGGAGGAGGTAAAGGTCAATGTTGCCGAAACATTGATTCCGGGGAAGGATCATACATGTACCGTGACATTGAACCGGGCCGGAGGAAAATTCAATGTGATCATAAATGGTTGGGAGACAGATGATAACGATTACGGCGGATCGGTTTGATCTGCCGCATCCATATTTTATGCATATATGATGAAGGAGAAGATATTTTCGATGATTGCATGTCTGCCGCTGCTCTTCGTGGGCTGCGTCAGGGAGACATTGCGTCAGGATTCGCTTGGGGAGACAATCATTCGGCTTTCCGGCAATGTCACGCAGTCGTATCAGACCAAGGCTGACGCTGCGGGGTTTGCCGATGGCGACCGAATCGGGGTATATGTCGTTGATTATAATGGGAATGAGGCCGGCGAACTGCGAAATGACGGGAACCGCGCGGACAATGTATGGTTCGAGTTCAGTGCTGGCAGCGGTTCATGGACATCTGCTTATGACATATATTGGAAAGATAGCCATACCCATGCGGATATTTACGGATACTATCCGTTCACATCGGTTGCTGATGTGTCGGCGCTGCCTTTCGAAGTCAGAAGGAATCAGGCGGAAGAGACTATTGAAGGTATGCTATCCGGGTATGAAGCGTCTGATTTTCTCTGGGGGAAGACAGCGGATGTGGCGCCTACGTCCGGTGTGGTGCAGATATCGTTCTCTCATAGACTTTCCATGATACGTGTTGTTCTGGAAGAGGGCTCGGGCTTCGCATCCGGAGGGTGGGACGAGGCGGGAAAGTCAGTCCTTGTGACAGGGATATGCCGGGCGGCGGATATTGACCTCGCCACCGGGACGGCTTATGTGAAAGGGAATCCTGACGGCTCGGGAATAATCCCTTACGGACATGACGGGGAATGGCGGGCTGTCGTCATTCCCCAGACTGTCAGTGCCGGCACTCCTCTTGTCAGCATCACTGTGGACGGAACACCTTATAAGTTCAGCCGGGATGAGGATTTTACATTCGTGCCTTCCAGACAGCATAATTTTACGATAACGGTGAACAAGAAGCCGGACGGGGATTTCGAATTCATTCCTTCTGAGGGCGGCATATCGGCATGGAACAGTGATACGGAGCCGCATGGCGGTACGGCGAAGGAGTATGTCGTCATCAATGTATCTGAACCAGGTACCATTGACAGATGTGTGGAGGCTTCCGGAAAAGCGTTGGACAAGATTCGCAACCTGAAGGTTACAGGGAAGATAAATTCCAGGGATTTCGCGGTGATGATGTTTCGGATGACCAGTCTTTCTTCATTGAACCTTAAAGAAGTACATATCGTAAACGGCAAGTCGGGATATATGGATGGTTCGCCTTATAGCTCCAATAGTGATTGTTGCATTCCGGAATATGCCTTTCAAGGAAAGTCGTCATTGATTTCAATAATTTTTCCTGATAATCTGAAATCTATCGGGTATAAGGCCTTCTCCGACTGCAAGTCGTTGTCCGGGAACATCTCTTTTCCTGAAGGACTGGAAACAATCGCAGCCGGAGCATTCATGAACTGTACAAACCTTTCGTCAATATCTTTCCCTTCCACGTTGGTTACTCTCGGGCAGGAAAATGGCATGCTTTATTCTGACGGTGCTTTCGCGAATTGTACGGGCTTGTGCTGCGAGATCGTGATTCCTGAAAAGATGGAGTCTATAGGACCCAACACTTTTCGAGGCGACGACGGCCTGTATGGACGGATTTATCTGCCGGAGTCATTGCGCTTTCTTGGGGAAGCTGCATTTCGTGGCTGCAATGGCTTGAGCGGTTCCCTGAAAATTCCTCATAAAATATGTCAGATTCCGGACGAGTGCTTCGCGTATTGTAGATTCGGCGGGACATTGACACTTCATGACGGGATTACCTCAATCGGTACTCGGGCCTTCTCGGAAGGCTATTTCAAGGGAGGCATCTCCTTGCCTTCTCAGCTTGAAGTCATTTCAGAGGAGAGCTTTGAATCATGCAAATTCAGTGGAAGTCTTGTGTTGCCTGCAGGAGTGCGAGTCATAGGGAAAAGAGCATTCAACTGGAATTCTCGTCTTACAGGTATCTTGGAGATTCCCGGTAATGTCATTAGTCTCGGGGCCGGTGCATTTGCCAATTGTCAGGGAATAGAAGGAGTTGTCATTCCTGAAAGCCTGGAGACGATAAAGTCCGAATTCGGGGTATCTGGTGCTTTCGAGGATTGCTTCGGAATAAACCGGATAGTCTGCAAGGGCGTTACTCCGCCGGTTATCAGTGATGATTTCAATGTAACGGGAGGTCATTCGGTATTCAGAGGAGTGTCCAAGGAGAATTTTACTGTTGAGGTGCCTGAAGCTGCGGTTCCTAACTATCGTACTTCGTCAGGCTGGAAGGACTTCAAACGCATTTCCGCCTACCGGAATCTTTCCTTGGAGCCTCATGCCGTTACGGCGCTCAACACCAAGGGCACAAGGGATTTCACGCTTCATGCGGATGATGAGTGGGAAGTGGAGGAACAGCCGGGGTGGGTGACATTGGACCGGACTTCAGGAAAGGGCAATGCCCGGATACGGCTGACGTTCTCAAGGATGCAGTCAGGTAGCAGCCGTGACGGTAAAGTGGTGTTCCGCCTGAAAGATCATGACTACAGGGCGTCGCTGGAGGTCCATCAATATGATTATGGACATGAAGAGGATGAAGTCATTGTCCTTCAGGAAGCTGCGCGTGGCAAAGGTGTCAACATCGTGATTCTTGGCGAGGGGTATGATGCGAAAGACATCAGTGACGGCAAATTGCTCTCCGATGTGAACGAGACCATGGAGGATTTCTTCGATATCGAGCCTTACAGGACATACAGGGATTATTTCAATGTCTATACAGGCATTGCCGTATCACCGGAATCCGGCGTCGGAAATGCCAATACTACAGTGCATAACCGTTTCGGTACCTCGGCGACGCGAGGGACCCTTTCCGGGACGGCCGACGAGATCCTGAAGTACGCATGCACGATGCCTTCGGTGAGTCGGGACAATCTCGGACAGACATTGATAATCATTGTCACGAATACATCTGATTACAGCGGGGCTACCAGACTTTTTGATGACGGGACGGCAATCTCGTATTGTCCTAAACGCGATGATTATTATCCGTATGATTTCAGGGGCATTGTCCAGCATGAAGCCGGTGGGCGCGGATTCGGGAAGCTTGGCGACGAGAGCGTCCGGCACAATGCTTTCGTGGATGCATGCGGGTGCTCTTGTTGCGCTCATGCGGCTGAAATCGCGGCAGCGCAGGCGAAGGGCTGGTACATGAACATCTCGCTTACGGCCAGGGAGGATGCAGTGCCTTGGAGCCATCTTCTGGAAAATGACAAGTACCGGAATCTGGTGGGCATATATGAAGGGGCTTCCGGACATGGTAAGGGAGTCTGGCGCTCCGAATACAACAGCTGCATGAACAACGGTATTCCGTACTACAATACTGTCAGCCGAGAAATCATCGTGAAGCGGATAATGCAGTGCGCCGGGGAGGAATACAGTTTCGAAAATTTCGTGGCGAATGACAAGGTGGACAATGTGCGGCCATAGGTTTGAAATGATTATGGATATTATGAAGAAGACCATATATGCAGCGGTTGCGGTCCTGATGATGTCTGGATGCTCCGAGTCATTGGGGACGGAAGGTACACCGTCGCTGGAGATGAAATTTGAGCTGGAATACCCTGGTGTCCGGACTAAGGTTGCGGCGAGCGGCTTTGTAAAGGGCGACATTGCCGGGCTTTACATGACGGAGAATGTCAATGGCGAGCCTTCTGTGCTCATGCCTTCAGGAAATGCCGTAAACAATGCCCGGCTTACGTTTGATGGCGTGGAATGGCATTCCCGACCGATAATGTGGTGGGATATTGATACCAAATATGATGTTTACGGGTATTATCCGTATGCTTTGCCGTCGTCTGTGGAGGAGTACCGTTTCTCTGTCAAGGAGAATCAGGCTGCACTTGGAACGGAAACGGAACTTGGCGGCTATGAGGCTTCTGATTTCCTCTGGGCGAAGGCTTCGGGTGTGAGCTATCCGCAGAAAGTCAAACTCCAGTTCAGCCACAGGATGAGCAGGATTGTCATAAATCTGGTCAAGGGCAGTGATTTCGACGGGGACTTGCCTGACGACATCGTGGTGCGGGTCCATAATGTGGTGACTGACGCCGTCATTGACCTTGGAACCGGAGTTGTGGTAAAGGACAGCCGGGCTGCCGCCCGCAGCATTACGGCATGTCGGGAATCTGTCGGACGTTATGCGGCAATCGTGGTCCCGCAGAACATGATGCACCGGCAGCCGCTTGTGGAGGTGATCACAAGCGGAGCATCTTATTTGCTTGACGGAAGAATCGACTTCAAGTCAGGTATCGGATATACGATCAATGTCACCCTATCCAGTGACCCGTCAAAAATTCAGATGAACATAGGTGGTGAGATTTCCGGCTGGAAGTGATATGAACCAAAATGAACTTGACCTGTCCCGTTATTTAGCCTTACTTTACCGAACTGTTTCGAAGACCTGTTCTTGAACAGGCCTCTGTGGCAGCACATATTGTAAAGTAAATGGCGCGCTTATGACCAACAACTATTGGATGCACCGCATAACCTGCGGAGAAAACGCATCTCCTTATGCTCAACATCTGTTTTTCGGCAACGGCAATGACTCCGGAGACCATTATCTCTCTATAGGATGGTGTGATTTCTCCTATGAAAAGTTTGTCGAGGCGGTTCTGGCTGAAGGTGCTTCTGCCCTTGATTCATTGATGCAGGAAGCTTCTTACGGCTTGGGCCGCAGCCGGTTCAGCCTTTATAGGTTCATCGTGCAGATGAAACGTGGTGATGTCGTGGTGGTGCCGATATGGGATACTTTCAGTGTCTGCCGGATAGCAGATGACAGGGTCTTGACGAACGAGACCATTGACATGGACCTGATGACTGACGGTCACGGCAACAGACTGACCTGTAATACTTCCGGTGGCAGATATTTATATACGTCTGACGGAAAAATCGTCGATATGGGGTTCTATCGGAAAGTCGAACTGCTGGCTACCGGCATTCCGCGTTCGGAATATGCTCCGCAGCTTCTTTATTCGGCGATGAAGAACCGCAGTACCAATGCTGCCCTGTCGGAGGAAGTCGCCGATGAGGTCGATATCGCCATCTCTGACTGGCACCGCAGAAAACCTGTCAACCTTAAAGCGGAAATTGAAAATGCTGTTGCCGGACCTGTGCTGGATCTTGTCAGGAATCTCCTGCATGATATGAAGTTTGAATCCCTGGTGGAATGGTATCTTACGACCATCGGTGCGGATGTCGAGAAACCGGCCAAGAACAGCTGCCCTACGGAAGATGGGGATGCCGATCTCATCGCCCATTTCGGTTCTCTTGAAACTACCGTCATGGTCCAGGTGAAGAAGCATGATGGATATACCGGCGACTGGGCCGTCAGGCAGATTACGTCATATTCGGAAAAGTACCATGTCAAGGATTTCATGAACCAGATGTGGGTGATTTCTTCCTGTGACGACTATAGCGATGATGCCAAACAGCTTGCCGATGAGAAAGGGGTGCGTCTCATTACCGGTCTTGAATTCGCCAAGATGATTCTTGGTGTCGGAATAAAGAGTCTAACTATTTAAAATGTGATGATATGGCTATTTCAAGTATTGAACGTCGAGGGTCATTCTACGACCTGTTCGATGAAAGAGGGAGAAAATTCAAGACTATGGCGGACACCGCCGGAGAACTTCTCGGATGGAGCAGTACCTTTTTTATCCTGTTCAGGGGTTCTTTCTATTATATGTTCAATGAAATTGGGGAGAGAATTGCGACATTGTCGTCTACTTTCGGAACTTTTGTCTCTATTACGGGCGATGATTTTATTTTGAGGAAAGGACCTTACCTGTACACGTTTGATAAATTCGGAAAGAAAATGGGGAGCCCGCGTCCAGTTAGATAGACTGTATTATGAGAATGAGAGAATTTTTCAAAGAACAGTGGAACTATATTGTAGAGAATAGTGGCTTTCTCTCATTGGTGCTGTTTTGCGCGCTTGGAGTATGTCTCATTGCTCTTTTTTTCCACATCTTTACGGGTAAAGAGATCCCCGGACAGATTATGGGCGCAATATTCGGCGTGCTGTTCACGGCGGTAGTGACGTGCATCCTGCTTCAGGGACAGACGAATCAGGAAAAGACATTGCAGCGCAACGCCAAGATATTCGAAGAGAAACTGAAGGTTTATCAGACTTTTCTCGGAAAGCTGTACGATGCTGTCAAGGATGGCTCTCTGACTGATGACGAGAAGAAGGAACTGCAATATCAGACAGCACTTGTGGCAATGCTATGCAAGCCGGAGAATATCAAGAATGTGAGCGAAGCTGTAAATGAAGTCGTGAACAGTGTGTGCCCGCAGGAAAATTCGGCCAGCGTCGGTGAAACCGATCTTCTGAAAGGTTTATTCTCTATTGTAGATGCTTTGAGGAATGATCTTGAATATTCTGATGTCAGGTTTTCAGATACTATAAAGGAGGAGACGATTAAGAATTTCAATGCCGCTTTTCATGTGAAAACGGATTCTGATGATATCGGCGGCGACTTTGCTCCTGCAGAGGCTGAATCAGGCGTAAGTATATGGGAATCAGCATTGACAAGGTGGGATAATTCAGGCTGGCCCATGCAGATAAATGAAAATCGGAGTGGAGAAACCTGCTTTGTCATGAAGTCCAGGACAAACGGGAGTCCGGGAGTTATAAGTCTGGGATTCTATAAAGGGCACTATTATATTCAGGCGAGCTATGGCCAGGATTCCGATTTTTCCAAGGCGCTTAAATGGTCAAATGGCGGTTATCGGTCTTATGGCTCGTGGTGGAAGTTTCTTCCGGCGCAGTATGATGATATCAAGGAAGGGGATCTCGGTCAGGCTCTCGGCCAGGATCCAGGCCTGCAGAAATTCATCGTCGATAGAATTGAATATCTGCAGAATGTGATTCAGGCCAACCATCGCACGACACTGTGGAAAAATGCTGTCGATGAGGCGCTTGCCTCTCAAGGCAATGCCGGGGCGGCCGCACTGAATCATTGGACGACCAGAATATGGTATTGGAAGACGCTCGTGTGCGAATCCACCGGCGATGATGAGGGCAATCTCTATTTCGATATCCTTCCGTCCGATGACCAGCATGTTGTGTTCAAATTCAGCAATCGTGACAAGAATCCGGATCTGCTGAAAAAGACATTGGTCAGAATAGGAATGAAGGACAAAATCGGCGGCATGAAAGACTGCATCGCCGATATCTGCACATCCTCCACCGATGCGAATGATGTCGCTGCGAAACTTTCAGAGACCCTGAAGAAAATACAGGGATAATTGAGAAAATATTAACATAATAAACCAACAAATATGAAAGCTAAAAATTTTATTGCGACGCTTGCTGTTATTGCGTCAATCTCTGTGTTTACTTCATGCGGCGGCTCCAAGACGGCCGATACTTCGCAAGTGAAAGCCTATGTGCTGATGACATCTGTCAGTAATGAAATCGTAGAGAGCTATGTAGATGAATATGCCCAAAAATTAGAGAAGGGTAAAGTTAAGGATGTGTATGTCCCGGATGTAAAAATATCGTATAGTATAGGGAATGATATGGAGGACAGAAACCCTTGGATAGAAAAAACAAAGATTGTGTTGAAAGGGAGTTATTGGTATGATCATGGACAGCGCTGCTATTGGAAAATGAACGGTGAAGATACTGAAGAACATTATGTGAAACAATGGACGTGGAATAACAACTGGGCTATGAAAGATATGGATTATCTAAATAGGGACTGTCGGGAAATGTTAATCTTTTCCTAACGAATTGATTGCTAATGTGTT